>Ga0163217_1018867_pt1 | contig 16678 bp, 14 predicted proteins | sample SynspAceP_FD_185933 | JGI IMG/M metagenome (GOLD analysis project Ga0163217, IMG submission 185933) | Saline lake microbial communities from Ace Lake in Antarctica - Synechococcus sp. Ace-P (PacBio error correction) | ecosystem: Environmental > Aquatic > Non-marine Saline and Alkaline > Saline ... | reverse complement strand
GCAGCTTACGACTCGCCGCCAGAAACTCGTCAGCATATTCAACTCAACTGAAGCGCGCGGACGTTTTCAGTGATATGTTGGTGTATCCGGTGGATTAACGCCTGCAAATCAGCACAAACACATTGCGAGCTTTGGTGAAGATGTTATTTGGCACAGGCTCAGTTAGAACGGCGTTCTTGCGAGGTAAAATCGCCGAAATCGATAAGAGTGCTGGGAAGGCGGATCCGCAGCCGCCTTCAGCAAGTTTTTATTAATTGATCAACGCGGCTGCGTTTTTCACGCAATCAGCCGATGGGGAAACTCTGCATCGAGCGAGCAGGAACACAGATTGCGTGGTGATTAACGTGCACAAACAACGGGACCTTGAAAAGATCAGATGACAGTCGACAAGTGAGGCGTTGTTTCAGCCCTTCATGACTAACCGCTGGTGCAGCGTTTAGGATTAGCCATCGTGCGTTCCGTATTGTTCGATGCGCATGGCGGCCATATTCAACATCGTGCCGAACACGGATTGGCCAGTGACATATCGAGCTTGTACCTTGCTCACATTCAGTGCTTCCCGTATTAGGAAACCCTTCTCATGACGCAACATAAAAATATTACTGGATTCGATGACCGAACCAGCGTTTCGTGACTCGCAGCCGCTGGTTAGCCAAAACCAACATTATCCATGTTAAAACCGCAGAAAGCTTGAAGACGCGCGTCATTGCCTTGGCTAGCTTTGGACGCGATTATTGTGTTGTTTGGATTTGTCCATGCCGCCACATTTTGACCCACAAATCACTTTGGATTCCATTGGCAGACTTGGACGGATCGTCCGTGATTATTATTACTGTCATGCGGATCGGATTTGCGCTAAAAAAGCAGTGGCGCTTGCTGCGTGGACTTACGCCAAACCGATTGATCGCAACATGTTGCGTGTTGGGGTGCGTCGGTGCCATAACCAAAACGACGTTTAGAGCGGGAGCTGAATCAGCTCAAGCAATCGACAAACAGCGCAGAAGGTTGCAGCGCGTACATCGCCATTCGCGAGGTATCAAAAAGTGCGTTGCGCTGGTGGAACGCATCGCGCCAACGACGTTCGCGTTTTGGTGACTGGCCATCGGCACAGGAAAGAGTGATTTCAAAAACGCTGCATGACTTGTCATCGCGCCGAAACCCTTATGTGTCCGTGCAAATTGTGGCGCATTCCGGCGGACTTATGGAAAGGAGTATCGGTTACGTAAAGGCGCTCGTTTACTGCGCAGAAAAGACAAAGTCGTTTATGAGCTGGCGATGGCGGCACTTATTTTTAGATGGAAATCTGAAATGCCGCTGCGATGCAAAGTCAATTGCTTCGTGTATTTTACAAAGAGGGAATAACCTTCTTTCCGGTGTGGCGACGAGAGCAAAAACACATCGATATCGTGTCATCTCGGCTACGAACGCGGATTTACTGAAAAAGTCGCGAGGCAGTGTTTCGGTGAAGATTTGTATTATCCGAAATCAAAGTGCAGTGAAAATTGAAACGCAAATCCCTGCTAACGTTTAGAAGACGTCCCTTTTTGCTGCAAAGCTTTCTCTCTCTGTCTAACAAAATCAGCAAGACAAAAAAACTACAGCTTAGCTCCGAAGCCGTGCAATGGTTCGTGACCAAACCGTGGCCCGGCAATGTTCGAGAGTTGAAAAACGCCCTTGAAAGCGTCGCGTTCTATTTGCCCTCAAGCCAGATCACATGGAGGATATTCAACTTCTGTATCCGAATTGTTCACGACGAACCAAAACAGTAAACCGCTTTCCTGACACACCGAAGAAACGCTGGATGACAAGTGAAAGCACTTGAAAATTCGACTGATCATCACGCATTAGAAAAAAAGCCAAGGCAACCGAAACTCAAGCCGCCAAGAGCACTTGGCATATCCGGACAGATTGATCAAGAAAATAGAAAGGGCATGGGTTGTAGGTTGTTTTCGGGTAATGAGTTGCTTTCTTTACAGTTAAGCAGCCCTTATAACATGGTTCAGTAATGATAACGACACTGAACAATATAGAGCGATTCCTTCACTGCTATAAACCAATCGATGTTCCCTATCTATTTCGTCTAGACCAAAGCCTGACAGTTGTGCTTTAACGTTCTGGTTGCCAATCCTTCAAAAGTTGCGGCTCATATCATTGATGAGATGTGATCCGCTTCAGTGTTTTTTTATCTTTTTGTTTGCCAAAAGATAAATCGCTCCATGCATTCTCAGCCAAGATAAAAATTCATTTCCTCAAATTCAATTCCCTTTACTGTGTTTTTACAGCTTCCACTTCCGCAATGGCGTCATTTAAACGAGATGCATTTTTGGGCTTGCCATAAGTAACGGTTCTTTCATAAGCCTGAAAGTCGTCTAAGCTTATCAATTACTGCTGGTTTCCCACCTTGGCGAGTGATAACCACGGGTGTGATCGGTCGTTTACCTTTTCGAGACGTGTGCAAGGTTCGTTCTGAATGCAAATAACTTAACCGTATCCATAATATTACCCTTTAAAGTAAGTACTGGATTATTGTACTTGTACTTATATTTGTAACGCTAACCTCATTGAGGTGCAAAAAATTCAGGGGAGTGGATTAAAGAAACAAAAAACCACAGAGAGCGACTTTTCCGCTGCGCGTGGAGCAAAGCGTGTTTTTGTTTCTGATGAAACCAACTCAAGCAATCTAACTAATTGCTTGGTCGTTTTTCACTGTGCAGTTGATCTCGCCATTCTAACTCTGATTTTATGGCTCGCCTTTCTCTACGTTCCTCAATGGATCGAATCAAGTTCTGTCTTTCGAGCGAATGCCGTCGCCGGCATAAGGTGTTTAGCGGCTGACGCAGGGTTGAGTTTCCGATGACTCGAGCAGGCTGTTGTTTGTTTCGCTAAGTGTTGCTTAAAGCGGCGGCAAGACGAGTGTCGATTCCGATGAGTTTTTGTCTGTCTTGACAACGAATTCGTCGAGTTGGACTATTTCTTTCCACGATGTGCCAGATTTGCCTTTTGCGTTTGTGCTCGAGACTTTTCGTGCATCTTTGCTGATAAGCGGCGTTCGTTTTAGTTGGTCTAGTTGCGTTTGTTGTTGCTCAATGGTTCTTTTGGATGCGAATGCGCTTGATCTAAAGTCGAGCTGCTGCTGACCTTGTTCGAGAATGCGCGACATGGCGACGAAACCAGTTGTTTTTCTTGTTGCTCAATTTGTCGAAGTAGTTGGTTTCGCATCTGGGCTGAGTAGTCGGCGGCGGCGAGTTGTGGTTGTGCGGCGCGAAAACGTCGGCAACGAAGTCCGGATGGTAAAAAATCTTTTTTCATGACCAACCGCTGGAAACAATGCGGCGTTTTTGCGTGAAAGACGCACGGGTATGGGCTTCGTCGTTGAAACTCCATAATCTTCCAGTGAGCGCACCACGACCCATACATTGCATCGAAGATGCCCGCTGTCGTCGGCTCGTTGTAGGTGTCTCAGAATGTTTTTCGCGGCGTCTTGCCCTTTGTTACTAGCGAGTGGTTAAGATTCGTTAGTTCTGTTAAAGGAAAGCGTCTGCGAAGGCAATGATCATGTCTTCGAACGGCCGCGCCGATGGGTGAGTGATGATGCACGCGTTCAGTTTGGTTGCAGTGGCTTTTTGTGCTTGGCGTCGGAACAAACCTTCAAGCTGTAAGCTGTTTTGAAGTCGTATCGAACGCTTGTTTGTAATCACCTTCGCCAGCGGATTCCCATAACTTCGACGCTTTGATTTGGCAATCGCCTCGTGGGCCGTAAAAAGTCGGACACGAGCGCGCAGTTCTAACCATGTCGCCGTCTTTTGGTCGAAAGACGTACCGCCGCGTTTTCCTTTGAACATGCGCAGCGGATTTCGGGCTTTTGTTCGTCTTTGAGGGAAAAATACCAATTTCCTGAGCCGGGTTTGGCCAGATATCGAAAAAATTTCACCTTCGACTTAAAATCCACGGTAAACTGGCTTCAAGTAAAACTGTGTATTTTCTATTTATTGCGAGACGCTAAACGCGGTTTCTTGTGAGCAGAATTGTAAAGTTTTCATCAATCTCTCAGTTGGTTTAAGAAAAATTTACGAATGCAATAAAGCGTTAGAATTACTTGCCATCTTAACACCCTGTTTGCATTGGGAAACTGCCCCATTTATTTACAATCGTGCAAGAAGCTTTAACGTTTGACGACGTATTGCTTATCCCCGGCTATTCCGAGTTGCTTTCTAAGATGTAGCTCAAAACGAAAATCACTAAAGGACATTGAGCTGAATATTCCGCTTACGTCTTCGGCGATGGATACGTTACTGAACATCGCATGCGATTGCCTGCTCAGAAGGTGCATAGCATTGTGCACAAAAAACTATGGACCATTGAGAGCAAGCTCGTAAGTGCGTCGTTGTTTAAAAAAATTCGAAAGTGGCATCGATTCTGATCTTGTTACCATCATCCTGAGCGAGCGATTCAAGAAGCTAATGGATTTGACGCAGCGAATAGCATCTCAAGTGTGCCTGTGGTTCAAGTAGCGACCTTGTTGGTATTCTTGACAACCGTGATGTTCGTTTGTTAATAGATTACGATAAAAAAAAAGTCTCTGATATTATGAGCCAAAAGACCGTCTTTTACGCGCTTGAAGGTGCTTTCATCGTTCTATCGCAAATTACTCCATGAAAATCGCATTGAATGAAAAGTGCTTATTTCGTGAACGAAGCAAGTTTCGAATTGCGCGCCATGACGTAACTGATTCAATAAAGCGACGAACTTTCCCTCACGCCTGCAAGACGATTCAAGGTCGTTTACTGTCGGTCGGCGTGGGTACTGGTCAGATACTGGTGATCGAGTTAAGGCGTTGTCATGACGCTGGTTGGATGTTATTGTGTGAATACGCATTCATGGTCATTCAAAAGCGTTATTTATGAGTCGCTGGGGTAAAAGACCAAACTCCCTTTCCATTCAAGTGATGGGCAACATTGCAACGGCAGAGGCAGCAATTGCTGCTAAGCAGATGCAGGTGCCAGACGGCGTTAAAGTCGGGTATTGGTCCAGCTATCTGTACCACGCGTATTATGTTGCTGGTGGTGTTCACAAATCAGTGCCGGTGGCGAATGTAGGCAAGAATTTATGAGCCTCGGCGTATTCCTGTTATGCCGACGCGGTGTGCGTTTTTCTGGTGATATCAGCAAGGCCATTGCGGCGTGCAAGTGTTTCATCATGGTCGGCGTTTGCTTGCTGGTACGATGAGGCGCCGGGTGAAATTGTTTTGTTCCAGGGTCGTTCATTTAAAGCTACGTTGTATGGCCGCTTGTGCGATGTCTCAGTCTCAAGGTTTAGTGATCGTTATTTTCAAGACCTAGCAGCGTTGAAAAATTGGTTCCAGAAGTATTGAGGTCGTGTACCATCAAAAAGCCCAATGCAAGCCGTGTTCATCAGTTGATGGGCGGTGTTCGTTCTTCAATGGGATACACAGTTCTGCTGATATAAACCATGCTTACTAGACTCAGTTTTCAAAAAATTACAGGGCTGGTATGCGTGAAAGTCACGTCCACGATGTGACTATTACGAAAGAGGCGCCAAATTATCAGCGGGCTTAACCTCGAGATAATTTGATACTGAGATGGGCGTAAACACGCCCCATCTTTATTTATGCTCTTACTACTTATTTGATTTACTTCTACGTAAAAAAGACTTCTTCTTTTAGTAGAGGAAAGACATGGCTAATAATGTCGCAAGATATCCACGCTTCATAAAATTACTATTCATTGATTTTTGGTTCTCAGTACACTCACTGATTGCACGCCGTGTGCGTGAGGATTGTGTTTATTGTGAAGATTCGTGGCTTATTTGATATGAAGATCAAAGATTACGACTTCAATCCAAAGGGGATCATTCTAGCGGTGAGTCCTGAATCTGTGCCGAACCAGTTCTTCCTCGTGCTCCAGAAGCGGTATTCACATTCGGGCGTGGCCGGTATTGTATTTGTTACGTATGCAAAACCATGCAGAGCAGTTGCGGTGGCAAAGTTCCAGGGTTCTGAGGTTCTGAGGTTTGTTCGCGGCAAATTCGTAAACACCGATGTCCTGCCTTTATTTGATGATATTCAGGAATCATGTTGCAATAATGGTTTGCTTCATTATTTATGATGAACGCCACGTATTTAAAATGGTTGAGATGCAAAGACTTTATCTTGATGGCATCGACAGAAAGTTGCGCTATCGCAAGCATGCGAATGAAACGAACATTTCTACAGTGTACAATTCCATCCTGAATAACGCACACACTACAAGTTGGGCGCTATATTAAGACGCGTTTCATCGTTGATATTTGTGGTTGTGATACGTTATGGACGCCGGCGAACATTGCAAAACGACGCTTACGAAAGAATGCGTGAGAAGTGGGCGATAAAGCAAGTTTTGTTAGCACTGTCTGGCGGTGTGATTCTTCCGTTGTGGCAGCGTACTTCATAAAGCAATTGGCGATCAGATTGCACCTTGTGTTTTTTGTTGATAAACGCTTGCTTCGTTTGAATGAAGGCGATCAGGTGCATGGAGATGTCGCAGATAACATGGGCGGTGAAGTGATCCGTGTTGATGCCGAAGATCTTTCTGGGCGTTTGAAAGCAAGCCGATCCTGAAGCGAGCGTAAAATTATCGGTAAAGCTTTATTGAGATTTTGATGAAGAATCATCAAAGCTGAAATAATATTGAGTTTCTTGCACAGGTACGATTTACCTGATTTGTGATTCGAATCAGCGGTCTAAAAACAGGTAAAAGCAACGTTATCAAGTTCTCACCCACAATGTTGTGTTTACCAGACGATATGAATGATGGAGTTGGTTGAACACTGCGCGGAATTGTTTTTAAAGATGAAGTGCGTAAATTGGTGTACGCTTGGTCGTTGCCACATGCATGTTTATCGTCCATCCGTTCCAGGCCTGCCTGGTGTTCGTATCTTGTAAAGTAAAAAAGATACGCAATATTCTTCGCCGTGCGGACGCTACTTCATTGAGATTACGCAGATTCCGGGTGTACGACAAGACGAGGCCAAGCGTCGCGGTTTTCTTGCCAGTTAAATCGGTGGGCGTGTTGGTGACGTCGTCGTTACGAATACGTTGTGCACTGCGCGGCCGTTGAAACCATCGATTTCATACCGACACGTTGGCGCATCTTCCGCCCCCCCCATACGAGTTCTGGAAACGTATCTGGTCGCATTATTAATGAGATTGAGCACATTTCCTCGCGTGACTTACGATGTTCTTCTAGCCAACCTGCGACAATTGAGTGGAATAATTTTTACTCAATTAAATTGATCTAATGAAACGGCTCTTTATCGTAAGAGGGCCGTTTTTATTTGTATTGATCTTCAATAAAATAGTGGACGTTGTTGTGAAATTTCCAACCCTTTATGAAGGGAAATGATAAAACTATATAAGCGTTTTTTATCGGTATCAGTTGCCGAATGGCGAGCGTCGCTTGCTCATTGCCGGAATACGGGGTCAATTGAAGCGCTGTCAGAACAAGAGGTGCTCGAGGTTTGGTTGTCTAAGAGCAATAACCCGAAGCGCAAACTGCCTTATACGTGAATTGTCGAGTAGATGAAAAGTATTTGGCTTGCATTAATAGGTTATCCGAACAAATTAGTGAGGTGAGGCGATTTGCCAATGACGTGAATAAAAAGGCTTTCGTGGTTACGCCGAGCAAAAAGGCCGAAAGTGAAGCATGCGCGAGAAAGTCGTATTGATTGGCTGCTGACGGTTGAAGATTGGTCAGTAAAGTGCTATGTCGAGGTTGAAAAACGTTACTTTATTAGAAGAAGACGGCGTGGTTATTTTCCTGATGCGTAACGACCGGGCGTTAAGCATTTCTATGGAAGTTGGACAAAAATGGTAGAAGAAGGTATCGCGCGCTTATGTCTTTTGTGTGAACCCATACAGGCATCGATTCTGTACGCCCGCGCGCATATTGATGAAAAGTAGCGAAAGCATTTGAAAGAAGTTATCGCTAGAGGGTTGAGGTGTGGCTATAATGTGACAATTAATTCAAAAATGAGATGACGGTTTTTAGCTCGTCGTTCCTGTGTTAATGCCCTGTATTTGATTAGATAATAATCAAATACCACCAAATTAGATCATTTATTCGAACGATGTGTTTTCATTTAGACATTAATCAAAAGGAATTGCGGAAAAGGGTTGCCAAAATCTGTAGCATCCTTAAATATACTCCTCCGCTGACACGGACAACTCTTCACAACAACGAAGACGATGTCAGGTTAACTTCTTTATTGAAGGTAACTTATTTAAGTTCAGCGGCCGCTCTTTAAAATTATATTAATTCAGATTAATTGTGTGGCGCTCGCTAGAGGCTTCAGAAAGATCATCGCGACCGGCTTTTGCCGAGATTAGTTGATCAAAAAAAATTGAAGTCTTACGAGAGTCTACACGCGGTAATCGCTTTAGTTGGTTGTGTTCTTCGGGATGATGGATCGATTAAGTTATAGTTAGTGTAATAAATATTGAGTGAGCCAAACTTTTACTTGAAGAGTTTGATCATGGCTTCAGATTGAAACGCTGGCGCAGCTTAACCAAACATGCAAGTCGAGCTGGTAACAGGGGAGGCTTGCTCCTGCTGACGACGGGCGGAACGGGTGAGTAAACGCGTAGGAATCTGCCTATAGAGGGGGACAAAACATGTGGAAACGCATGCTAATACCGCATACGCCCTAAGCGGAAAGGAGGGACTCTTCGGAAGCCTTCCGCTATTAGATGACCTGCGTGAGATTTAGCTAGTTGGTAGGGTAAAGCCTACCCAAGGCGACGATCTCTAAAACAAACGGGTCTGGAGAGATACCAGTCACACTGGACTGAGGACACGCCCGACTCCTACGGAGCAGCAGTGGCGAATATTGGACATATGGCGGCAACTGATCCGCCATGCGCGACCTGGTGAGAAGGCCTTAGGTTGTAAAGCACTTCAGGTGAGAAGGTGATAACTTAATACGTTATCAATCTTTGACGTTAAGCCCCAGAAGAAGCACCGGGCTAACTCTGGGGCCAGCAGCCGCGGTAAATACAGAGGTGCAAGCGTTAATCGCAATTACTGGGCCGTAAAGCGCGCGTAGGTGGTTTGTTAAGTCGGATGTGAAAAATCCCAGCTCAAAACCTTGGAATGGCACCCCGATACTGGCTTAGCTAGAGTATGGTAGAGGGGTGCTGAATTTCCTGTAGCGTTGATGAAGAATGCGTAATATAGGAAGGAACATCCCAGTGAGCGAAGGCGACACCTGGACTAATACTACACTGAGGTGCGGAAAGCGTGGGGAGCAAACAGGATTAAACCCTGTAGTCCACGCCGTAAACGATGCTTTACTACCGTTGGGATTGTATATGACTTAGTGCGACTAACGCAATAAGTAGACCGCCTGGGAGTAACGGCCGCAAGGTTTAGAAACTCAAATGAATTCGAGGGCCCGCACAACGGTGGAGCATGTTGGTTTAATTCGAAGCAACGCGAAAACCGTTACCTACTCTGACATCCACAAACATTGAGAGATCAGATGCGTGCCTCGGGAACTGTGAGCAGTGCTTGCATGGCTGTCGTCAGCTCGTGTGTGAAATGTGGTTAAGTCCCTAACGAGCGCAAACCCTTTTCCTTTATTTGCCAGAAAAACACGTAAATGGTGGGAACTTTAAGAGACTGCCGGTGACAAACCGAGGAAGGTGGACGAAACGTCAACTCACTCATGGCCTTGACGAGTAGGCTAACACACGTGCTACAATGGTATCAGAGGGCTGCAAGCTAGCTAATGAGCGAATCCCACAACAGTACCGTCCGTAGTTCCGGATTGGAGATCTGAATCACTCCATGAAGTCGGAATCGCTGTAATCGTGAATCAGAAGTTCACGGTGAATACGTTCCCGGGCCTTGTACACACCGCCCGTCACACCATGGAGTTGGATTGCTCCAGAAGTACTGCTTAAACCTTCGCGGGATGGCGGTTACCACTGAGTGTCAAGACCTGGGGTGAAGTCGTAACAAGTAGCCTAGGGAACCCTGCGCGCTGGATACCTCCTTAAACACTAGAAACCCTCGCGTGACGCGTTCACACAAATATTCTTGCATGGTACCCTGTTCATGGAATGATTCACTCATTTCATTGGTCATTACGATATCTACTTTAAGAGATTTAGGTATAAAGTCCTAAAGCAAGATACTAAGCATCAACATACGTGTGATTGATTGATTTTACGTCTCGATTAGTGCTTTGCATAACTTGCTCTTTAACAATTCGAATTTTAAATAACATAAATCAAGTGTTAAAAACCCGGGTTGGAAGTCATTTACTAGTTGACTTCTATTATCGTAATATCAGAGAGTACAAAAGCTCTTTGGATCGTGAATCTGAAGGTTTTCGTAAGAACACTTTGGGTTATATGGTCAATGACCAAGCTGCACGGTGGATGCCTGGCAGTCAGAGGCGATGAAGGAGTGGTATATCTGCGAAAAAGGTTCGGGAGTCGATAAACAGACTTTGATCCGAACATTGCCAAAGGGAAACCACCCGCTTGCGGTACTATCGTATGAGTGGAATACATAGCATACGAGCGAACCGGGAAACTGAAACATCTAAGTACCCGGAGGAAAAGAAATCAACCGAATTCCCTAAGTAGCGGCGAAGCGAAAGGGTTACCTTAGTTATTTTGGTGTTAGGAAGCTCTGGAAAAGGGCCGCCAGTAGAGGGTGATACCCCGTATACGAAAATCCATTATAGTGAAAAACGAGTAGGACGGACAATACAGTCATATCCTGTCTGAATATGGGGGACCATTCCTCCAAGGGCTAAATAACTCCTGAACTGACCGATAGTGAACCAGTACCGTGAGGAAAAAGGCGAAAAAAAGAAACCCCTTATGTGAGGGAGTGAAATAGATCCTGACAACGTGTACGACAAGCAGTGGAGCGACTTTGTTCCTGACTGCGTTACCTTTTGTATAAATGGTCAACGACTTATTTTCAGTAGCAAGGTTAAGCATGTAGTGCGAGCCGTAGAAACCGAGTCTTAATAGGGCGTTTATTGCTGGAATAGACCGAAAACCGTGCGATCTATCCACATGAGGCAGTTGAAGGCTTGAGTAACATCAACTGGAGGACCAACCCCACAATCCGTTGAAAAAGCTGGGATGGACTTGTGGATAGGACGTGAAAAGGCATCAAGCTCGAGATAGGGCTGGTTCCTCGAAAGCTATTTAGGTACCGCCTGTAGCTCACATTGGGGTAGACACTGTTTGGCTAGGGGTCCTCCCGACCTTACCAACCCCATTGCAAAAACTCGCAATACAATGAGTGCAATTACGACACGCACGGCGGGTGCTAAACGTGTCCGTCGTGGAAAGGGAAACAACCCAGGACCGTCACTAGTCCCAAAAGTTTACAGTTATGGGAAACATGTGAAAGGCTTAGACAGCTAGGAGGTGGCTTAGAAGCAGCCATCTTTAAAGAAAAGCGTAATAGCTCACTAGGTCGAGTTCGCCTGCGCGGAAAGATATACACGGGTTCAAAACTGTACACCGAAGCTACGATGCTTAATTATTAGCATGGTAGAGGACTTCTGTAAGCCGTTGAAGTCAAGCTGTAAGGGCAGCTGGAGGTACAGAAGTTGCGAATGTTGACATGCAGTAACGATAAGGGGTGAAAAACTCCCCGCCGGCTAAAGACCAAGGTTTCCTGTCCATGTAATCAGGGGCAGCGGTGAGTCGCCCCTAAGCGAGGAGAAATGCGTGTAGTTCGATGGGAAAAACAGGTTAATATTCCTGTACCGATGTATATTGCGATGGAGAGACGGAGAAGCTAAGCCAGCCACAGCATGGTTGTTCGTTTAAGGCGGTAGCAAGTGACTTAGGCAAATCCGGGTCACCCTTTTAGAGAGGAATGCCGAGAACTGATGACAGCCCCTTTTTGGGCGAAAGTGGTTGATGCCATTGCTTCAGACAAAAACTCTAAGCTCAGATATAACACTTGTACCGTTACCCCAAAACCGACACAGGTGCGTCAGTAGAGAATACCAAGGCGCTTGTAGAGAATCGGTGAAGGAACTAGGCAAATGTACCGTAACTTCGGGAAAGTACGCCGTCCGGTGTGAAGACTTGCTCGTAAGCACTAGTCGTCAAGATACAGTGGCTGCGACGTTTATTAAAAACACAGCACTCGCAAACACGAAAGTGGACGTATAGGGTTGTGAACGCCTGCCCGCGTGCTTGAAGGTTAAATTGATGGGTTAGCCGTAAGCGGAAGCTCTTGATCGAAGCCCAAGTAAACGCGGCGTAACTATAACGGTATTTCCTAAGGTAGCGAAAAATTCCTTGTCGGATAAGTCGACCTGCACGAATGCGTAACATAGCCACACTTCTCCCACCGAGACTCAGTGAAAATTGAAATCGCCAGTGAAATGCTGTGTATCCGCGGCTAACGGAAAACCCCGTGACCTTTTTACTATAGCTTCACAGTGAACTTTGAACCTATTTGTGTAGGAATAGCGTGGGAGCTTTCGAAGATAGGACGCTAGTTCTATTGAGCCAATCTTGAAATACCACCTCTGGTCATGTTTAGGTTCTAAACTCAGTCCATTATCTGGAGCGAGGACACTTGTGGTGGTATTTGACTGCGGTCTCCTCCAAAGAGGTAGTAACGAGGAGCACGAAGGTGTGCTCAGCATGGTCGGAAATCATGCGTAGAGGTAAAGGCAAAGCACGGGCTTAACTGCGAGACAGACACGGTCGAGGCATACGAAAGTAGGTCTTATGATCCGGTTTCTGTATGGAAGGGCCATCGCTCAACAAAAAGGTACTCCGGGGATAACAGCTGATACCGCCCAAGATTCACATCGACGGGCGGCGTTTGGCACCTCTATTCGCTCATCACATCCTGGGCTGACCGGTCCCAAGGGTATGCTGTTCGCATTTAAAATGGTACGCGAAGCTGTTTAGAAACGTCGTGAGACAGTTCGGTCCCTATCTGCTGCGTGACGTTTGAACGATTTGAGAGGAAGCTGCTCCTAGTACGAGAGGACCGGAGTGGACGAACCTTGTTTTACCGGTTGTCACGCCAGTGCATGTTGCCAGGTACTACGTATCGGACGGATAACCGCTGAAAGCATCTAAGCGGAAGCCTCCTCAAGATTAAGATCTCACTGGACATAAGTCCCCTAAAGAGCCGTTCGAGACTAGACCGTGATAGTAGGTGTGTAAGTGCTGTGAGCATTGAGCTAAACCAATACTAATTGCTCGTTGAGGCTTACCAGTATAACACCAAAGTGGTTTTAGATGAGAAAGCTCAATTCAAAATCTACAGAGACACATTACGATAAAAACTGGTTTAAACCTTGATTACTGTTATTCAAAAAAGAATGTTAAAGACCAAGCATGTCTTCGGCGTGTTTTGTTGAAAAAGATATGATAAAGATTATCCATCTTAAGAAAAACCGCCGAACGACGCAGCAGATTCTTTGACGATCATAGAGCGTTGAAACACCTGGATCCATCCCCAATCAGAAGTGAAAGCGCCATCGCCGATGGATAGTGTGGGATCCCATTGAGAGTAGGTCGTCGTCAAGCTTAATTAAAGAGAGCCCTGATAAGCTAACGTGTCAGCTTTTTTTGGCTGAAGATAAATGATGAGAGAAATATTTTGAGTAAGATATTTTTTGATATTCACGAGTTGTATATCTTTCAAAGTGTGCAAAGCAAATGTCGCAAATTTGTCTCCTTGAATGCAAAGTTCCGCGTAGTAATTGAGCTGCTTTGTCTTGATCCGCAAGCTCTAAGTCGGCCACAAACTTGCTCATGCTTCGGGACATGGATTGAGCATACGTCCTCTGACTTGAAGCTGAATGCGACGATAAGGCTTTACCTTTTGGTTTTGTAGCTGTTTGGTTTCCTGTTCTAAAAAGCGATCCCTGGATTCTTTATAAATCATTCATGCTTGAAACACTTCTGTTACATAATAATAGGTATCGGCTTTCCTCCTGCCCAACATTGCTGCTTTAACACTTACTATTGCTTCTCGTCAGCTGTTGTAAGGCCTTTCTGATATGCGTAATGCGCCAGTCTGCCGCAGGAAGCCTCAAGTTCTGCCATCAGCTTCAAAATAGTTCACAATTCTACAGGCTGTGCCGCGAACAAAAAAACACCGCTCGGTTGTATTTGTCTCTACCAACCTGATTTACTTAAATTTTGTAGCGCCTTCTAATATGTGTCGAACACACCAAACTGCACTAGATGGCTGACTTCACTGAGCCCTCTCCAATTGGTAATCTCCCCGCCAGGATAGATTCTTTCTAACGCACTGCAAAATGTCTGGCAATTTTTCATAAGTTTTAGTGTACCACAATGCATCAGAAGCTGGAATAAAATTGTATACAAATATCATTCGTGCTATCTTATGTCAAAGTGTATTACAAATAAGTGCCATTATTATTTTCTAACACACTTGGTCTAATAACTAAAAATTTATTTAGAAAAAAATCTCTATGTAGTTCTCATTTCTTAAAAATAAAAATAAATTCCTAGGAGAAAAAATGAATCAATATTCCTTCAAAATCATTATTGCATTAGCTTTTAAATGGGCGGCCACAGGCGCCGCAAGCGCTGAAGAGCTAAGTATTCCCATCAATGTCAAATAAAACATATTCGCCATCAAGTTGCTCAAATCGGTGCGACGAAGTAAAGCGCAAACTGTCGATTGACAATCAGGAATTTTCAGCTCCAAATCATTGTTTTAAACCCCGGTGAGGCAGTATCGACCAAGTTAGTCGATGGTCAGTTGGGAAATGACTTTGATTCCGGCTTATTATGCTGGCGTCAGCAGCCGCTTACAACCTTACCTTGATTGCCTGGATGGTTTAAAAAACCATGACCATGCAGTCGTTTGAGCGGGTCGCCTTTTATAGAAGGCGATTGAGGCAAAAAATGGCGGACAAGAATGTGATTGTTCTGGTTCATGGTTATTTACAGCTGCGCTTTGCAGGTAAAGATGCATGTATTACTAAACCTGATGATTCAAAACGTTTGCAATATGAGGGCGGCAGGGAATTCCTTCGAACAAATGTTAAGGCTGTGCTGGTGCTCGATTGGCCTCAAATGGCGTCTTCAGAAATTTATATAATTGGATGCAAAACTGGTGTTCTTAAATGGCGCAAATACGTCGCATCTTCATCATCGTTCCTATCGAATCTATGAACAATCTAAATGTTATATCACCTGCAGCCGACGTCACACTTTGGTTTATGTATCAACCTTTATTAATTGAATAAAACGACGTTTTGAAAAACTTAAAATAGTGAGCAACAAGCGCCGCTATTGGCAGCATCGAAAAAGGCTCAAGCCTTTACTTGCTTGAAGCGAAAAAAAGAAGACGCTCATCGACAGAAGTATCCAGTAAACGGCTGTATGAATTGCGAAAATTGACACAGGCATTGAATGTTGATTCAATGCGCGAGCTCTTGCATAAAGAAACATCATATAAAGCTTTGTTTGCTGATGTCCTTGATGCCAGCTTTGCTTGATTAGCATTGCGGTGAATAGGATTTAAAAAAAATTGACGTTACCAAATCAATACTCTGAAGGTAACAAGGATACGCATAAATTTAATTTATTTGCTTATCCTGGCTGCGACCTTATCAGCTGGCTGGCAGCGGTGTGATAGTTGCCGCTTGTGGTTATTAACTTGCCCAGAATGATTTTGTTCGCATTTCCAATGCCTCACAATCTTCTCTACGATCTGGCAAACAGGAAGCGTTGTCTATCTTTATGATATCGGCTACCTTTAATTTGGGCTGCCTTATGTGCAGCTTCTACGAGTCCATTGTCAATTATGTCATCTTATCCCTATTTTGCTGACCGCATTTTTACGTTAAATATCTTTATTTCCTCACACTCGTGTTATCGGTTCGATTGTTCCTTTAATGGTCTTTTATGCCTTCGAGGCATTGCATCTAGCCTATGAGAGGGAAATTGGAGGTTCAGATACCGTATTTGGGCATTAAATTATGGATTCCTTACCTGCATACGTGGTTTTTTCTTTAACTTCTTCTTCAATTAGTTTGCAGACTTTTTCAGCTGTTGCTGAGTTGTAAGATACGCCGTTTGGCTTGGAGGGACAAATAATGATTTCCGTTTAGTTTTAAGGCGAATAGTCGCCATAAATGACTTATTGTTGTTTTTATTTTCAGTGTGTCTGTCCGGCACTTGGTTTTATTGATTGCTGTCTGGCAGGTTTTTTATTAGCGTTTGATGTTTACGCTCTGGAGCTTTTCCCTGAAATTATTTTTTTGGTAAGCTTGATAGCTTTGCAATTATTTGTTCCATTTCCCCCATGTTTATTTAATTCATGCGGATTTCTTCTATTTCGCTTCTACTTCGAGGCTGGAGCGATTTTATTATGAAAGCCCTAGAAAGCGTTGGTTAACAGTTGTTCCTGGTGGTTTAGTTATATCCCAAATCTGCGCGTTGCTTTTGTTTTGCGCTTTATGCCCGCATGTCTGTTCTTTCTTCCTTGGCGGGACTTGTTTGCCGCGGATTAGTTAAGATGCCCCATTAACCCGGAAAATGACGTTTTTTTAAAAAAACGGAGGGGCTACTTTTTTTTTCCCTGACGGGGGGGACTTGGGGTTGGCGGTTGCTGTTTCTATTCTGCGGATCTCTCTT
>Ga0163217_1086864_pt1 | contig 16680 bp, 9 predicted proteins | sample SynspAceP_FD_185933 | JGI IMG/M metagenome (GOLD analysis project Ga0163217, IMG submission 185933) | Saline lake microbial communities from Ace Lake in Antarctica - Synechococcus sp. Ace-P (PacBio error correction) | ecosystem: Environmental > Aquatic > Non-marine Saline and Alkaline > Saline ... | reverse complement strand
TGTAGATAGGTTCCCAAATTGGCCGAAGTTGAAGAAAAGTCACCTTTAAAAAAGATCAAAATATTTCATCGGATTGGCCCAGAACATCAAAAATGGTTTCCAAGCTGTCTGTGCCTCGAGTTCTCCCAATAGATAAATGGTATGGACTACAAATTCATTTCCTCTCCTTTCGTTCCATCGTTTCTTCAAACATTTTTTTTAAAAATGGCCATTTAACCGGAGAATGCCTATCAAGTAAAACCAACTCTAGATCGTTGATAAGGCGTGTCCTTGGGAAGGACAGTATTTTGTTAGTTTTTCCTCTCCGATGTAAAGTCCATTGGTTGTTAAAGCCATTCTATTTCTTCATTGATTGAAATTTTGGGTAGCGTTTTTTTTGATGATTTTTAAATTTCTTGGGATTCTTGTTGTTTACCGAATATTCTAGTTTTTTCTTTTCCTCTTCAAAAACGCGGCTGCGCTTTCAATTGTGGCAGGCAATTAATTTGTCTACTAGCAAATCAAGTATCTGCAGAAATCGGGTGCCCAGTTTTTGCATTATATTCGTATCGAATTTCGGCTTTGCTCAATATCACAATTAGCAAGTATAAAAATAAGGATGGGCGCATTTATAAAATGAAATTAACCTCGTTTTTTAAAATGAAAGGTGTCACGATCTGGAATAAAGTGCTTAAGTCGTCCATGGTACTAACCTAAAAACTTCGCGGCATTTTATTGATAATCTTTGCTTTGAAGTAATATCGTTTTGCTCAGGTTTAAACTTTCCGAATTAAATAATTGGGGTGTTCCGCAATAGTCCATTTATTGGTTTCATGCATCTTCTTAGTATCGTTTCAGTTGGCCTGTATAGTACGGATAGATAATTTTTTCAACGTGATTATTAGGATAGCGTTTTCAATGGCATTCACCAATTTTTGCACGCTTGATCTTTTTCCTTTTAAACGCCCAATTGTTGAAACTGTTCCAGCTATACGCGATAATTCAGAGTAATCGGCATTTTTGGAATGTCTTAACCCAAGTTTGGATCGGTGGGTTTATGTTGTAGTTAATTCATAATGCCCACGCCTTACCTAAGGTGTTGAATTTTAACGATTCCACTTGTTCTTTTTAAAACTACTAAGAGCATATTTGACAGGAATTCATCAAAATGTAGACTATTATAAACGCGCAAATTAAGAAACCTCTAATTTTTATCAAATATGAAATTAGTATTTATTTTTTTAGATAGACACAACAATTGGTCATTGATCCTAATTATTGATACGATATTTCTGATAGGTAAAAACACAACCGCAAAACTTTTTGCGATTAATCCCAAAAAACGATAAAAATGTTTTAGGTATTGTTTTTTAGGAAGAGAATCAAAAAAGGGCTTCCACATTTTCTGTGAAGCCCTGTCTTCCCTAGTAAGCCGGGGAACTGACTCGAACCGTGTTACCTTTCGGGTTAATTGAGTTGGTCAGAAACTCAAGAAAATATTTACTATATACCAAAATATTTTTCTATCTAAGTTCAAAAAACTGTTAAACCGTGTACGGACCGTGTACTCAGGTTAAACAATGAAATATTTTCTTACAATTTAAGGTAATTTCGGGAAAAAGGTTAATTTGATTAACGATTTTCTTATTTTAATTGGTAAAAGTATATGACAATTTAGGGTAAATGGCCTAAAAATCAGAATGGGCCATTAAAAAAAAAATGAATACATATAGGCCTGTTCCAGCTAAAAGATTTTACCAAACAATAAAAACAATAGCGGGTCATCCTTCTTTAAAAAGGGCTTCCCTATATTTTTGGTAACGCTTATTTCTCATTTTTGAGATTCCACAGTTTTTACAGAAATTCCCCATCTGGGGGCTGCGATTTTCTTTATACTTGGACCCTTGTATTCTTTTAATAAGCATTATTATTTTCTGCATTTTGGAGGGCAGGGAATCAATTACCTGCTTTCATTTTATGAATACGTTTTTCCAAGGTCTCCGAGTCTTTCTCTATTCTAATCTTATAGTGCACGTTCCCATTATTTGGACTTATTAAGTTTTTTCTCTGTTTTTCGCTTTTCTTTGATAGTACAATATACCTGATTGTAAGCAATGCATAGAGATAAGGTTTGGGGATTTGGATTCATCCAACTTGGATTTATTTCCTCCCAAAGACTAATAAAAAACTGCTGTCATATTCCTCAGACTTGTATTTTTTATTATGGGTATAAGTGGTTATATACGCCACAATGACGGTCATATAATGTATTGAATAGATACCTGAAAGCAACTTCGGTCGCCCTTCTTTCATGGGCAATTACTGCCTTCAATTTCATTTCATTTAAATAGGTGTTGGTTTTGCGTTGTTTTGGATATTTAGTGCGAATCAAATTTTTTTTTATTTTTTTAAGGGTTAATTAAATTTTAAAGTATTGGTTATGTAATGTGTAATGAAGGCTACTTTCATTTAAGGAAACATATTATAAGTTTGAAAATTAGGTAAGAATATAATGAAAAAATATATAAACAAAGCTTCATTCTCGGTACGATTACGAAAAAAGGAGATAATTGAGCTTCGGAATTGGTTGAAGGATACAAAAAATCAGGCCATTTTCTTGAATCTTATTTGTTCGTTGATTAACCACGATTTAAACTTGCAACATTAAAAATAAATCTTGATTGGAAGGGCCTTAACAAAGTTACCTCATCAAATTTGATATTTTTGAACAAACATCGTGACCTGTTAAAGGCTTTTCCCAATTTATGTGATACTAATTTATATGTCGCTTTCTCTGATTGATTATTTTTTTTTTTTTGTTTGTTGGGATTTTTTTCTTTATTCAGCAAGGCTTTTTTTTTACTCATGTGCCATATGTGCTCTGTGTTCCAAAATTGAATCATAATAACCTTTGAATTGGACAGGTTCAATCAAACCATTGAATTATACTTGGAGTTCAAAGAATGGTTAGGGAATTTCTGAAATGGGAATGTTGTAAGGTTGCCAAAAACAGATCAAATCAGTTATTTTCCCAGGCAAAATCAAAAGGAAGAAATGATATATAATACATTGACAATACCCAACGGGAAGGAAAGGAAATTTTCAAATTGGAACTAACCAGATTGTGGGGAGACTTTAGTATCATCTAAATGGCGGGTTAAGTCCTTAAGATATCCTGTAAATTTTTTGAGTGAAGGTCCTAGACAGGTATTTTCTTTTCCGGTTTGGAGGCTTATTTCCGATGTTTGCCAAAAATGTCTTTCAAACCCATTGTATTGTTAATTGTTTGATGAGCTGGATGTTAAAAGGTCCTTGGAACACATTTTAATGTTATCGGCCTATGAGGAGGATTAAAAAATAGGATGTGGTTCTGGGTTCGAGGGTGCTGTGAGTTTGGATAGAAAATAATTGCCAAAATTCATTAGTTTTACCTTATCCTCTGGTCAAAAAAGGATCTTATAAAACAAGATTTCCAAGGATTTATTTAATGGGTAAATGGAAGTAATACAAACCTTTATACCTCTTTTGGAGCAAGGTATTGGGTTCTTCGGGACTTGACATTTGATTAATGTATCTTTTAACAAAATTTGGGAACGGCCACTATAATATTGGAAATAGGATAAAATTACCATTGCAGAATTAGGGAAGGAAATTTCTCAATGCAAGGTTTTGACAATGCGAAGTTAGAGAAGGTGCTTATTATTTCAACGGGGACACCCATTAAAATTGATTATGAAATAAAAAAACAATTAAGATTTAATAAAATAGAACATTGAAAATAAAGTTATAAACCAAAAAACCCAAAAAATATGAGTGAGGCCAAAATTAACGGAACAAAAGAGCCAAATCACTTTGTTTTTTATTAAAAAACAAACCGGGAAAATGCGCTAACATTTCCCGGTTCTAAAAGTGATTTTGCGGAATTATTTTACCATCCACAATAACATTTCAAAAATATGAAAAAAAACCAAACAAAACAGCGAAGGTTTGTGCAGACCCTTTTGTTTGAAATTGAACTTAAAATGAAATTGGACAAACCTGACTACTGTTTACGGACATTTGTTTAGGGTTTGCATGCAATGATAGTTATGGCGCAAAAAAAACAAAGTTACAATTGGATATTGAGAACGCAACTGGTCCGGACCATTATCGATTGATATGAATCTGTTTACAAGATTTGTTCGATTTATTTATAAAACAAGGATGTAGACCTTCAACGTTTTAAATTGTCCTTGAAGGTTAAAAGGAAAACATAGAAGATTTGTCCTTTAAAAAGTTCTATTCGGAAAAAACTAAACAACCTTTTAATAAGGTTAGTAGGGAACACAGATTATTATTGAAACAAAATCAAAACCCAGTTTATCCAACAGGGAAAGTTTCCATAAACCAATTTCGTTTCATAATTACAATACAAAGATCAAATCCCAGGTATGGGAAAAGGTTCACTGATGAAAATTGCCAACGCCATTGCCCTGGAAACTTAACATTGTGAAAAAGTTACCCACTAATTGGGATCCAAGTAGATTTCGACGGTAATTTTACTTATACTGTTGAAAAAAACGAAAAGCAGGTTTTTTAGTGATTTCCTATATTGCTTTTGCATACCAAGAAGTGCCACTTAATGGACAGACAATATTAACATTGTTTGGGAGGAGAGTGCTGCAGGCTGGAGGAAAGTAGTTGAGTGGGATTACGGGTTACAATGAAAAATCTCGATTTAAACAGGTTCTGTATCTCATTAAAAACAGAGACCTTTTAGAGGCCGGTCCCCGTTTTTATAATATTGGAAACAAAGCCCTTAAAAGTTAAGCCGCTGCATTGGTGTTAGGCGTCTCGGCAAAACTCCGGTACACCAGCCAAGGATTTTGAATTGAGGGATAAGGGGAGGAAATTCAATGATTTGGAGACAATCAACCTTTTATGTCATAGGATGCGTTTTTCCAAGTTACTGGTTGCGTATAGATATTTCTAAAAACCCTTCTTTGATATTGAAACTTGTTGATATTTTGAAGGATTGCAATTCCGCGCCCACCGCCATTTTATGGTTCCAGAGGAGCCAAAATGAGTGTAATTCATACTTCTAAAACGCGGAGGCAAAGGGTCAAGATTAGTTAAAAATTGAAATGTTGACAGTTTTTTTTGGAATGCAACAGGCAATAAAAAAAACCGTATGGACTTATCTGGATTGCAAAGGGAGGTATTCATTGTTAAGCTAATGAATGGTTGTAAGAGATGAAGGCTTGGATCCTTTTTTTTGACCCCAAATACAGTTGTTTAAAACCCCGAACAGGATTTTGGTTGGATTGCTAATTTTTAGGAGTGGGCACCCGGTTCAAAACAATACCATTACATTTTCTGGTAGCTCTGAAAAAGGCTTTAGATAATTCAATTTTCCGGTAATTTATTATGATCAGAAAGGGATAATAGAAAATTCGGGTGTCCAAAGGGGGGTCTGTCAGATTTAAATCATTGAACAGGAGTTAAAAAGCTGGTAAAAAATGGGGTGTAAATCTTCAATTGTCCAGGAATGAGCAAAATTCTGGTTCCCTGTACAATGGAAATCGAGGTAATTCCTTTGCTTTTCGGCTTGCGGCTTCCGCTCCTCCAACCTTGCCAATTTATTGATTGATGAATGGGCTATTACCTACAACAAATCGAACAGGGCCTATAAACTTTCGGTTTCTGCAGATATGCGAAATCCTATAATATGGGACACTTTAGAAAGAACTAAGTTTCTCCAATAGTATTTTTTGGGGGCGAATACTACTTTCGATATTGCCTTTTAAACCCTTGAATTATCATTAGAAACTTTTTGGCTAGGATTAACAATTTCAAAAATTCAAGGGAATTGAATCCTTTCGTACCCATTATATATTTAATAATGAATAGGGGGCTCAGGTCCTCTGAAAGTAATGCCTATTTCTTAATTCCTTTTTGACGAGAAAATGTACTACCTATTCCAAGATTTTTAATGATAAGCATAGTGTAATGTAATAGGGAGGTTGCAAAAACTTACAAACTAATCTTAATTAGTGAATTCCGGGTAAGTGTTAGTGGATTTGCCAATAATTATTACCGAAAATTATTGAATTGGCAGCGCAGAATCAGTAGGAAAAACCCCATTTTCTGGATATTTTCAGGGAACTGGACCACTGTGCCTCATTTTCTTCTCAAGAATAAATTATTTCTTTGGACGTAAATATATAGTTTACGCAAAGTATAAGGGCAGATGGTTCATCGAGATTGGTTGATGAGCATAATGGGGGATACTTCCTTCTGGTTGCTATTGCCTGGCGTATTTCTGATTGAACCCTTTCTTTTGAGGGAAATAAAATATTCGTTAATTTAAACTGCCGAAGCCAGTTAGGTATTACAGGAATACTCCCTTAAATGCCATATTCAATTCTTTGGATAGGCTTGGGTTCCGTCCAAATATATTTATGGCAACCAAACGGATGTAATCGGATTTTGTTCCCAGCGTATTTCAAATAGTAATTTAAAATGGGAAGACACGGGCAATTGGATATTGTTTTGATTTAAACATATTTAAACGATAGGTACGTTTTGTTTTCGGATTTATTACAAAAAGAAACCCACCAAAAGGATTTGTTGGCATTCGGTTACCACTGCCCGCAACAGTTGGATTTGGGTCTATTCTTAGAAACCTTAGGGCGAAAATACAAAATTCCAGGGAATTTGATATTAAAGGCGAGATGCCGATATCTTAAATAATGATTTTAATGGGATGTCCTCAGCAACAATTTTCAGCTTTATAAAAACGAAAGTAATTGAGCTTGCAGGTATGACAGTGATATTTTTTGGAGCGGACCAAGGGCAGTTTGGCCTTAGGTGCCAATAATTCGGCAAGGGTTGGAAACCTTTAGGAGGCTTTTTATGGATTTGCGTTTGGAAGATGGCTTTGGACTGAGAATGGCTTTCATTTAAATATGAAGATATAAGTGGGCCGATGGAGTCCCTGATGGAAGCTATAAATGCTTGGACGAGTAATATTAGGAAGTTATCATCCAGATTTTTATTTACCGGTCTTATTTTCTAATTTTTAAATATAAGGGTATAGAACTGAATATTGCTCTTGAAAGAGTTTTCAAGGTAATGAGTTGTTCAATGCCCACCAATGGAAACACAATTCTAAATTCGTTTCAACGCCTGTCGGGAAAATAATCAAATTTAGAGATTATAATTGGAAATTACTGGACTGTTGGAAAATTTCCTATATTCCGGATTGGGCAAAATTATCCAAAATTAAGTAGTGCAACCCAAGTTACGTATCTTGATCGTTTCATTGAAGACGCAAGTTATTTACGGATTCGTTTCATTAAGGTTGGCATACCCATTTACCCTGTACAACAAATTGGACTTGAAAAGAGCTTTTTGATAATGGCCCAAAATATAATTTCAGGAACAAAAACTTTGTTCACTTTTAACGAAGTTATTCTGGAATTTGATTCCTTTTGAAGCCAATACCCGTGGAAAAACCGATTCCGTAATGTAGGAGGATCGATTAAGGGTTTTGGTCACGATTCAGGAGTGCTATTCCAAATGCAAAAATATATGCTTGTTGGTTTAAAAATTTAGATTTTAACTATAACGAAAGAATCATTGAAAAATTATAGTTTCAGTAATATTAAATTACAATTCTGTTTTCAGCTTGTGAAAAAACACTCGAAGAAGTGCCAAAAGATTTTCGTTTTCCCAAGGCATAAACTTCTTATAAAAACGGAACAGAGTGCAGAGGCAGCCATAAGCAGGCGTCTATTGCAGGTATGCAAAACGATTTTTTGGGGATAACCAATTAATTCTTATGACCGAATTGCACGGGGATTTATTTGTTTTGGGAGAGGCTCCCAAGCAACTATTACATTTGGATCCAAATTCTTGGACCAAGCGTAATATTGGTAGGTGTGCGACCAATTATGGTCATCATTTTTACGAAACCATCAATTCGCGCGATGCAGTTTGGACAATGTGCCAAATAGAAGAATTATATGATGCAGGACCACGAAAAAGCAAAATATTAGGCTGAGGCTCATTTTTCTTTAGGGCTTTGTGTTATTTCGAATTGGTAAGAGGTGGGCCCCAGTTCCATTAAAACAACGGAAAGTATTAGATTTTGAGTGCTATTTGAATCTCCTAGGGCACCTGAAAGTGAAGTGTATTTGGCCTTGATAGGTGCAGGATCTGTTTTAAAACAGGCGGAAAGTGATGTTGGGCGAGGGTAGGATCGAAAACTGGTTCGTGCTTTCCAAATGGGCGGCTAAAATTGTTTTTGTTTAGCTTCATTGTCTACCCTCACTATGGGAAAACTGGCAAGGGGCTGCTGAAAAGGCCAATTGATTGTTTATAAATAATGCGGCCATTCTCTTTGATATCCTGTGAGGAGTCCAAAGATTTTTTATAAGATCTTTGCAGTAGATACAAGTAACAGAGGATATTAAATGTCCATGCATCATTCTTTGAAAACCAAAGGGTTCAAGTGTGCCTGCTATTTACATAGGGCTGGCAACCATACCCTATTAAATATTCTTCGGGTGGAGTTTTTGCCTGGCTTCAGATTGAATTCATTTATTGGGGATAGCTGGACAGCAATGACCTAAGGAAAAAATTTTTAATCTGTACCAGAGATTCAGAATGCTTGATGGAAGATTGGGGTTCCACTTCCCCAAACTACTCCTGTGCTGTTTTTTAAAAATATCTATAACCAATTTACTTCTGTATAAGTTTGAATAGCCATTCCTATTTATCGTGTTAACAGAGCATTTTTTATTTTATGCAGAAGCATGTGAGCATTGTCCGAAGGGGGGCCATCGTTCTTTGGCATTGGAACGCCTTAACTGATTTAAACGAAGGGGCTTACGGTTTTATCCCAACTGCCGATATCCCCATAGGACTATCCTTCTGGAATGAGTAGTTGTGGCTTTTCAGGGAATGCAGTTATTCAGGAGCGTGCTACGAAATTTATAACGGAAAGAGGGACGCTGGTTCGATTTTGAAAACGTACAGGAAAGGTTAAAGAAGCATTTGCTGCTGCGGGCAAACGATTTCTTGGTGAACGTCTTTTTTATGGCCAATACTGAAGATGAAATCAACATATATCCTGCGGTTTAATCAACAGATTCAAAAAAATTCCAGGTTATTAATCGGAGATCTAAATTAAGGAAAATTATTTACAAGGCTTTTAATTAAGGCCTGTTAATACCCTAATTTAAGATTTTCTTATACCAAACCACTAATTATTCTCACTTAAGGAAATTTGACTAGGACTTCAATTAATATTGTGGGTGTTATCATTAGGTTCTTGTGCTTTTTTATTTTGGGCGGTTATCAGCCTTTTCTATTAATGGATACTCCCAAAAGATTTTGAAAGAAAATCTCCAAATATAGTATTTATTTTTCCGACCATTTAAGGTCGGATTATATTTGGAGCAGAGGGCAAACATATTGGCCTATACACCAAAATTATTGGACCGTTTATTGGCAAATGAAGGGGCTTTGTTTCCAGAGCCTATAGCGCCTCACCTATGTTTGCCAGCAAGGGCTGCTTTTTGTTACCGGAATGGGTCCATGGAAGAATGGTTTTTATTATCATATGCGCCAATAGCAACTAAATACAAATATTGAAATGCCCCAAAATGTTTAAGGATGCAGGTTATTACACTTTTGCCACGGGTACTGCATTTTTAAGGCCGTATTGGAGGTTATGAGCTTTAATGTGAAATTCTAGCGAATTGGATAATAGTAAATTCATTTTGCATGGCTTTCATGAGATAAAATTATGTTGAGTTTGGGCATCCGCGAATGCCTATAAACATATTGGTTTAAGGAAAAATGTCCTGATTTAACCATAGATGGCAACGGGCATTGGGGGGCTTACAGATCACCGTACGGGCATATATTCCCATAATAGCGACGAATTACATCCAAAACGAGCTTTGGACTGCCAATAAGGCTTATTTTGAATTCATAGATAGCCACTCAGCATAGGGAACCTTTCTTTCTTAAAATTCGCATTCCATAAGACCTTCATTTCACCATTTTGACCCGCCCAAGAGATGGTTGGATTTCTTATAAAATAGGAAAATTTCCAAAAAAAGCTTATTTGTGGGGGATTGGTCGAAAGAAAAACGGAGGAATTTAACAAAATTCCCATCACCAACGAAACAGTTAAATGCTCCTAGAGGAAATCAGTGATAGTATGTTTCGTATCCCACGGGGAAGGTTATCTGGCTGCCATTAGTTTTTTGGACGAACAAAATAGGAAATGTGGTAAGCTCCTAGAAGAAAAAAAAAAGTGAGTTTGGAAAATTACTTTTTGATTAGTAATTTCGTCGATTCATGGGATGTTATGGATGTGGGGATCATCATTTTATGGAAAGGAAATCATTACCCTTAACTTGAAGGCTTCAGCTGGATGTACCGTAGGATCATTAGATTGGCCAGAGAGTCTAGGTATTAAGGCAGGTCGCGTTCAGGTTATTTAAGGATTTGGTGGAACTTAGGGGACATACTTCCTTACTTTTCTAAGATTATTAGCTGGGTGTTGCCATACCGGTCTGAAATGGATTGGGATATGAGGCATGATGCGATTAATTAGAAGGGTAAGAAAAAAGGTTGGCGCTAAGGTCCTGGGACATGGAGCATGGTGAATGCTATTGGATAAGAAAACAGTTGGACAGGGTTAACAGATCAAAGATATAAGGTATAATCTATTATCCGGTGACCGGGGAAGAGACAATTTGTTTTTTTTTGATTTTGATACAAGATTTCTGGAGAGAAAGAAAATAATTTGGCCAGTCTTTTCACAATATTAAAAAAATTATCTAGAACGCTGGAGACAAAAAAAATGGGTATGTCATTATCTGAAAGAGGCGAGGAATGGGTTAAAAAGATGGTAAGCTAGTGTAAGGGAAGAAAAATAGTTTTTAGCCCCAATTATCCCAAAAGAATTTTATCACAAAGAAATTAAAATACAAAAACCACTAATTTAGTAGAAGATGAAAAAAAATAATAAGCTTGTTAATGTTGTTTCTTTGACGGTTCAATTAATGAACGGTCAAACCAGAAAGTTACGATATTGTTATATACGGTTTGGCACTCAGCTGGAGTTGCGCTGCGCTTGCAAAAGTAGTAGAAATGGCCAAGTCCGTTGTTACTCATAGAACCTACCGATCGCGATTTGGTGGATTGGACCACTGAGCCTGGGCCAGGACGCGATATCGGCAATAAGCAGGCCATTGGGGGGGGATTTCAAAGGGGGTTTCTTTTGAAAACATCAGAAAGTATTACGATGATCCCAATAAAACTGGAAATGGGAAGAAAAGGATTCGGGAATTACATGGGATAGTGGGCAAACCGCACAGAGAAGGGAGGGCTACCTGTGGGACTTTGAACCTTTTCAGCCGCCCTAAGGTTTATAAAGGCCATGGATGGACAAGGGAAAATAAAAATAGTCTACAATGAAAGGTTGAAAACAGCGGAATCCGGCGGGTAAAAAAAAGTTAAATTGGAAAAAATAGAGTCGATCACCATTGGAAAGTGGCAAGACCTAACAAGGGAAAGGTATTTCTGGGATCTGCTACCTATGAGGGCGACCCTAATTGGGCCTCGGCCGGGGGTTTTCCTATTGCCGTGGGGACAGGGGAAGTAACGAGGAAATATGGGGAACCTTGAAACGGGAGTGACAGGCCAATAGCATAAATAGGGCCTTGACGGGATTTGTTTTCAAAAATGCATTTAAACCATAATTTTCTTCCTGGGAGGTAGACCCATATGTTAAAAAAAGGGGGCGGATCCAGCATCCGGCTATTGCCAAATTGTGAATGAAAAACCGGGACTTTGAAGGGAAGGCGATTGAAAAAATAACAGGCTATTGTTTAGGATGTGCCTAACGGACCACCCCTGAAAAACCGAATTCCTTCCAGAAAACCTCAAATTATGATTGAGATCAACTTTATTGAACTTGTTTGTTCCGGAACTATGAGGCAAGAAAAGGGACCTTATAGGATATGTACAGTTATTGGGTTATTCGTTATTGCCCCCTGGATCAATTCCAGGCATGCCCAAAGAAAAACGGATACGAACAAACAAGTTGGCTTTTTCTACCGGGATTATATCGGAGGAATTATGGACTACCCAGAGGGGCCAGCTTATGCGGACGTGAAAAAAGGATTTTATCGAGGGGACCATTAGGGATTACCAAATGGATTTTGATGTGGTCCTTGGCCAACTTCATCCAAGGAATTCTTGAAGCAGCGTCCGTGAGGAAGCTTTCTAAATGGGGGTTACTTTCCAAAGATGAATGAGAGGGCCGACGGGTGGCAACAAGCAACTCTACATTAGGGAAGCACCGGAGAATGAATCAAGTTGATTATTGTAATGACCCAACAAAATTGTGATGGCACTTGATTAGTTGCGAGGGATTTGCCATTGGTATGGCCGCCTATGGAATGGATTTCCCATAATGTACAGCGTTATGTGGATTTGCCAATGGATATGTGCAGGACGGAGGGGCAAATGGTAGAGGCCCATGGCTTTTTTAAGCCCTATCCCATAAGTTATAGATCTTTGGTTCCCAAAAAAGGAGGAATGCAATAAACCTTATTGTCCCTATCTGGATTGTTTTAAGTTCAAACGCACATTGCTTTTGGATCCATTCGCATGGAGGCCAAGTGTTTTATGGGTCTTGGGGACAATCTGCAGCCACAAGCGGGAGGCCTTCTATAGATCGGTAATATAAATGTTCAAGATGTTTGGCCTTACCCCACAGTTTTTAATAGGAGACTATAAAAGGGGACAGTCAAGAGTGAAATTAAGGGATCATATTGTATTGATTTTAATTGATTCCATATTGATAAATAAGGATGATGCGCAAACAAAATTTAAAGCTTGAAGGTATTCATTGTTTTCATGAATAGATGGGATTTTTGTATTCGGTTTGCTATTCATGATATCCTTACTAGTTCACTTTCATTGGTAAAAAGAAGGAGGGCAAGAATTTTTGACATTTCGTATCCCACATGTTGTTTTATTATTATGGCGGATGATCTCGGGATATGGCGATCTTGAATCATACAATAAAAATCTTCGATTCCGACTCCCTATTTGAATTTAGCTAGCTTCAAGGGCATTCGCTTGATGGATGCCTATTGTCCTGTTTCGGGTTTTGTTCCCCATCCAGTTTTGCCTTATGACCGGAAAGCTATCCCTTAGAAGTTGGAAGAAAATCCGGGGTCATGTGTCCCAATTATTGAAACCATCCATGATTTAAGCACTGGTCCAAATTGACCCTTAATGCAATTGCTTCAAAAGAAAGGATATTACAAACTGCCGGTTTTGGCAAATGGGCATCTTGTGGGCATCCTTTCCTACACTTGGATTGGAAAAAAAGCCGGGCAGGTTATAGGGAAAATTTAAAGCCAGAAAAATAATTGGTGCAATATTGATTTGGGTAAACCCATTTAGTGATGTCCAGGTGGGACATGGATTCGGACCATTGGCTAGGATTTTAGTTGTGCAAAGTGAATGAGTGTTGGGTGTTGGAAGGAAAAGAAAGTTAGGGAATTCTTTCAGCCCGATTTCTATAATGTTGACTTTTGCTCAAAACCAAAGAGCATCTTAAAGTTATTCGCGAGGGACCAATATCTTTTCACTTATTACTTGACAAAAGCTCTTCAATTTATTGGAGGGCAAGCATATTGCTGCGAGAATAAGAAATAAGCCATTTTTCTGTATTACGCTCCCTATGTTCCACAATATTCCTTTGGCGGCCGGAGTAAAGATTTTTATTGGATTACGGATGGCGGGCCTATATGGAGATATGTATCACCGAGTTGGATTTTTTATATTGGCAAACTGCTTGAAAAACCCTTTGATTAGCTTAAAAATTGGACCGAAAATTTAACAATTGTTCTCTTTACTAGTGATGTAATGGTTCAACTTTTAACGGAAAAACCAGCAGGGGGATACCGAAACTTTTTCGGAGGTAATCAAGTTAACAAGGCTTGAGCGAGATGGAAATTAAAAGTAGCTTAATCAGTGTTAACATCACCCAAATGGGCAATTGAGAGGCACTAAGCAGACGGCTTGGAAGAGGGCGTTAGAAACTCCTTTTATTTGACTAGGTTGGCCAGGACATTTTCCCCAAGGCGCTGTTTTCTAAACAGGTTTTTTGCCTTAAACATATTTATGGTTACCTTGCTTTTCGGTATGAATTTACGATTTATTGGAGGATGAGGGGGTTGACAGCTACAATATTGCTGCCCGTTTTAAAGGACTTTGAAGGAGAGAATAGAAAATCCTGTCGTTATTTTCAGTCTTGGTGGAGGTTAGTGTTAAAGGGTTTGCGGTTAATGGGGGACTGGAAATATATTGAACTTAAACAATTTCTAAATGAAGGTTCAGGGGAGTTTATATGATTTGGAAAAGATAATCCAAGAGTCGGGGAAAAATCTTATTGACCAATTTACCATCAAAGGTGGAAGAAATGAAATTGAATTAAATAATATCGCGTTTTGGCGGTAATTTCGTCAAAATAATTACAAAGTTTAAAAGTATAGGTATAAAATGATTAATAAAAAATTTAAAGCTATTGAGGAACAAAAAAACTAAGTTACCTCAGTTTTCTTTTGATACTGGTTATTATAGTGTTCAAGTCTCTATCATCCGTTGTGGAAATTAGTATCAAACCGGACAATTAGGCCAACGTTTGGCCGACATTCATTATTTATGGAAGGTACTTCCTGCGGCCATTTCGGCAGCAGTGGAAGCAAAAGCGTTCGGGGTAATCTGTAATAGTTGTATCACCTGACATTCATTTGGGCGGATTGTCCTCCGGAGGGCTTGGGTATACAGATACCAGGTGGACAAAAAGTGTAAATTGGAGGTCTAGCTAGGGAATTTTACCATAGGGTCTGGCTTACATTACAAACACGAACGAAGCATGGAATTGGCAGAAAAAAGACGAGTTTATGGGAAACCAAGGGCCAGGGTACTTTTCCTGCCATGGGATTTGGAGAGAAACAGGACCATTTGTGGGATCTTTTGCAAACCGCATGTGGCGGAAAAGGTATTTGAGGGATATGGTGACTGAAGAGCAGATCCGTTATTAGATCGGTATGGAATGGTTGGGATAGGAAACGGGGTGCAGATTGAAAGATGGTAATAATAGTTTCATTACCACCTTTTGTCGGGGGAAGGAAACTTTATTCGGGGTAAAATGTTCTTGGATACTACTTACCCGGAAAGGAGACCTTATGCCCCGCGGGCAGGATGAGCTATCTATGTGGGCAGGAGAAGGGCAAGGGAAAGTTGTGTACGGAGGAGGAATGGGGTTTCAGGGGGACCGGTTTGTTTATTGCATCACAAAACATTTGGTTTGAGGCAGATATATACTCCTTATGTTAGTGCCAGGAAGATCCTTACCAAGTTCGGTTCTTCTTCCAAAGGTATTCAGGAGATGACCCTGGGGCGAAAAAAATATAGTGGGGACGATAAAAAATTTCAAGGGGCCTATTGTTTTAGAATGTGTTATGACAACATCCCAGAAAAATAGGATTTCCATTTCCAAAACGGAAGGTTACGATTCCCAATGCGTATGTTGAGCTTTTGGCATAAGGGTTTTTTGAAAATGGTGGTGGGAAGGTTGTTCAATAAAATTCGATCCTTTTCCAAAATACCACAAAACGGACACCAATAATCACGGTTTCCCTTTTTAGTAGTTGACAAATATTGGGATGAATTATGATTATCCTGAGGGCTAATTTTACACCAGGGAGGCAGAGAGGTCATTAAAAAGAGCAGAAAAATTACCAAAAAGGATTTGCTGTGGTTCGTAGCAATTGGACCTAGGGTCCCTGAGGATATTTACAAATCCGAAAATGCAGACATGGGGATTGTCAAGGACGAATTTAAGGGGACAACGGAAATTTGCCCCATCAAGGATTTATGTTAGGGAAGCAAGGCGGATGATAGGTGGTTTGTTATGGACCCGAAAATTGAATTGTTGAAAAAAAAATCCAAACTCCTAATCAATAGGGCTTTAGGTTTTTTATACTATGGATTTTCACCATTATAAATGGTGGCAAAACGCTATGTAAAAACCAGATTGGGTTCTGTTACAGAAATGAAGGAGACATTGGGGTAAGTACCAACGGGGCCCATACACCCATATTCCTTACGGTTCTTTGGTTGCCAAAGAAAGGAAGATTGTAAAAAAAACCTTTTTCTAGTGCCTGTAATGCGTTTCTTTTTCAAGCCATTATTTCGCCCTTTTGGTTTCATTAGAATTGGGAAACCGTATTTTTATGATTTTGGGGGGAACAAAATCGGGCTTGCTGCAGCTGGCCGGTGCTTGCAATTAATTGAGGGAATTACTTGACTGGGTTTTTTCAAAGAGGTTTGGATTATTAATAATTTAAAGGGGGGTTCTAGGTCGGGGTAAAAGGGGAACAAGATAGTTAGAATAGAAAAAAAAAAATTCGTTGCATGATTTTTCATTTATTAGGTTTTTCCATTTAGCAGTTTTTAAAATTTTTTTTAGGGGGGCTTATTTTTCCAACCTATGGGGCCCCCAAAAAAAAAATTTTGTAGAGGGAAAAATTTATTTTTTTTGGTGTGGATTAAGGGATCGGTCCTTTCCCCACTCCGGCTATAAGATTAAGGATGGATGTGGATTTTATATCCTTT
>Ga0163217_1096390_pt1 | contig 16681 bp, 15 predicted proteins | sample SynspAceP_FD_185933 | JGI IMG/M metagenome (GOLD analysis project Ga0163217, IMG submission 185933) | Saline lake microbial communities from Ace Lake in Antarctica - Synechococcus sp. Ace-P (PacBio error correction) | ecosystem: Environmental > Aquatic > Non-marine Saline and Alkaline > Saline ... | reverse complement strand
ATTGCTTCATGGCAGGAGAGTGGAAGCTGAGAAGCTATGCTGATTAGGCTCGAATTCCCCATTTTCAAGTCGTATCAGCGATTGACGGCGAAGAAGCCAAAACCTTCAGCCTTTGCCATCGCATTAGCAGAAGAAACCCCCATAACCAGACTGCCAGGCAGCTCTGGCCAACTCGGCGATCCAGCGACCGTCTACTCTTGCTCACACTCCAACCGAGAAATTTCATGTTCTTCCTCCCAGGCAGAGGCGGACGGGAGCAAGTTCCAGGTTAAAGCACATCCATCCTTAAAAACAGCCTTGGCCGATGCCCTCCTACCGATTTCACGCTAACCGCTTCAAGATCAGCGCGCGCGAAGTTGATCATTGCTCAATTAAGAGTTGAAAACGCCCGCCGCCTGAATCTTTGATGTTTAGATATCTCTGGAATCGCCTTGCGGGGAGCAGCCTCAAGCTAGCCCAACAGACTAGATTCATTTGTCGCCGATTTTGTCAGTCGACTTCCTCTATGCTAACAGTAGAAGCGACTGGCGCAATTAACGCGGTATTTCAAGGATTCCGATTAGCGATTCCGAATGGAATGTGAACCATAGGAATGGTCCCACTGCCGGCGACTCGAGATGGACTGATTGGGTCATCAAAGAACATGTGTGGGCGCAAGATTGTGAGAATACGGCATGCTTCATCCATGGCCACCCAAAAAGAATGCCTCATCCACTGAAAACCCCTCCAAGCTTTAGGCGTCGTTACCAACCGTTTCGTGAGCTGGCGCATTTCGAAGCAGGTCACAATTGCAATTCCAGTATCTTCTTGTTATTGAGGATCATCTTCATTTGCTGCTTTTGTTTCTAGCCTTTTGCATGAAGCAAAGTTTTTGAATAGGTCGGCCAGAGGGCCCTGGCTGATGAGGCGTTCCTGAGAACTTGTTTCACTGCGCCTGGAACTCTACAAAGATCATCTGTTCTTCTTAAAAACGGCCTCCGCTTTCATCGTTTGCAATCACACCGTCAAAGTCGAAAGCGACTCTTTAGTTGGCGTCGAGGCAGCATCATCGAAAGACTTTTGACTGCAAGCCACAAACTCCAGCGGGATAATCCGAAGCAATTGCCTTGCCGGACATGCGCTTGGGTTTGCGTCTTAGAAAGAGAGATGCGTTAAATGCAGGGAAGATATTCGTGCGGCGACCGGCCAGCAATAAATGCAGCTCTTGTTTATTAAGCGGAGTAATGGTGAATAGAGCGAAAAAAACCTCGTAGGCCTGTCTCAGGAGAATTCTTTGATAACAAAAACTACCTCAAACAGGGCTCTCTCTTCGGGGAAACCGCCCGTATTAATGCCAAGAATCGACGAATGAAAGGGAAATGCCACTCCTTAGACCAAGGAATGGTCAATTATTTTCCTCCTGCGTTGCACCACGATATTTTTTCAATGCCCTTCCTCATAAAATATTCCGATTTGACTCGGACAAGTCAAACAGGCGCTTTGAGGCGACGCCGATAAACCAGCTTTCGATCGATTTGGGGTAAGGAGCATAGCAGCAAAAATCGTAACGCTCGCAATCACCTGGCCGCCAAGGAGATTGCGATTCACAAATGTCCATGCGGTGGCGGCTCAGCGGTGAATTGGCGATGTTAGGCAGACCTAGCCGCCGCAATGAAGTCTTTCGCCATCATCTTGACATTACCGAGAGGCCTTTCCGATGGCTTACGGCTTCAAACTAGCAGCCACAGGTATTTATGAACCATGATCTTTTTTTCAGCTTTACCGAGGGCGCATCTATTAGCTTCTTTTCTCCTGCTTTTCCGCGCTTGAGAAGCTCAGGGGCACCTCCTTTGACGTTTGGCAATATATTTAATCACTCACGGCGCTTGAACCTCCATTTCCCGTGAATTACTCCTGATGTGGAATTCAAGGAAATCTGTCAGCGTGAATACACGCTCAAAGGATAGCCGTTTTCCACGAATTGGGCTCCGGGCGGCGATTGCCAGAGTTATGTGCGCGTGTGTGTGTGCATCTCCACTGGACCGCACTCTGACAAGTGAGCCTCCGCCGGCAAGAGCAATATCCATTTCAGTCTCCCAATCAATGCGCCTAGGAATCATGTCTAGATCTGGACTGCGATGAGCCTTGGCTGTTTAGGCGCGTGTCCCAAGTGATCTCCAGCGTTTGCCCAATGCGACCTACCACGAGCAATCGAACGCAGGACAGCGGTGCCCCGCCGAATTTCTGGATAACTTGATATCTCCGCAACCAAAGTTTGCACAAATATTCTAGATCCTCGGCCACTAGCAGAATTGATTCGGTAGGATTGTCCATGGTTTGAATAGTTCGGCCTAACGCTGCCATCACCTGGGCCGGCAAAGGTTGTGTGTAACGAGAAGCCACAGTTGATTACAGGGCTTATTTGTTGGCAGCTCAGCAGTGAATGGCTGTGTTGGGGGGGGCATCCTTGGCAACATTTAGGAATAACGCCCGGAACGGACCATAGTCACCAGCTACATGCCCTTATCGGGCACAGGGCAACAAAGTTCGTTACAACCAGCAGTGCCACTTCATTGAAGCAGGTATACAAGATCACATATCCGAACAGGCAAGATTTACATTTGGGCAAGGACAGTGTTGGAAGCCGCCCGATACATGGGCAGGCCCTGACATTGAACCGGTTAACGCTGACTTTGAAACACTTCCCAGATCACCATTCGCAGGAGACTACACCCTGCGAAAGGAGATTCTCTGGGAATCTGATAGTGCAACTGAGCCTGCAGCTTCCGCAAAGGAAGTAGAGATTGATCCGTCTCTATCGATTCCCAATGACCAACACGGTTGGATACAATAAGATGCAAAGCATCAACTGATTGAGAGTCTGGAGAATTGTTCTTTCTATTGGTAACCAAAATCAGCAACCGGCTTAACGACCCAACCCGCCCTGCGCGCACAAACGGAAGCGAAGCTTAGTTTTGTGCCCGAACGAGCGGCCTTGTTAGCGTTTTACTTATCGATTATCATTCGCTGTGAAGGATGGCAAGTAACGGAGACACGGGCTCAAGTTACGCTTAACGTAACAAGTAGCCTCGCACTTCATACCTTCCTTTAAGACTTCTCCCTTTTGACAGTATGTTCGGATATTCCTTTAGCTCATTTTCTGACTGGAGTATTTGACTGAGAAATACCCCAAAACTGACAGTAAAAACGGCAGATAGTATTTGTACGGATTCTTAATCTTCTCAACACATTTTCTCTGGAACAAGAAAATCACTGAGATGAAACAGATCCATTACGTGGAATGTTGATCTTTTGTTTCGTTATTACCAATGACAAGATCACCTGAGTAGCCCCCGGCCTCCTCACATGGTTTTCGTAACAAGTACTTCCACTTTTAAATTATTCAATGAATTTATATTCAATCCTTGGGCTTTTCTTCAGAAACAAGCTTTGCAGAACCAAGCTTGCAGAACAAGCTTGCAGAACAAGCTGCAGAAACAAGCACTGTAAACTAAAGAAAACCATCATTTCTGAATGCTCTTCATAATTTTCTTTTAAAACGCTAACTTGTTATGGACGGTTCTGAGAACTGCCAACCATGCAGGGCGACCGCGCTTCTGTTAACCCTGCTCATGGCGAAGGGCGCCTCTTGGTCAGATCAAGAGCCGTCTAGATCCTTAGATCCGGCAGCACCAATCGTCCGCGTTCTTTCTGGTCAGAGAACCACATGTTCAATGTCTGCTACATAAAATCTGCGGGGCTGCTTTCACGCCAGGGGGCCTCTGTTTCAGCACATGCGTGTAGATCATGGTGGTGCTCACACCTGACTGGCCAGCAACTCCTGAATCGTACGGATGTCCTGGCCCCGTTCCAGGAAGGTGCGTTGCAAAGGAGTGGCGAAAGGTATGGCAGCTGGCAGCTTTGCTCACGCCAGGCATTAGCCAACCGCCTGGTTCAACGGCTCGTTTGCCCACCACGGTGGGTCGAGGTTGGTGTCTTCCCTGGGGCCCCTGTTGTGCGATCCAAGCCAGCGTTTCTGCTGGGGAACACACCACTGCCCAGGCCAGCTTGCCAGATCCCCCTGGTTTTCAACCGCCGAATCTCTAATAGATGCTGCGAAAGATCAGCCATTCTGCTCGGGGCAGGCAATGTGAGCCGATCCTTCCCGCCCTTGCCGTCCGAACCAACCAGTTCACGACGCTTCGAGTCAAGATCTTTCACCGTAATCCTCAGCGCCTCCATCAGCCGAAGGCCACTGCCATACAACAGACCCAACCACCAATGCCGGCACCCCTTCTAGCCGCTTGACGCCACGGCTTTTCACCTCCCCTCGCTGAGCACCCCCTGATGCGGTTCAGCATTCGGGCGTTTGCAGCGGCCTCCCTACGCTGCCGGAGGTTGTCGCGGCCGCTGTGCCTTGACCCCTTGCCTGGCCTGAAACGGTCCCCAGGCCCGGCCCGAGGTGGAGAGCCTTGCAGTCATTTAACACCGCTCCGCTGGAAGGGCGGCGCGGTTTGCTGCGGCTCGATTTCAAACGAAAACACCATTCGGCCCCAGTCGCGCAGGTTGGTGCGGCGATCCGCCGCCCATCCCGGCCGATCACTACGCCATCTACCCCGGAATTACGACGGCCTGCGTGAAGCGGTGCTGGCCAGACCTGGGATTTGCCGGGCCTCAGCCTAGGCCCACATCGGCCTGTTCAACGGCGTTCGATGCGGCCGATCCATGCTCTCTTTCATTGGCCTTCGAGCTGCGGGCAACGTTCTGCTCACCACCAGCCCCACCTTCGGCTACACAGGCCCCTGCGCCTCAGATGCAGGGCATTGGCGTCGAGGCGATCCCGTACCTGGGCAGCGATTTCAGCTTCCCCCTGGGGCGATCGCCACCTCCCTGTTTCAAGTCGGCCCAGCCCCGCGCCTGTTGCTGTCTCTTGCAAATTCCAAACAACCCCACCGGCACCGCCTGGCTCCCGAGTTATCCTGGAGCTGGCTGCTGCCGCACCGGCCAACGCGATCCGTGTGGGTGGTGGATGAGCTCTATGAGGCCTTCACCGGCGACAGCGTGCTGCCCAGGCCGCCGACTTCAGCGCCACACCCAACCTGCTTTGGTTGCTGCGCTCCCTGGCAAACGGCCGGCTTTGGGGCCGGGTTGCGTATCGGTTTGCGAATCGGAAGCGAAGGCGGATGGTGGATCGCCTCAGCCGTGTCACCGGCCCTAACTGACATCATCAGGCTTTGCGGTCACGGCCTCCCGGGCGGCTTTGGCGGATCAGGCCGTTCACCGATGCCTACGTGGCCGAGGTGTTTGCGCTTTCCCGTAGTTGGTGCTGGAGCAGCTGCGGGGCGGGGCCGTTAGCGTCACCACGCCGGCCTGGTGGCAACTACCTGCTGATCTTGGCCCACGCCGTCCCGTGCAGGCGGTGGAGCGGAACTCGCGCGCGACAGGCATCTGTGTGCGCTCAATGGCGGCAAGGCCCCTGATCTGATGCTCTTGCGCGTCTACGCATCGGCACCATGGAGCAGATGGAGCCAATTTCTGGACGGCCACCGCGAAATTGAGAACCTAGGTTCTCTTCGCTTGAAACAGCTTATCGGTCAGCTGTATCACAACATGAGCTATCTTGGACTGGGGCCATTTCGTCAATTCCAAAGCATTAGAGAAAGTTAAGAACTTGAAACAGACAGAAAGTTTGGACGCATGGTTGAAAGTGTCAGTTCAGCCCGGCGGTCAGGCCTGCTTATGGTTATGGGGTGATCGCTTTCATCTGTTTCATCTTACCGAATCCACCTAGCCTGATTCGATCAATGGTCTTCGATTTTAGGATTGATGGTATTCTGCATGAAAAGCATTGGCCTGCCCTTGGCAGCAGGTTGTGCCAGGGGCTGGGCACACATTTGGCGTCCTGCGGCCTTTTTTTTTTTTTTTTTTTCTTTTTGAGGGAAGCAGAGATTCAGGATTGATTGCATCTTCCGGTGCCAGCATTGCGCACCGTTGGCGCCATTCTATTGCCGCTTGGTGAACTGGAATGATCTCGAAGACTTTTCATCAGAGGACCTAGTTGGAAAAGACATGCTGTCCTACTTCGACCTTGGTGTGTTTTTCCCGTTCGTGGCCTGCTGGATGGCAACAAGATCTACGACCTGCTTTTCAGAACACAATCCAGGGATGAGGATCTGAGGAATCAGAGATCAAGTTCTGTTGTGTCGCCGCCGATCTGATCAAAGGAGAGAAAATGCATCTCAGCTCAGGTTCAATTGGTGGAAGCCGTGCGAGCCAGAACTTCTGTACAGGTATCTTTTACGCCCTTCTGCCATGCGATCTGTTCTTAGGGATTGGACGGGGTATTGTCAATCCAGTGCCGGTAGACGTAGCCAAGGCCATGGAAGCTGATCTGATCATCGCCGTGAATCTCAAACTGCCGCTGACAGCACCAAAAATTGGAGCAGAAGCCACCCCAAAATCGAGATCACTGGCGCTGCAGAGCAATCGAAACAAATCCACAAGAGAAGGATCACAAGGAGAGTCAGTCCCAACGGGAAAGCAGTTGAGGCCTTCCAAAACTTGCGCAAAGCAGTCATTTTTAGAAGAATCTCAGTGATCGCTACTCAAACCTGGGGACAAACTCATACAAGGTAGGAAAACTGTTGGCCAACGAAAAATTCCATTGCCCCAAAAACATTTTTCGAAGTAATCGGCACATGCTTCAATGTGATGGAGCAGCAAGTGCACCCGTAGCCGCCTTAGAGCCACCGCTCCTGATCTTTCTTGTTGAACCGAAACTTCACTGACTACGCCCATTTTTGGACTTTCCACGAAGCCGATTGCGATCATCCGCAAAGGCTATCCGCCATGATAGGAACAGCTGCCAGCTCTCGAGAAGCTGCTTCAAGAAGATAGCCGAAGGGAAGAGTCAATAATCAAATCCGATGAGTTGTCCAGAACGGAAGCCATCTTTGCCTGGGGGTCTTAGAATTTCATTATGTTTGATTCAGCCTCATGCCCTTCTGTTCAACGTCATACCCAGTGCTTAGGGGATCACAACCTTGCTTGACGCGAGGATTTTCGCGCTGCTGCCGAAACCGGTTGCTCCATAGATTCTGTTCGGGCTACGGACTGCCCAGTTGCGTCAAGAGCTGCTGCGAAAGCTGCATTACACTCCTGGTTTGCTTTCCACAATCGCGGGACCGAAACCTGGCAAAAGCAGGCTGAAAAAGGAAGACAACAATCCGTTCATCAGGGCGTGGCTGAGACCATCCATTCAAGCTCCAGTCTTGCCCACCTATACCAATCACTGAGAAACAAAAAGAAGCTTACCTGTAGCACGAAGCTTTGTGCTGCTACGTAAATACGCCAAGTACTAGTGCAATCACTGAATAACGTCGCGCTGGAACCAGAAGGAAAAGAAAGGCTATGGCGAGAGAAGAAAACAAGAAAGACGAGTTTTGTATAGCCCACCACTGCACCAGCAAACCCGCTAAAATCCAAACAGTGCAGCTCAGCAAGAGCAAGATTAAGCAAGTACCTGCGGTTTTAACGCATTGGATAGCCTTGCTGATCAGTTGGATTTTTGAGAGAATTCAGGTGGCTGGCTCTCTTCATAGGGATGCTGCAGGTCAGGCAAGGGTGCTGGGATTGTCGGCCGAGTCCTGAAAACATTTTTCACCGCTGCCCTCAAGCCCATCTTCAACATTTTCTTGCTTGGACCGTCATCCACAAGTGCCAAGAAGCTTCAGGTTGTAAAACCGTGGGCATCGCTTGCAGGATTATTGGAATTCGTGTTTTTTTCCCCCAAATGGGTGTTGTCCTTGGGTTGTTTTATGAGGCAAATGTTGTTATCCACTGATGCCAAGCCAATGATCGAGCGGGCTTTCAGAAGTGCTAAAACGACCACATCAAATCAATGTTGGCGATGACTGTGGTGCATCGCCTTTCATGCCGATGAATCGTTTTGTACCTACCCATTTCCAGGCCAGCAAAGGCTTGCAGCAAGCCGAATGACTCAAGATTTCAAGGCCTTGATCGTTTCCTTGAAGACCTGCTGCCCAAAATTGTGAGAGCCCGAAGCCAAGGGAGAACAGGATTTCAGGATGTAGCGGAAAAACGTTCCAAACTTCTGGTGGCAATATAAACCTGCATTTAGACTTACGAATAGCCACAGGAACTCTTTGCTAAAGCCAGTTTAAACACATGGTTCTCATTCACCAACGTTCCCAGCCATTATCAGCAAAAAGCGAGCGTTTTGGAGTGACAATCTGAGAATACCGGATAGATTCAAGTTGTCAGCGGTGGAATTGATCCGCGATCCAGGGGGCAGAACCTCCGCAGCCTCTGAGTTTTTGGGCCATTCGGACCTCCGTAAAACGACTTGTTCTCCACCGCAAAAAGTCCAAGGTAGCCCATTCAACCTTTTCTGCATAGAGATTACCGACGACAATGCCAATTTATTACTAGGTTTCCCGGAGAGAAGGACTGACAGATATCAGCTAATATAGCAAAAAGGCTAGTCCATCAAGCTTATTTCCAGAGCTTTTTATGACCGGATGGATTTGTATTAATCACAGCGATTGGCAAGGTTGTTTATTGCCTCTTCTGCAGTTGTATCATAACTCTCGAAGCTATTAGCAAGTTGGGCGAGACGGCTTACTAGAAGACAACATCAGGGACCTCGATGATCGCTTGGCACCAGTCTATTCTGAAGACTGCAGCCCCCATCGGCTACATTACTTGCCTTGTGGTGGGGGGTTGGAAACTCTTTCTGTTGGCGATCAGGACTTGGTGGCCATTGAAAGCATGGTCACGCGGATAGCGGAAGCCACTATATTGTTATTAAATCCACCATTTACTGCTTCGTCAGAATGGTCAACGCATAGCCATTCTGGTTCTCGATAAGTCACTTTCGGCGCGCGGGGAAGCAAGAAACAGGCTAGCCGTACTACACAGCTTTCGAACCAATTGATTCGAACTGTTGTCTTTATCCGTAGGGATTCTGGTATTTCCTGCAACGCAAGGAGTACAAATGGGAGTCATCTATGCATCACTGCAGGGCGCTGGCAATCGGGTGTTGGCTTGGCCTTAAAAGGTCCAATTTCCAATTTCTTGAACTACTTAACGATTTTTGCTGGAATGAAACGTTTCAGATCAGGCCACTTCATCCGATTTGCCGGAATGCTTGGAACAGTCGAGAGTGTTCGGCATGCGCTCCACACCACAGTCCGCAGCCTCAGTGGTGAGCTCATCGTGACTCAGCAATGAGGAATTGCTAAGTAATATCATCAGAATTATGGTGACTACCAAAACGTCGCCATTGCAACCACATTTGGGGCGGGTGTGAACTACACAAACCACCTCTTTGCATGATAACCATCAACCCTCGCATTTGGGTTTGCAGCTGTTATAGTTCGCTACAGGAAATAGGCCCGCCAGAGTTTTGACGCTGTCACTTCACCCGTTTTTGCAGACCAGCTCACTTGGGAGTTCGAATGACGAACTCGATCTATACTTGTCCGATGCCGTATTCGACTTTATTCTTGATACAACAAGATATCAACATGGTTTGATGCAGGAATTCCAAGACTAAAACCATATAAGCTTTGCCTTATCCCAGTCAAACGCTTTATCTTGAATTCAGCCCTAGGAGAAGCAAAAAAGCAAGTTAGAGGTAGCCGTCAACTTGCATAAGAGTTCTGTTTTCATTTGGGCCAGTACTCCCATACACGTAATCTTTAGGACAAGGAATTCAGCTGTTAACAGCCCTAGATGAGCTTCTTTGGTACGCGCCAAATGCAGAGAATGTGCTGAAAACTAGGATCCCGAATGCGGCGTCAGCAGGCCGGGATCTCTTTCGCTTACTGGGTGGTTTGGGCCGCTGGTGCGGCGCTAGGTTAATATGCAGCCCTCGCGCAGTATCTTCGATCGAACCAGCTTAGATTTTCTTCTCACCAATCCTGAAATACGCCATCTCAGTCTTGGCGGTTGTCAATTGGCGCGGGCAGGCTTGGCCATCAAAACACCACATCGCCTGCTGGCCAGCATTGGCATTGCTGGTTAGTTTACCGTAGGTTTTTGCAGCGAAGGATGTGATTTCCGAATATGATATTGGACTTCTTATCTTCTGGATCGACCGTTTGTGCTTGAGATCTCGTTTGAAGTTGCGAGGGCATTATGGCCGCAGTTGAAAGCATCCACGATTGCGATCAACGCGCGTTGTGACACCAGACGGCAGATGCTTGAACTAGTTCCTAATTCAGTGGGTGCAATTACAACCGTTGTTCCTATTTACCCAATTTCCCTCCACCCCGCATGATTTTCCGTTTGCGCGTGGCAGTTCAGGGAAAAATCTGGTCAGGTCGCTCCATCCTGCTAATCGATGTGCATCAAGAATATTTCGCCTTCTTGATGAACCCGCGCCTGCAGTTATCGTCACTGACCTCAATTGATTTACAACGTTGGCATGCAAGCCTCCAGGTTTGGCTTGTGATATGAAAGAGCAGCATATCGTGTGAGACAGCAGCTTATGAACAAGTTTTTGAAGCCCTGCGCAAGGCTTGTGGTGTCGACATGCCATTCTCCAACCTCTCGCTCACGTCAGTAGAGACGTGGCCCAACAAACAATGCAAATTAGATGAAGCCTCAGCCATATTATGCTAATGAATGCCATATTTAGCGGCTACCCTGAATAAACCGTACATCCACAAAAAGGCGGTGCATCTTGCTTCCGCCATTTCCCAATGCCACCCCAGCCTCTTTCGCTCCCCGGCCTGAGGGATCGTCTCCAGTATCAACCTCAAACCGTCGCGCGAGAAAGATTGGTTTTCGGCCCACTACTTGCTCTGCCTTGGTGTCCGTTTGATCGGGGTCGGCATGGGCCCATCTTCGCCGATTGAATCTGCTTCGAATGGCCCCGCTCCCTGATGTCTCGAGCGACACGTTGGGAGACCTTTGCTGCGGAAGATTATCACCTCCAGCATGCTGCGTCATTGCGGTGTTTGCCGCCGGTTTCCATTTGTTGACCGTGCTTACTCCTCGGCCGCTTCGTTTTTCCGCCCCGCCGCCTTCCATCCCTGGTGGTCCGCTGACGACATTTCCAATACGCCTCCTCCACCTTCATCGGGGCCTTCATCTTCGCGATCGTCGGCTGGATCGCTTGATGAATGGCTATTTATTGGCCGCAGCGAGTCGATTTGTACCTTATTTCTAATCACCGTAAACGGTGCATTCACCATCGTGGTCCTCTCAGCTTTCGTCACCTGGGTTGACCGTTCGCCAGGCTGGGTAGGTGACGAACCACGACGGGACCGGGTTGAAAATATATAGTCGCGACCAGTCCTTGATGGAAGCATGGGCAGCTGCTCGCCACCCTGCGCGCTCGCTTCAGCGCAACGACTGCAATTCCAAAACCAGATTTCCTCCTCGGGGACTTCGTGGAGTGCGCTGAGGTGGGTTATCTTCTTCCAAGTCAGATCCAATCTCGCTGCCGTGGCAGCAGGCACTCACCTCGGAATCACTCGAATAAGTGCTGAGGTATCAGTTCGTATCTGACATATCATTTTCGTGACACCCCATATCGGAGTTCCTTGGGGCCCGGGCCATCAGGTTCCAAGACCGATCGGTCAGGCGCTGCCGACGCGTTGCCCCACGCCTTTTTCATGTGTCGCTTTCCGAGTCGGCAACATCGACGCACCTTGTGATTGAACTGACCCTCCCGTTGGTGCATGTGCGAAGATTGCCAGCAGTGGCTCTTGCGCCCTGCCGTGGAATGACCCCTGAGCAACAGCCATTCTAACTCCTCATTGTGCACTACTCTCTCGTGCGGTCATGCATGGTGAGGCTCGGCTGCGCGAGCGACCACAGACGACGCAGATGAGCCGCCACGTTTCGATCGGCTCTGGATGCAGGATCTGGCCCTGGAGCGATCTGCTTCTCGATGTAGTTGGCTTTACAGGCCATCGTCCCGTACGGTCGCCTCCACCTTGGAGGGCCTTTTTGGCCTCAGGATTCAGAAAGGGTCTCTCCTTGATCAGTGCGTTGCCGGAAATCGGAATCCGTGAAGCCGCCAGAGCTCTCAGGCCACCCTGGCGTTGCATCATGGTGAGAAAAGCCCTAGGCTGGTCAGACGTGGCGCGGCGCCGCAAGGCTTGCCGGTGGTGCTCCACCCAGAGCAATCTTTGGCGATGAGATCACTCTCGGTAGATGAGTGTTCACTCCTCAGACCAGAGTGTTCGTTCGAACAGAGCCCAAGCACCCAATCGAACCCAAGATAAACATTCGAGTTGCTTGAGCCTCTGCTCGCAAGCCATCCAGCTGCCACCGTCGGCCACGCGAACCGCTTGGCACACATGAGCGTATACCCTTCCATGTCCCTTATCTAGATCTTTCCACTGTTCGTTGAGATGCCCAACATAGATAATGCCAAGATCCCTCAATAGCCGAACCAAAGTTACGTTCGTCCTGATCACGCACATCAAGCAGATCCAACCACTTGGAACGTCTTTTAGGCGCCGCTCAATTTCGTGGGTTCCTATCATGGAATTGACCAAGCAGCTCTTCACCGCTCGCCGCTGCAGAAACAACACCGGACATAAACCGTCAATGATATTGTCGAGAGAGATACGCAGCAGTTGCTCACTAGCTGACTTCAATTCGCTCTCATCTGACCGGCAATGAGGCACAATTCTTGGCCTCACTTGATGAACCATACCAGCGAAGGTCCGAAATCATATTTGACTGGAAGGCTTCATGGCTCCCTGTAAGTGACCGGCCGCATAAGCCCATTGGCTCACGCCACATCGACGAGCATGGTTCAGCCTTGCAATCGTTTAACCTCAGTTAAGCGAGAGGATGGCTGGACACGGACACGAGGACGCCGCTTCCACCTTCGAGATTAAGGGCGCTCCCATCAGCCTAAGAATAAGGTGTTGATAATGATTTTCTGCTACTTTCACACGAATAAACTCGCCTTCTGCTGTCAATCTTTGCAAACGGGGGATTATTGCGACTTCGTGACCAATGCTGGAAGAATTCACGAGCTGCCATGCTTGAGCCACAAAACGGAGCCTGAGCGTGGGCGGATAGATGATTGCCGATCACCAAGCAAAGCCAATTTTACGAAAGGGAATCGAATAGAAGACCAAGCTACTCCTCTTTGCGGTCGGGATAAAAATCGGATGCGCCCAACATCACGACAAACAGTGGCATCACCAGTAAAACACGCCTCACGGCCCCATCTGGATAACTCGGTTGTCATAAAGGACATAGGCAATATGGTTCGTCGTAGTGACCTGGTGTTTCCAGTACTTCAATGAGGCAGCTGTCCGAGTTCGAAGCGTTCACCATCTTGCACCATAATCGGCATAACCACCTCTCCTGCTGGATTGGGACCATGCAAGACCCGGGCAACCGTCATCGCGGCGAGAAATTGGGCGCACCAGATACGAGGTCCTTCATTCCGATGTGTTTCAAATCATATTTACACCAATTTCAAAGCCCTGAAGGCACGAGCTACTTCAATCATAAAACTTCACAATCCCTACGTGGATCAAAACAACCGCCGCCTTACCAGCTGAACCAAGGACATAGGAAAGTGTGATTTAGACCTGCGTTTTGACTGTCCTTGGAGCGCAGCATCGTTGAACCCATTATTTTTACTGAAGAGGACATTAGAATTGCAAAACCTTATCCTTAGAGTTGCCTTTACAATTGGGAGATCATCAGCGAGATTACTTCGACTTTTAGTTTCATTGTTACAGGCCACAGAATTGCCCCAAACCTTTTGGATTCACCATCCTGGCCTTGCGAACCCAGGAAAACGCTCCTGGCTCTCGGAAAGAGTCAGAAATCAAAACGGTCTTAGCCCTCCGCCCCGCACCAGCAATGCCGGCCGAGTCGGCCAGATCTCGATGCCAGCTCCGGTGAGGATCGTGAGCAGCAAAAACCGGGCTGAGTGTGGGTGTGGCCACAGGCAACCTGGGCCATCAACCTGCATCAGATCGACCGAGGCTTGCAGAAAGCGCGCCCAAAACGATCAGCGGCTATGGTCAATGTTCAGCTTGCGGCGCAGATCGGGTTCTGGGTGGCGATGCCGGCGGGGACGTTGTTCGTACTATGGCAGATCCGGGCCCCAACGCAGCCAATCGCTTGGATCGCGGCGTTTGGCCGCAATCCCATCGGCTCCAAGGGCCATGCCTTGATGAAGTCGCGGAGGTTCTTTAGGCCGCCCGTGGAAGTTGATCAAGGTGACACACCGCTGCCCCCCGGCGATCAAGATGGCCGCCGCGCCCGCGCCAATTTGCGGGATCGTCGGCACCGAGATGTGATCACGAAACAGCAAGGAGCACCTCCTGCTGCCCACCGCGTCCATCGAGAATGAATGATCAGCCCCCAGCCGTATTCAGCGGCAAATCCAGATCGGCGTTCGATTCTTGGAGCACTCAATCTTGAAGCCAATGGGAATCCCCTCCGCTGATCTCCCTCACTGATCCTGAGAATCGCCGGAAGTCATCCACGTGATTCAGATCCTTGGAAGGTCGGTGGGAGAAAGAAATCGCCGCTTGCCCCAGCGACGCACGCAATCGGCGATACGGTCTGTCATTTTGCTGCGTTGGCAGATTAACCTCCGGTTCCGGTCTTCGCCGCTTGGGCCTCAACTTGAAGCTGGAAGGCCTGTACGTGCTCAAGCAACTCCGGCCTGTAGCCGAATCGCCCTTGAAGGCGTATTCCATAGAAATAACCGCCGTGGACTCGCCTGGTTCCTTGCGGGCAGCATTCCTCCTTCCCCTGGAAGCAAATGCCTGTTTCGGCTTTTTCGGCACCTCGTGCCAGGGAAACTTTCGCCTCCATGGAGAGCGCATCCAAAGCTCATGTCTGAACGAAAGGGGTATCCGTAACGACAGGGGCTTGCCGGCCTGCGACCAAGCACCAGTTCCGTCCACCGATGCGTCATCCTGCCAAAGGTGTTCGAGCGAGCTGGGCCACCAGTATCTGGATGTGATCCCAACTCGAAGTGGGTCTTGCGGGGCACTCCCATCGCCTCGACTGGCCATGAACTACCCCACATGATCGGGGAGGCCATGCTCAGCCAATTCATGAATGAAGCGGACATTATGGTTCCACAAGCAGATGGAATGGGTTTCCGGCATCTGAGCCTGATTCAGGCTGCTCCGAAACTGAATCCCTTTTTTGCATCGGAATCGGAACCGAGCCGAGTCCGATGGGACAGGGCCTGCCCGACCTGCTCGTCAGAAACCTGGGGCGTGGCTGCATCGCAATAGGAGGCATGATCGTCTGGCTTACAGCGGCAAAGTGCGGACTCGCCCCCTTGATTCGGGCGTGAAAGACAGGGGGGTTAAAAACGGACTGCCCTTCATGGGAGCCATCGCAGAACGGTTTGCTCGCCTTGGCGTCCACAGGTGCAATACAGGTATAGCTTTTCCCTGCCTCAGTCGACAGTATAGGTTCCATTCGCTGAAAACGATGGCTTGGTTCATACAGACTGGCGTTGATGGTGAGGCTGGCGCAACCCGTGACAGCCTCGTTAGAGACGCCCGGTTTGCGGAGAGCGGATGGCTGCCTAATCGCGTACGCAGAGGCAAACTAGCAGCTCTTCCACTTGCGCCGCACTAGCAAGGCCTCGGGAGGCCAGCGCCGACTTGCCAATCAGTTTCCAGGTTGGCTGCAGGAGACCATCGCAGGACAGCGGCCAGGAAAGTTTTGGCTAGCAGCTTCCCCCAATTCGTCTTGGCGGTTGAGCGCTAAAAGACCACGATTGACCACCCAGACACCAATGGAATCTGTGCCGGGTGGGGCCGGGGAATCAGACGGAGGGGCATTCGCCAATTGCCCATGAACGCTGTCGCGTCGGTGGTACACAAAGAAATGATCGGCTGTCTTTCTTTGGTGCAGTGGAATCAGGACTGGCGCTTCAGATAAGAAGTTTGAAACGGCTGCAACACGTTCCGCACTCGGCCGCTGGAGCCCTGGAGCAGGGCCCCAGAACGACGGTTGCCAGGCCACATCAAAAGGGCAAGCAAACTCCCTTGTGCCCGCGCACGGGCTTGAGCAACAGGCTGGATCGCATGTAGGTTGGAGAGCTCCTTCAGCGAATTAGTGGCAACGAGCAAACCAGCGGGGCCTTCATTTTTTTCCAGGTAAGGCGATGATCATTCGCCAGGGTTTCTGGGGAAACCAGGGCTTGAATCGGCAAAAAACCGACGTCCTGGACTTGCCGGAGAAATAAATTGGTTTCGCTCGCATGACCCCCAAGTTCGGCTTGAGAAAGGGACTTCTGCACGTTTACGGGTGGGTCGGTTCTTGGAAGTCGAAACTTGAGAGAAGCCCACAGGAGGTGCAATATTCAGAACTTGGTCAGCCAAGGAGGGGGCCCAGTTGACGGGCCGATGGCATCCTCCACTTTGAAGCGCCCCAAGAAAAAGCCCACGGGGAAAAAACCCCCAAGCAAGCGGCCACTTTTTGCAAGCCAACATTGGAAGGGGCTGTCCCAAAACCGGGGAAGGAAATTTCCGACGAAACTTTTGATCCCCCCCTGTTTCTGTTTTGAAAGGGCCATGGGGACATGGATTTCAAGGCCGGAGACCCTTCGCCAATACAAAAACCAATGTTTAGTTTTGCGCTTTTCTGTGAAGCCGACCCCCCGCTGGCGATTACTGGAGTGGTTTTTTAACATAAATTTTCCCAGAATCTCTCTCTG
>Ga0163217_1026088_pt1 | contig 16681 bp, 24 predicted proteins | sample SynspAceP_FD_185933 | JGI IMG/M metagenome (GOLD analysis project Ga0163217, IMG submission 185933) | Saline lake microbial communities from Ace Lake in Antarctica - Synechococcus sp. Ace-P (PacBio error correction) | ecosystem: Environmental > Aquatic > Non-marine Saline and Alkaline > Saline ... | reverse complement strand
TGCTGCTCTACGGCTGCCTCAAGAAAGCTGTTGCCAGCTGATGAACTGGGGCAGAAGAACAACAGGAAGCCGGCTGCTTGAGCAACGGCTGGGCCTGACGCGCCAGTTGATCCACAACCTGCGCTCCTCCTGCTCAAACACTACTGGGTCACCAGCAAGACCATGCAGGTACTGCGCGCAGGCCCACGAGCAGTACGGCGATCAGCAGCACCAAAAAACGAGATTCAACGTTCACCCCAGGTAGATTCCCGGATTTGGCGCAGGGACTGGGTGGAGAACGGGGTGGCACCTGATCGGCAAAATGCGCACCGGACGGACCCGCATTCCGTGCTTCTACAGGCCCTGACGGCAATTCCACTCGCCTGCCTGTTCGGCCTGCTGACCTCCCCCCCAGCAGAGGGCCCTTTCGGTTGGTCAGTCAAAACCGCTCTGAATTGAATGCCCAGAATGCCGATGCGGCATCTGTCAATCCCCCCAGGATGCTGCGGATTGGGCGAACAAGACCGGCTCCGACCCCAAGAACTGGCCGTGGAGTTACACAACGGGGGGCCACTGGGGCCCAGTTCTTGCTCTGCGTTCTACGGCACCACCAGCGCGATCGCTTCTGCAATGAACAGCTCTACCCGAGGCGACGTCGCCTGCTGATGGGGCAGGACCAAGGCCATGCTGGCAAGAGTGTAACTGTCACACCAAGAACAATTTTGCCAGCAGCATGGGGCCCGATACTTTGATGCCCCACCGGCACCTGGCGTGGGCCAAACAGTCGCGCACCTACCAAGACCTGAGACGATTGTTGGCTTCCTGCTGTTGCATCACCATGCTGCGGGTCAAGCCCCAGGACGGACGGCCCTCAACATTGATGCTCCCCATGACCTCAGCTGAGGCTGAGGTGAGCAGCGGCGCTTGAGTGACACACAAAAAAAAACTGCGGCTACCGGCCGCCAGTTTTGATCAGGGCCAATGGTTGGTCCGATTGTGATCAGGCCACCCGCGTCTCAGGAAACACGCCCAGGGTCAGCGATTTGTCGATCGGGCATGGCAGACCGATGCCGAGATAGATCGTGAAGACCGTTCCAAAAACAGAAAGCGGCTGGGCCACGGGCGGCGGAAGGATCTGGAACTTGTGAAGCTCTCAATGAAAGGGGATCAACATTCAAGCCAAGAGGACCATTGTTTGCAGGGCGATTGCCAAGAACGTTTGGGGAACCACCGCAGGATCTGGAATACCGGTGAGTTACCACTCGGGAGAAATCTCAAACGGAAGGTGGCAAAGGGATCGGCCTGATCACCCAGCATGGCGGGATCCAGAACGCCAGACCGACCACACAGGCGATCGTGCCGAGAGAATCACGACAGGGAAGATATAGAGGAGGTCGTTTCGGCCAGGCTGGCTCCCCGTAGTAGTTTGTGCCCCATTGCCCTTGGCGAAGCTTGGCGCGCAGGCTGGGTCGCTGAGGTCGGGCTTCTGAGAATGTGCATGAAGAACCCAGGGCGTGGAAGGGACGACGTTGCAAGCAAGAGGCTAATGGTCAGACAGAGCAATGGAATCACAACGCGACCTGAAATACCTGCTTCGCGGATCATCAGGAGTGCAGAAGCTATGAAACACGGCCAGAAGCCAGGGCATCTACAAGGTTGTGAAGGGCTGTAAAGCGCGGTATAAGCACGACAAAATTTCGTGAAGGGTGGACTGACCAACACTTTCACCGCGCGAAGCAACTCCACATGAAATCGCCAACCACTGGAACGGCAGCTGGAACTCCGAGACGATCTTGACGGCCCAGTAAACCGACCTGATCCCAAGCGAAGTGAGATAACCAGTGACCTCCGAAAGCCACGCGGTTGATCACAGCCATAACCACACGTGATCCAGGTGAGCTCACGGACGCTTGAAGCCCGCCGGTGAGATTACACGCGAAACACGTGCAGGATTCAGCATCAGCACCATCATGCTTGGCGCATCCACACGTGAACCGAACGGATCAACCCAACCGAAACTCACGTCCGTCATCAAATAACTAACGGAGTTGTAAGGCTCTCGGCGACGGTGGGCTTGTAGTAAAATGTCATCTCAAATCCAGTGCGAGAAACTGGATCAGGAAACAAACCAAACGTGATGCCGCCAAGACAGATAAAAAGATATGACGTGGGGCGGCACATACCTTGGACGAGATATCGTCTGCGATACCCTGGACAATCCAGGCGTCTCGAACCCAGTTCATAACCGGAGGGAAGATGGCCGCAGGAGACGAATTCGCCATGCAATGGATGGAGCCGGTGGGTTGGCAGAGTCACCGATGCGCGTGCGACGCCCGTACCTGCGCGAGGTTGGATTCCACCGGGCTCGGGGCCCTGCTCATGGGCGTGGCCATTCTGGGTTCCAGCGGCGGGCCCCAGCCCCTCGCCCTGAGCGACACCCAGCAACTGGGGTGGAAGCCTGAGGGCTGGTCATCAGAGCTCGTGGACCCCGATTCGCTTTCGAGGCGATTCGCTGGCGCCAACTGCGGCAGAAAGCACTGAGCAAACCGAGCGAGACCAGTGCCGCCGCCTACGACGCCATCGCCTCCATGCTCGCGGCCGCTTGGCGATCCTTTACACCCGGGCTGTTTGCGGCCCGGTCGATTCCCAGGTGCTGCCGCTCCAGCACCGAAGGCAGCCTCAAGCGGCATTGGCCTCCAGCTCGGCCTCAGCCAGACGGGGAGAGGATCCTGGCAATCACACCTAATAGAAGGGTCGCCGGCGCGCTGGCGGGCATCGTGACGGGGGCAGCCAGATCCTTGAGGTCAAGGGGCAGTCAGCAGCTGCCCTTTGGGGCTCGAGGCCCAGCCGCCGCGCGCGGGGCCCCGCCGAACCAAAGTGAACTTCTACTGGCTCAACGTCCAGAGGCAGCAGGCAGGGCTTTGTGTGCTGGAGCGCCGTGAGCTGGACTGCCAACCGTGCGCCAGTCGGGAACTGGAGTGGCAGGGCCACCGCCTTGGCTACCTACGCATCAACCAGTTCAGTTGTGAACCGTGCCAGGGCAGGTTCAAAGAAGCATTGACGCGCTGGTCCGCCGCTGGAACGAAGGCTGATCCTGGATCTACGCAACGATTTCCAGGTGGCTGGTCGATCGGGCGGGCCTCGTGGCGATGCGTTGCTCGACGGGGAGCCGGTGTGGAAACATGGATCGCCAGGGGCTCAGGGAACAGCATTCCGCACCCTCCCGGCCTGTGGTTCGCCGGACATTGGTCAACCCTGAGTGAATGGCGGAACCGCCCAGCGCCAGAGATCCTGCTGGGGCCCTTCAAGACGATGGCCGCTCCGCTGTTGCTGGCAGCCGTACCTTCGGCAAAGTTGATCCAGACCTTTTGATCGGCCTGGGTGACGGCAGCGCGGCTTGCCGTTACCGGTGGGCGCGCTACCGTGGACGCAGCGGCCGGGACATCCAGAACCTCGCATCGCCCCCGATCGGATCTTTTGGCGAGCCGTAGCCACTCAACCCCTGCGGCAGATGACACCTGGCTGGAGGAGGGCCCAGCAGCAGCTCGTGACCTGCTGGATCCAAAGGCCATGAACCAGCCCGCCACGTTCACGACCCCTGCACGGGGCCATATCGCCTGATCCGCTCCCTGCCGCGAAAGCCCTGTGATGGACCTGGTCGAAACGGTGCCCTTCAGCGGCTGCGGCGCATCCGCCAACTCGGACCAGCCTTCCTTGACCTTCCATTGGCGCCGATCCAGCCGCTTCACCACAAGCCTCGGGTGTGCGCACTTGGCAGCGCCGAGCCCTGGCTGGGCTGAGCGCGCCAACAACCCGATCTGGCCAGACACCCAAGGAGTGCTCTATTTGCCGCCGCCCTTCTGCATGATCTCGGCCACGCTCCGCTCAGCCACTCCGGTGAGGAGATGTTGGGCTGCGCCACATGAGGCAAATGGTCAGCGCGGCTGGATACGCGAGGACCCCAGCCCTACCGCGGACGCTGGAGGCCTTTGAACCGGCACGGCCAGAGCGTTGGCCGGACCTGCTTCGAAAAGCGGCCGGCCACAAACTTGCGCCGCCGTGGCGCCCTGGTCAGCAGTCCAGCTCGACTGCGACCGGCCCGATTTACTGCTTGCGCGGGCAGCCACAGCACCGGGGACCTGCTACGGCCAGCTGGATCTTCGAGCGGATTCCTGGCGGCGCTCTGCATGGCCCCCGACGGCAGCCATGGCGCATCCACCCCAAGGGTCTGAATGGCCGTGGAAAGCATTACCTGTGGTTGCGCAATCTGATGTCAGGAGCGTCTACAACCACCGCTTGAACGTGTCTGCAACTGGTGTTGAAACCAGGCGATCGCCACCGCCCGGGCCCTTGGGCCAGGACTAGTTTTCGCCGAACCGGTGATGGCCCGGGGGGCCTTTTTGGGGGGGGGGCCCATCTGCATCCCGAGCCATCGACTTGCCCAAAAACTTTTTTAGGCAACGACGGACATCCGCACCGGCTATCCACCTGATTGCTGGCGGCAGGAAGGACCGCGGAAGCCCTGCGGCCACCTTCAAGCCGGCGCCTGCTTCGACCGCAAAACTGCTCAAGGCCATGGATGTGGACGGCTGGACCGTGGCGGCCAACTGCAGGCTTCTTTGCCAAGCCCAGCGCCTGAGCACGGCCCGGCCGGCCTGGATTTCCAGCCCTCTTGCTGCGCCCTGCACCAGCGCCAGAGCCAGGTGGCTACCCCCCCCCCCTATTAAAAGTGGGCCTGAGGCGATGGATGGCGAATCACTCGGGGCTCTGGAGACCAGCATCCAAGCCTGTGGCCAGCCTGACTGAACCCGTCGAACTCGGCCTGGTTGATCCAACCCGGCTGAAGTTGGCGTCGCCCTTCAAGCGCGAAGAGCGAGACCTAGAGCCGGCGATCGGGCATCCTGCCCTAAAAATTGGTCGCCTTCGGATGGGGCGATGCTGCCGCTTTTCTTGCGGCGGCACGGCCGGCCTGTCCCATCCACCTGCTGCTTGCCGGATGGTACGCGTCCAGTCGGCGGCTTGGACGAACGTGTGCGCCACGACCTTGGGCAGCACTCCCCCCCCGTCGGAGGCCGTGATCTGCTGCCAACATGCGGCTCAACCCTCCGGCTGGCAGGCCTTTGCGGCAACGGCTGCAGCGGCAAAGCCTGACCTGATCGGCGTAAATGCAGAATACTGAAACCCTGGTGCGGCGGCGGCCACTGGGGGTCACGCCAGCGCAGGAGCAAGATCTCACGCACAAACGCCGCCAGTTAGCAACAAGCTTCGTCTTCGCCGGCAAGAACCATCGCCACAGCCAGTAATCCCGCCTGACCCGCTGACCATCCTCGCGGCACACTGCGCGCGGGCGATCACCTCCAGGTGGAGGATCCCTGCTGGTGCTCCGGTGATGTGAATCCGGGGCGCGCGGGCAAGCGCCGCCGGACCACGTTGTCTGGTCTGGGCCGGTGCGGCAATTGCCCACGCCGGCTGCTCTGGCCGATGCAGCGCCCGGATCGCTTTGCTCTGGAGCTGCGCCCGCTGCCAACTGCGGATCGCCGCCGCCGTGGCCAGAGGCCCCATATTCCCCCTCCGCCGCCTTAAGCGAGGAGCCGTCTGTCGAGGGTGGCGTGATCCGCATCGATCCAGCCCAGGCGGACCTGGCCGCTGGGGCGTAGCCTAGACCCACCCCTCGGCAGCGCCGTGACAACCGATTGAGCCGCACGATCCTGATCTGCTCTGGAAAAGGTGGGTCGGCAAGACCACCCTGACCGCAATCTGGGCATTGCCCTGGTTAAGCGGGTCAGGCCCGCTGTGCTGACGCCGGGACTTCGGCCTGCGCAACTGGATTTGCTTGCTGGGGCTGGAAAACCGATCTGTGTTACACCGCCCAGGAGTTGCTATGGCCCGAGACTGCCGGCTGGAGCAGGGCCCTGGTCAAACACAAAAGCAGGAGCCCAAGCTCTCGCTGCTTGCCAGCCGGCAATTCCGCGCATGCTCGAGTGGCTTACCCCCGACGACATGAAAAGATGCGTCGGGCATTGCTGGAGGGAACCTTCGAGTTCGTGTTGATCGATGGCCCAGGCCGGGGGGGGAGGGCAATTTTTTTTCCCCCCGGGAAGATTGCTCTCAAAAAACGCGGCGCCGCGGCCAAGGAAGCCCTCGTGGTCACCACACCGGAAGTGTCAGCGGTGCGCGGACGCCGACCGGGTGATTGGCCTGCTCCAAGACCGAGACATCACCGATCCAAGGCTGGTTTCTCAACCGCGTGCGACCGAAAATGATGGTCAATAGGAGTGCTGCGGTCAGCGATGGTCACCGACATCCTTGGCCCCTGCCCCTGGTCGGTCTCGTGCTCCGAAGCACGAACAGGTGGATCGTCTTCGACCAACCGGGTGAGCCGCCTCACTGAACGGGCAGCCGAGTTCTTCCGCTGGCCTGGCTTACACGAACGTGCCCGGCGGCTGCGGGGCGAGGACGTGCGATCATCGACCCCAGCAAGGAGTCGCAGGGCTTATCGCGCCAGCTCAGCGGCTGATGCAAACCAGATCTTCTAGCCACGATTGACCCTGCGCGATTTCATCGACAGATTTGTGGGCCGTCAGACCGCCCAGCGCCACCACCGCCCGCCAGCGCTTCAGCTGGTGCTTGCCCACGACCGCAGCGATCTCAACCCGAGTTGCTTGAGGCAGTTGCGGCGCGAGATTTCTCGAAAGTGGGTCTCGCGGTATGTGGAGATCGACCTGAGGAAGTGGATGTGACCTGGAAACGATGGGAACGGGTGACGGCCCTGGTGGCCAACTGCCGTATCAAGCGGGCCCCGCCCCCACGCCACTGGGAGGCTGCTGAAAAGCAAAGCCCAGAATTTCCTGAGTCCAAAGGCCGAAGCGCCAGCCACGACACTCCGGACTGACACGGCGACTGCTTCGGCCTGAGGCCGGCCCGGCTGACCAGCCGCTGCGGCCGTGGGAACCCTGGAGCCAGTTGCCGCTTCGCCGATGCTTCGCTCCTCCCAAGCCTAGTGACCAGCCCGACCGAGCTTGTCAGCACTGCAGCAACGACGCAACGCGTCAGCCCGCGAGCAAAAGGGTGCTGGAGCATCTGCGCCAGGGGCTCAGCAACAAGGCCATCGCCGCGGTGCTCGTTCTCAGCCCACCGCACGGTGGAGAGCCATGTCTCACAAGCCGCTGGCCAAGGGACCTGCTGGGCAACCGCAGCCAGCTGCTTGCTTTGGGCTCTGGGCGAGCAGATAAGCTGCGCCTTGCCGGCTTAGCTCAGTGGTAGAGCAGCGCTTTTGTAAAAGCCGAAGGCCATCGGCTTCAAATCCGTTAGCCGCTTCCTGACCAGGAAATCGCGCGCGACTCCCCACCAGCACACTGCTCTTGCCATTGCCTGCCTGTTTCCCTGCCACTGCTGCTCGAAGCTTCTGTTGCTGACCGTGCTGGCAGGCTTTCATTGGGGCTCTTGCTGCGCCGCAACAACCTTTTCTCAAAGCTGTGGCCAATGGACAATGTCGACGGCTTCGGGTGCATCGGACTTTTTCGTCTGCTGGCGGCCCGTCGTGGTTTGTATACCCGATTCTCGAACCCTTCCAGATCGCACAGCCGACGCGGCCTAGCCGATCCGATCCCCAGGCCGTTGATCCTCACGGCAATCGTTGATCGGTTTCTCGACCAGGCCCTGATGCTGGTGGCGATTTCCCAGCTCTCCCGACGCTGAGGCCCACCCTCCAAGTCGGCTCGATTGGAGGGAGATACAGACCGAATGACACCCCCGCCATCATCTGGTTGGTGTTGCCAATTTTCTGATGCCTTGACGGGGCCCTTGCGCCGGCATTGAGGGACAACCCTGGCCCTGATTGTCGCCATCGCAACCGTGCTGCCGGCTTGGTTCGCGCCATATGGCCGCCGAAAAAACTCCTCAGCCTGCAGCTGTGGGCCCCTACGGCATTCACTGCTCATGGATACGGTTCGTCGCCCCGTTCCTGCTCCTCAATGGCTGGTCACGCGGCGGTGTTGCGGACCGGAACGAAGCCGCCCCCGGGAGGCACCCTCGTGCTGGTGCTGCTCGTGCTCCATGGCCGGCGTGAACTCCGGCCCTGGTCTGCAAGGGACGCTGATCAGCCTTTACGTCGGCGCCTCGAAAGTGGTGGGTCTGGCCTCCTTCCTGCTGATCGTCGCCCCCAGAGCGCCAAGAGGCCTCTGGATCGGCCTTGCGTTATCTGTGTGTGGGCACACACCGCGATGCTTGCTGTTCCTGATCGAAACGCGCAGGTGTACGCAGCACGGCTCCTTCGGAACTGATCGATTTCTGGCCGGTGCCTCCAGCACGGCGATGGCCTTGATCCTGGTGGGCTGCTGGACCAAGGCCGGGCTGTTTGTGTCAGGGTCTTGGCTGCCGTCGCACCAATGCCGAGTCGCCACGGAGGTCTCCGCCATTGCTCTCCGGCGTGCGTTGTGACCGCCGGCGCCTGCCCGCTCGTGCGGGCCACGACCCTAGTCGGAGCCACTTCGCCCCCCTTGGTTGCTGGGGATCGGGACGGGCAGTGCCATTGCTTCGGGGTTGGGCCTTGCACTGATCGAAACGATGCCAAACGATGTTGGGCCTGGAGCACGCTCTCCCAGAATGGGCCTGGCGGTGCTTGGTGCCCGGCTGTGCCGGCTTCTACCGCCCTTCAGCCAGGTCTGGCAGGCCAGCCTCTTTTTGTTTGAGTCGCATTTCCAAGCCGGCGGCTGAGATCTGGACCCACGAACCCTTTGCGGCTGCAGGTCTGGTCCCCCTGCCAAATGGCGGCGCTATCGATCGCCGGCTGTCCCCTGCTGGTGGGGTTCCTCGCCAGGGAAAGTCTGCTCAAACAATTGCCAGGCCCCAGTGGCCTGCTGGTTCACCCAAGCCTGGCGGTGTGGCACGGCGGCGGTCTTACGCCAGCTCTGGGGGTGGCCCCTCTAGGGCCAACGTGATCAAGGGTCCAGTGCGATCAGGATCCATGATCAAAGCTCGAAAGCGCCCCGGTTGGCGGGCCTCCGGACGGTAGTTTTGCTGCTGTTGGCCTTGCTCTGCTTTGGCGTGGGCTGCGAACGGCTGGACCGAGCTGGGAGGGTTTCTGTTGGTGGCGCCCAGGGGCCGCCAGCTTGAAGGCCCTTGCGCAATCTTGGCCGCTGGCTGCTGACTCGCACCAACTCCTGCAGGACCGTGCGACCACTGCTGAAGATTGCCCAATCTCGAAGCGGCCTCGACGAACCTTCTGGGCGCCTGGCTGTGTGGGACGGCTTTTAATTGTTGATAATGGTCCCGATGAAACAGCCCTCCCGAATGGAACTCGGAGAGCTGGGACGACCCAATTGACGCTTGAGGGAGGCCGACGATGCGAGCGATGAAGCTCTGGTGTTCTGGCTGCTGGACATCGGTTTCGGCTGGGCAATTTGGTTGTTGCTCACATCTGACACAAGCAGTTTCAACCTGTTCGGGGTTAGGCTGCTGCTTGGCCGTGGCCCTGCCCCGCTCCGGCCATCGCGGGTACACCGGTGCTAGTGCTGGGCTGGTCTGGAAGGTGATCATTGGCCCTGCCCAAAGGGGGCCTATGGCGGAGGCGATTCTAGATGCTCAAGCCGACCAACCATGGCCGTGAACGGCTCGGCGATCGTGCCGGCTCCGCTCCCGCTCCTTCGTTGGTGGTGTTTCTGGAGGTGTTTTCTTGATCACGCTTACCCCCCTGACAATCGCCCTGGCCAGGCTTTCCGATGGCTCCTTACCAGGTTTCACCGGCTCGAGAGAAGGGAATCCGTGAGTTGTGTTCTGCATTGGTGTCAAGCGATGGGCGGCGTTGCTTGCTGCCGGTGTTGATGACTGCCGTACCACACCCTCTGCATCGACTGGCCGCTTTTTCGCGGCATCCCACCAAGATGGCGAGTCCTGCTTGGTTCTGTGTTCTCGTGGTTCGGACGACTGGATTGATCGGATGCACTGGTCGGCGTGGATCGTGCTCAGGCGTCCGCAATGCCGGGTGATTGCTGCTCGCCAACCTGTTGCGGAGGTGGGTTGATCACCCTGCCCACCTGGTCACGCTGTATTCAGTGACTTGTGCTCTTGTTCGGACTTGTTCTTCTGGCTGTGGGGCACCTGGCCACTGCTCTGGGACGGGCAGCTACCTCGCCAAGCCACACAGCCCTCGATCTCCGACACCCTGGGATCGCACCTTGATCGTGGTGGGCTTGCTGCTCCAACTGCCGCGTGATAGTGGCCCCTGCTCAGGCCTGGCCCTGCTCAAGCCTGGTGGTCTGGAACACCCTGTTGGCTACGTGGCTGGCGGTGTGCTCGCTGAGCAGGCCTGCGACAGGCCGGCCGTGAAAGATTCACGGGTCTTGCCTGCTGGTTGCCGATCACAGCCCTGCTGCCCTGGACGGCGATCCTGCTGGTCAACCAGCGCAGCCCGTACCAGACCCTGGTGCTGCGGGGCGTTCTCGGCGCGATGCCACCCTCGTGTATGCGCTCTGGGCGCCGCCGATGTTGGCCCTGCCGAAGCCCTGGTTGGGGCACCCTTGCTCTCCACACCCTCTATGCATGCCCTGCAGCTCTTCGATGGTCTTTTCGCCTCGAACTCAAGGCAGGGGTCGAGCTGCACGCCGAGCGGCGCGAAGCTGCTGGAACGTTGGCTGCAGCAAGGCCTTTTTGCGCCTTGAGGGTGATCTCGGCCTGCCAAGAACGCCCAAACGGCTTCCCCAACCAAAAGAAGAAGCCCGTATTGACGACCCTGCTGGAGCTACCTGTTCATGGTTGGTTGCTCAGGGGGCGCTGACCAGCTCTCCATCGCCTCGCCTTGGCGAGCAAATCAGCTTCAGGTCTCGCCGGAGCCCCAGCTCTGGCAACGCTGTTGGGCGCCTGATCGCCACAGGGCAGGGGTGCGGCGAACGGTTGAGATCCTCACCCTGATCAGCGCCGGCCGCCTCTGCCTGGCGCCACTTGTTCGGACCTGTACGCCAGTCGCCCACCCGGCTTAGTCGCCGGGATCGCTCCTGGCGAGACCGCGTGGCCGAAACACGGTGTCGGCATCATTTTCGACATCCGCCTCTACGACACCGTCGGTTAAGTGATCGTGTTCACCCTCGCCTCGAATCGGGGTGAAGTCGTTCGCTTCTCTGGAGAGACGCCAGCCACACGGATCCGTGGGTTAAGGATGGACCTCGATCGTGCTCTGCCAAGCTCGAGAGCCAGGGTAGCGCCCTGCTGTGGCCGTGGAAAACTGGCCCTGCGCGGTCCACCTTTCGCCGGGGCGGCGGCTTTGCCGCCGGCGTCGCCGGTGCACCGCGGATCGGCCTTGGTGATCAGTGGCTTCCGCCGCCGCGACCGAGCCTCCTCTTACAGCCGTTACCGGGCCACATCTGGGAAAAAAGGTGGCGGAATTGGCTTTTGGTGCTCTCGTCGTTCAGCCTGATCGGCCTGGGCTACCTTCCGGGCCTTTCGGCAGCCTCGTCAGTGGGGGCTGGAATCCCCTGGCTGAACGTGCTGGTGCCCTCAAGGTGACCCTGGGCTCCTGGGACGATTCTGCAAACTGGGCTGTTGCTACAGGGGTTTGCTCTGGAGCAGAGAATTCCTCTTGAGTTCAGGGACGCAGTAGCCGCTTAAAACCGGACAGTAGCCAGCCGCTGCAAGCACGGGCAGCCAGATCAGGGCCCACGCAACTCGAACAACAGGGGTGCCCCAACTGCAATCAGCGGCTCCATCACCGCATGAGAAGAAGCTGAAAATCAACCACAGATCGCCAGGACTGAGCAGAAGCATCGCAGAATTCCAGATCTCATCGAGCTGAAACGAACCAGGCCAACCTCAGGGCATACAAGCACCGCCCGCGAACCCGCCAGTGAATCATGAGCTCCAGAACGCAACACTGCTGCCAAGACCAGCAACATCGACGGCCAGGAGCAGCGGGGCGAGGCGAGGAGGAACTTACGGGTTGAAAACCGGCCGCCGGCTCGCCGGGCCGTGCGGGCGGGGGCGCCCACTGACGGTTTGCGCTGAGTGGTCGCCCAAACGGACCAGTAATGCAGGCAGCAGCTCCAAGGCCGAGATCACTGGCAGGAATGCGCAAGCCAGGCTCGCGCCATGAGCGGGAGCATTGGCTGCAGGGCCTGCACCACCACCGCGCGGGCCGGCAGCACCAAGGGAGAGATCGGACCAGGGCAACAACGGGCCGCATCGCCCGCCACTGCGGCAGCCACAGCCAGCTCCAGCCGCCAAGCAGGACTGCCGAGAGATCGGGCGCCCATTTCAGGATCATCGCTTTCGTTGGATGGCCGCCCCCATTCAAGCGCCAGAACTGGCCGGCACTGGCTGGCACGGCCGCTTAAGGCCGGCAGGGTGTCGTGGGGAAAGTTCCGCAGATCCAGCGCCAGCGCCGCGGGCAAAGCCGCCGGCCAGAGAAGCCTTTGGCGCCAGTCTCTATGGGGGCTGATCTGCGGTGGGTCGGTCAACTGCACGCGGGTGAAGGCGCGGGTTTTTGGTTCGGAAGGCGAGATGACAGCGCGGGAAAAGCTGGGGGGTATCAGAGCAAGCTCCGGGCGCGGCCGCAGATGAAGCGGCCATGGCCCTGAGAGATCAGAAACGAGGCCACCTGCTCAAGGCCTTACGCCCCGCAACAGCGCCTGAACCCTCTCACTTTGATCGTGATGGTGTTTCCAGCCACAAACCACCCCCGGGAGCCAGCCCGCTGGCGGCAACCAAGCGGCAATTCAGGCAGCAAGCATCGAGGCCGTCCTCACCCACCATCGAGCGCCAACACGGTTCATGCAGACGGGACCACCGGCTCCAGCTGGCCAAGCAGTGAGGAGGGAATGTAGGAGGGTTGCTTCACCACAGATCAAAGGCACCGCAAAAAGGCGGGCCGCCTGGCCCCACCACGATCCCAGCGCAGGTCGACCCGAATTCAGGCAACCCCTTGCGCCAAAGATTGGCCTCGGCCTTGAAGGAGGGCGGCAGAAACTGCAATACCACACGCCACACCAGCGCTGGTGCCAACGCCCTGGGCCAGGGCCACCGCCAGACATCCAGCGGTGCCCAGGTCGGCCCAGCGCAGGAGGTGGGCGGGAATCGGGCGCCTGCTGTCCATTCAGCTCAGGGCCAGATCCACAAAGCTGTCGGTTTTCCTGGCGCGATCAGCACGCCGGGGCCACTTGCAGCTCGGATCACGCCAGGGGAAGAGCCCGACCAGATATTGCAAAGGGGGGGTGTGCTCGCGCAAATGTGGCGCAGAGCCCGGCAACTGCTTCACAGCTGCACTGCAAAAACAACAGCACGCTTCTGGATCCAACCAGAGATGCTGACGCTCCGGCCCTCTATAAACCCGGCGGCCAGATTCCAGGCAGCCAATCGAACGACGCGCCTCGCCCCCCTCGCCAGCATGGTGAGGCGCCAGGCAGCAATCGGAAACCGGTGAGGTTTTTCAACACCTGAAGTTGCCACGCCAGACCGCTGGGGCAGGAGCTGGTCATCAGCCTAGAACCTGATCCCCGCATGTCGCAGCAGGAGTCCGGTTCTGCCTGAATCTGGCAGCAATTCCAGCCCAGCAACCGAGAGGCGAGACCTTGAACAGGCAGGCCCAGGGCCAAGCGGAGCTGCTCCAGCGAGGCTCCCCCAACCGAGGGCAGCGAGCAGGGGCCCACCGGTCAGAGGCTGAGGCTTGATGGGCGGGGGATCCCCCCCTGGAGCGGCCAGGTGAGTGAGCGGCACCCCCGCCTTTCCAGGGCAGGCCAGGGGCCCTTGCCAAAAGCTGCGGCATCAGATCAAGCGGCAGCAAAGCAACGGCGTCGCCCCCGCAACAGCAACCGATTGCTACCGGCGGCTGAGGCCTTGCCCTAGCATCGGCGGGACCACCCAGAGGGGCAAGCCCCTGCTCCAGGCCAAAGCTGGCGAGTGGAGCGCACGCTTGCTCGGGGCACTCAACCAACAATTACGGCCCTGGAAGGAGCGCCACCTGGCCAGACGTTGCGCGCGGGCGAAATGGCCGCGCGCTACCGCTGCCCCCGCAGCAGCTCGCTGATCAGCAGCCCGTTGGTGGACACGGCGGCCTGGAGGGCTGCCGTGATGGCGGATAAAACCCGCCCCAGGGGGTGCCAGGCACCGCAAACAGCCGGCCGCCGGCTCGAGGCAGCCGCGTGGAACGGCCGATCGATGCCTTCGGGCCAGGACACTCCCAGGGCCAGCCCGCCTGGCCAGAGGCCGCCCCCAGCTCCCCGCGCCATCGAGAGCCATGCAGGGAGGCCGGCGCGTTCCCACCACGGCAATGGCCAGGCGCTCGCGCAGCCTCGCCAAAGGCGTGCCGTGACCATCCCAGTAGAGGGCCAGGAGTGACGTTCCAACTGGGCCAGGGCCCGGGGAGAGGCCGGATCACGGGGAGAAGCACCCGCCGAGGGCGTGAGGCAACGGGAGATTGCCGTTGCGCCATGGGATCCGCCCCCCAGCGGCGGCGATGGCCTCGATCTGTTGCCCACCCGGGTTTCGCCCCAGCCCTGGCAGCTCGAGCAACTGGCTCAGCGGAGGTCCGCCAGGCTGCCTGCAGCGAGCCGAAGGCGGATCGAGCGGCATAGGCGAGCCCAGCCAACCCCGGGCAGCCACTCCAAAGCAACCACCAGAGCCGCCGCTGCGGGGCAAGGCCCCCAGGCAGCATGAGGAACACTCCGGCACAAGATCGCCCACGGCCTCCGCTCTTCACTTAGCAAAGTACAAATACTTACAAGCAATGAAATTCCGGGGTCCTCGGGAGGGCCCAAAGCGCAAGGGCCTTCAAGGCAGTCTCCAGATCAGGCGGATAGTTTGCCGCGCAGTCGGCGCTGGCCGCGGTCAGGGCCAAAGATCCAGCACCACCAGGTCCACCCGCGCCTCCGCCGCCAGTTCACCCCTCCATGAGAAGCGGCGCTCCAGATCAGACGTAGCCGCCGGCGCGATTCCACCCCACGCTGCGCACCCTCCACGGCATCCGCCATGCCTCAGGGGTTGCCGGTAATCCATCGCCAAGGCCACCACCGGCAAGCTTCCAGCCCCCCGCTCCGGGAGCGCGCTGTAGGGCCAGCCCGACCGAGGGCCAGGGCTCCCAACCGGGCCTTCTTCCAACCAACCAGATAGGCGCCATTGCCACATGACGCGGCGTTGTCGGTGTGTTGGGCAACACCAGGGCCGGAGGCACCCAACTCACGGGGCAGGCGGATTTCAGTTGGGCTGCATTACGACCTTTCCGTCCATGCATCCCTACAGGGGGCTGAGCCATAAGCGCTTCAGAACCGCGAAATTAAGGGCCTCGTGATAGTAGTGTTTCGCATCTTTTGATCGCCGATCCGGCAAGGGCAATGTCGAGGAGATTTGGTGCGCATGTTGGCGTGCCCTTCCTTTCCTTCAGCAGGCTCGCCTCAAAAACCTGCTCCATGTCTCACCGAACAGCCTGGCGTCTGGCTTTCAGGAGGCATTTGGCGCGGGGGCCTCCGGGCTCGTGCCGAAGCGATCCAACGCTAGGGGCCTCAACCCGAACAGAGGTTTGAACGCAGTCATCGCCAGGGCCGATGCAGAACAGACCGTGCTCACGGTGGGCCGACGAGCTCATTGTTCGACCTGATCGTGATGGGCTCGCGCGGTCTGGGTCGACTGCAGGTCGATCCTCTCGAACAGCTCAAGCCAATACGTGTTCCAGCTCGCCACCCGGCCGATGCTGCTGGTCCATGCGACGCCTCTAACGTGAGGCACGTCAAACCAGAGTCCTGGTCCGCGATGACGGCACCGGGAAGTGGGGGAGACGGACGCTCTGCGAATCGCCTGCGAAACTTGGTGCGTTGACATTCCGGTGGCGTGCTCAACGGGGTCCACGTGAAAGGCCGCAAGGACATCGTTCCCAGCCGGGGGCGGCAAAAAGCCCGGCCGATGGAACGTGCTCGAGAAAAGCGGTGCAACCGCGGCCCGCAGGCTTCCGGATTGTGGAGCTCAAGGGCGCCACCGCCACCGGGTTGACAATCGGTCGCGGGGTTCGTTGCGAGACGCGCCCAAGAAGGTCAAACGCGGATCTTCCTGGTGATCGCCTCCCAAGACCGGCGTCCTCTCAGTGGGCCAAAAAAGCCTGTCGACATCGGACCGGCTGCTCGGCAGTTCGGTGAGCGGAATTACATCCGGGGTCCACGCCCAGGCCCCCGTGCTGGGGCTGGTGCGGGAAGCCCGAAAGGAAAACAAACTGAGCTTCCAGCCCTGTTGGGCGGGCTGTTTGGTTCTGGATGTAAAAAGGATGATCAGTAAAAAACTGCCGGCACCAAAACGAACAGCAAAGGCTGGCCACGAAACCGAAGATCGTTGGTTTCCATCGGTGTTGACGGAGTCACCGGGACCCGATCAAACCGGCCATCGGGGGGCCCTTCTGGGCTTGTTTCTTTTTCAGCGGTCGTTGCATTTTGGACTGCTCAGGCGGGTCCTCCGGGCTGGCTCCCGGGCCCCACAGCGGTGGGGCCGGGCCGGCAGGGGGCAGCCAGGGCCCGCTTCCCAGCTTGGGGCCTGACCCATCGGGCCAAAAAGGCCCCAGCTTGGGACGGGTCCAGCAACCCCACCAACCGAGTGCTTCCAAACCAGTGCCTGGAGCAGGCCAGGCGCAATCCGGAAAGAGGGACGGTTTCTTGGAAAACCTTGCGGTCTTCCACAGGGGGCCGTTTGGCGGGGGCACTTGGGAAGGGCGGCCCATTTCCCTCTCTTTCTTGTGTAA
>Ga0163217_1084698_pt1 | contig 16682 bp, 8 predicted proteins | sample SynspAceP_FD_185933 | JGI IMG/M metagenome (GOLD analysis project Ga0163217, IMG submission 185933) | Saline lake microbial communities from Ace Lake in Antarctica - Synechococcus sp. Ace-P (PacBio error correction) | ecosystem: Environmental > Aquatic > Non-marine Saline and Alkaline > Saline ... | reverse complement strand
GATGGTTTTTTTTATTTCGTCATAGTCAAAAGTCTTTACTATAGATTAACGGAAAGACAATGTGTCAGCTATTTATAAGGGCTGTCAAAGGGTGTTGCCGAGGATGAGTGGCATGCTTTCATTGGATGGACATTAGATAATGAGCGTAGCATGTTCTGCGAGAGCAAATGCTTTTGCTTTGATGAGTCTGGATTTAGAGGGAGGCGTTAGGTTGATGGGCACTCTGTGTCTGTTTTTAATAAAGTGGGATGACACGATTAGAAGTACTGCTGGATGAATGAGCGGTTTAAAACGATTATTAGTTCTTAATTGAGTTAATAATTTGGAAAGTGGATGGGTTTTAGATATGATGATGATATGCAGGCGTTTTTTGAGCAAGGCTCTGAGTAATGCCCTTGGCTTGGTTGATGTAAGTGTTTATGAACTTAATTGTTGGTATTGTTATTTCTTTGTGGGTAAACTTATTGCCTCTAAAAGTAGCCAAACTGGGTTGTGAAAAATTCGATCTGCTTAAGTCTTCTGTCGATAAAGCGGCTTGCGGAGTTGCATCAAGTATTTTATTCGCCTTAATGTTTGCTGGTATTTGCCTTAATGGCAACTTGGCAAATATTGGTGTTGAAACGAACATCCTTTTATTGCGATTTTGGGTGCTGCTTGTTTAGCGGTTGGTCTTGCATGGCAAGGTTCGTGGTCCCAAACTTTTGCTTCTGGTGTTCTTTATCTTTTGTTACGCCCATTCCGTTCAGGGCGATTTGTATTGATGCGGGGTGGCCCCAAATGGGAAACCGTGAATCGTATAAAAGTTGTTCCATGGTTACTTACCTCAGAGAACACCTGATAATCGTGTGAGTAATGTCGTGCCAAACTCTCCAGTAGATGAACGGTTCCATCGTGACGTCTCAAGAGGAGTCTTACTCGTCGTTTTAGACCTTGTCGTTGTATAGTGTGATGACGGCCGATATTCGGGTCTTAGCAAAACAAATTATGGAAGACATTGTTTAATGGCGGATGAAGGTGCGTATTTTTAAAAGACCCGGCCTGTGTCATTGCGGTGTCTGTACATTTATGCGGATAGTTCAGTGAAAAAAAACTTTTCCCCTATTTTCTTACCCCTTGGGTTTGCGTCTGGCGGATTACGTGGAACAGTTGCGTGCGGGCGGATTTGTTGGAGAAAATCAAATTACACATTTGACGAAGCGTGCGTGTTGGCATCCATACCCACAAATGGGATGTGCATGTTCATAAACAAGATCTTAATATTCGTGCCTAAGTAAAATGCCGTTGGGTGTTTAACCCGGACGGCATTTTCTTATTTTTAATTACCCGCCACCGTTTGAGTTTTTTCATTGAGTCGTTATCGGCCCGCCCTCTTCCGCCAGTCTGCCTATATACCAAAAGAGGTGCTTCAAGCCCTTGTTTCAGAATTAAAGTTTTTTTGTATGGAAAGAGAGCCGCCCTGCACGTAACAGAAACGTTCGAGAAAGCCGCCAGCGCAAGGCAGCCGCGTCAGAAAAACGGGCGGAAAGTATATATTATGGCAGAAGCAAGTTGACGCGAAATGATGTGCGCGGTTCGATAATTTAGAAAAAACGTTGGATGTTTGTACGGCTGGTTGATCGGTTGCCAAACAGATCAGACCGAATTTTTTTGGTGCTTTGCTGTCGGTAACGCTAGAAATGAAGAAAGGGGAATTAGCACACACCGAATCGTTGGGCCAGATGAGTTAGATCATGATTTTTTCTTATATCAGTATAGGATTCTCCAGTAGCGAAGGCCGATTACTGGAAAAAAAACCAACAAGGCGATGAGGTTGTTATCGCTAGCCGCAGGGGGAGGAAAAAACCTACTTCATAGACACCATCGAATTCGCCAGTGTCTGTATGACGATGATTCACAAACGGTATTGCTAAAATGGCCAACACTCAGCACGGGTAATTGGTTTTTATTGCCGAGAGTTTTTTATACTTCCTTCCTATTTTCTTGTTTTCCCCTAGATCATTTAAAGCGTCGTTTTTCAAAATATTTCAGACTGGAGGTATTACTCTAAGAAAGGTCATAAATTTTGCAGAACATTATTGATGCTTTAGTACGCATGCATCATAATGGTCTTTTGACGACCTTTAATATAGACTTTCGTCGTCTCTTTCAAATGTGTCTTCAAAAAGTTTTGAGTGCGTTCTTGACTGGATTGCTAAAACCATAGTTTTTTTGGGCGGGCATCTTCTTCAATCCACTTACGTGCCGCCATCCAAAAATCATGGCCCAGTGTCCGAAACATCGCGCCGGGCAGAAATCCCATTTCAATGTGTCACAACTCAACATGGCATATGTTCTTCTGCTAGTCCAACGCGATTACCCCAGTTAAGCCTCTTCCACCAGCTCTGGGTCCCAAGGCTGACGTCGCTTTCATTCAAATACATTACCTTTGGGCTTCATAGGCCAAGGCGCCCGAGGCAATGGCCAACTCGTTGCTTTTTGACCACCTGATAACCAGTTAGGGAAATACGTCGCTTTTTGAGCAAGGCCAACTCGGTCAAGCAAATTCCATGCCCCATCACGGGCCATTTTTGGCTCCATGGCCCTTAGCTTACGAGGGCGCCAAAGGTGGACATTGTCCAATAGTGGAGGAGATGGGGAAGAGATTGGAAGTGTTGAAAATACCCTGCCATTATTTTGGACGTGATTGTGGTAATGTGTCGTTCAAATGCTAAAGCCCTTTCATATTCAGGCCGATTTTACTTGCACTCCGTCAAGAAAATATGAACCTTGATCAATTCACCTCAAGGTGGTTGACTGAGCGTAGTAGGGTGCTTTTTCCGGAACCCAAAGTGCCAATAATGGATATGATTTTTCGCGATTTACCGTCAAGTTTCTATGCCTTTTAACACTTCTTAGATCGCCCAAAACGTTTGTATTTACATTACGGATTTCTATTCATTCGGAGTATTCGGGTTTGATGTTCAGTACTCATTTTGTCGTCCTTACCCTTTTTCTGTAAATCGGTTAAGTTTTAGCGACGATAAGCCGTTTTCCGCTCTAGCCAAGCTTGGCCGAGTTCATAAAGAATTATTGACCAGTGTAATGACAGAGTCTATCGCTACGAGCTAGCACGCGCGAAAAACGATGAAAAAAAAACTCAAGATGGTCGGAATTGTAACGCGATTGGCATACTGGGAGGCATACACTAATTCAGCGACACCAAAATGGCAGATAAGACACGTATCTCACCATCAAAGATCATACTTATTGCCAAGTTGCGGGGATTGAACGAATGAAAGGCCCTGCGGACAATTGATGAGAAAAATAGTCTTAACGGGCACTGCCCAAAGCCAAGTGATTCGTGATGCCTTCCATTACTGACCGTTTCGACCACTGACTTTTATATAGTGGCAATGAAAATTATCGGCATTATAAGCCATGTAGTGAAAACCGGTTCCAAGTAATACCAACGAGGTAGGCAGGAGATGAGAAATCCACTCGCCGAGTCCAAAATACAAAAAATAGAGTTGAAGCCAACAGCGGTATGATATTGTGGTCAATGAATAGCCAGATCAAAAGCGCACAAGGCCAAGCTTCACCAACTTTATTGACATTAAATTGAGATTACCGCTTACCAGCAGCCCTTCCTACAATCTGATAATGCAACGACGGTAGCCACGAGAGAAGGCCCACACAAGGCCTTGTAATAAAGTTGGAAGTAGTTATTTTACCGGGGTGAAACAAATTCCATCTGTATGGCCTCCTATAGAAGTTTGTGTAGCGCATTTTGCGCGGGGACGATAGGCTAATTCGATAATAACCCCATTGACCGCGAAAACGCATGATTGATGTACATCAATCACTGAGAGTTAAAAAATCTTAGGGGCTTTATAGGTTGAACCAACCAACTTGTGTCTCCATAAGTCAACTCAACCACGGATATGATGGGAAAACAGTGAGGAATTTTTTACGACAACCAATGGCCAATATCCCGACAGAACGAATCATCAGTGCCGCGGCTTGAGGGCCAATTACAATAGACACCAATGTTGTGCTCTTGCCAAACCCAGTGATCGTGCAGCTCGGTTTGGCCGCTATTCACAGATTCGATGGAAGCCGCGAAATTGGCTTCGCTCATATAGGCACCAATGTTTGAAAGCGCCGACAGAAAGACGCCACAGGATGATTAGGGTCCAAGTTCGTAAGCCAATGGCTAGGCCCACCATTAAGAATATAATACAATTGGACAAAGAGGGCGTTCCCGCGAATTACGCTGTATAACCACGTGCAAAACCAGCGGATGGAGCAAGCGGAAGACTGCAAAAATTACCAATCCACACGCGACAAAGAATCCAAAAAAGAGTGAACGGGCAGAAATATCGATCGTGACCCAGCCGCCTTGATCAATAGGGGCGTAGTATCGTCGACCATTAAATTGAATCCATGGGTCTTACCTTTTCATTTTTTCAGTGATAAAAACGTTACCAAATGTTAAATCAGCCAGTGGGACGCATAGTGTCTTAGTTACCGCGATTCCAGCGTCGCGCTATGCGCGCCAACGTTCAAAGTGTTGACCAAAAAGGTGAGGCCTAAAGCATTCGTTGCAATAGGTTCACCTTCTATTTGCCTTTTACTCTATGTTTGGCACCAACACCAATCCACTTATCGACCACAGACTGGTAAGATTACCGTCAGCTTTCAATTTCTGCTAGGGCCGTATTAAGTGCGCAAGGCAGTTCAGGCTGTTTTTTTTGAATGGAGATAGCGCAGGAAAACGCTGCGGTAATTTTACGACATCTACCATTTTTAAGTATCGGCGTCGTTTTCTTCTAATGGGCAACCATTACTGGTTACATCATTCAACGATCATAATATCGATGCGCCCAGTGGTTAGGCCATTCATCATGTCAGGTAATCCTTGAAAGGTCTGGTTACGGCTAATTGGCCGTTAGCATTTTCCACGGCCCATTGTGTTTACCAGTTTCACCCCAAGTCGCAGCCGACTCGCTTGCCAGAAAAAATCACTCTAAGGCCGCTTTAAACATGCGTAGTTATCGGCCCGTTACCCAAACCGCTAGACCTGCCGCTGTTAGTAAGGGTCGGGTGGTAAAGTAACCGCTTTTCGGCGTTTTCTTCAGTGTCGCCCATTTTGCTACAAATTACAGGCATTCAAAACGGCCACCGACCATGGCGGCGATAATGCCGTTCCCAAGGTGGTATGGGACTGTACGTTAGCTTTCTACGCCCATCCTTTTTCAGCCAAGCCTTGGGCAAAGTATCAACATCGAAACCGACTCAGGTTGCCTTGAGGTCAACAAAAAACGAAATGGGAGGGTAAGCACCGGAGTTAACCACTTGAAACACTTCGTTACGCGAATGTTCATTGAAGATCACGGGCCTGCACTGGCATAGCCATCATTGACACTGCACTTGCAACCACTTGCGGCAGCAGCTAGGAGATTGAGATATTTTTTTTAGTAATGGCTTTCATATTTGCTATTTTCCCATTCAGTTGTATTTTATAAAACGATGCATTTATTATGCCTCGCAACTTTTTTTTTACTGGTTAATAACTGGTTCTTATTACGTGAGGGTACTGTGATTGATTATAGTTTAAGTATTCGATCGTTTTAAATGATTTCTTTTACTTACGATATATTAAACTTCTGTCTATTTCACCTTTTGATATTAAAACACAGACCTTTTATTGCTTTTTTAACGACTGCCACAAAGAAAAAACGTTATCCAGTTCAACTGAGAGTCAGATCGGCCAGATGACCTACTAGGTCCAGCGCAATGCTGGCTTTCGAAGTAGTTTTGATTCATATTGCCGCGTGTACGGGGGGATGATCGCCTTTCGAATATTGCAGGTGAAGGCTCCAGGTACGTATCAATTGCGCGGACGCCCTTTTAGTATCCCGATATAAATTACCATTGGTATGACTGCACATAACTGGGCATGTCATCACTGATTAAGTTGAAAAGAGGCATGGTTTAGACATGTGTGTTTTCAATTATCAAAAACAAGATGGTGTTTTTTGATTTAATTCATTATTCGCACCACAACTAAAAAAAATTTCAACGAAAAGATGTTTCTTCTTTATTTTAGTCATAAAGGATTTATTATGTTTTTATATCAATGATATTAGCTAGCTTAATACCTTTATATTATTTTATATAATTTGACCTAAAATATATGAACAATATATTGACTGGAAGTTGAAAAATAATATTTAATAAGAAAGTTTATCATTGAATTTCATATGGTTTTAACTGGACCTTTTATAATGAAATATTGGGCGCTTAATATTGGGCGTCATTGAGGTTCTTCTTAAGAATTAATAGAGCGAGCAATATGAAATATACGTCACGAAATCAAAAAGCTCCATAAGCCTAAAGGTATTATTCTCGAGGAAGATGCACCTGCCGCAAGAGATGCCTGAGGAGGTTGGTTTTGGAGTATTAAGGCACCTGAAAATAATGGGGTTAAAGTCACAGATTTGCTATAGAAATTAGGGATTGACCCTATTTTGAAATACTGACCTTAGGGCTATGTTGATTTTCTAAACACGGTTACGATGAATGGAGGCGCCGTTGGGTGAGGAGATGGGAGAAGCAGGTCCAAACCTCCAATTATGCGTCAACTAATAATCTGGAACCCTTAGGTATCTTGGCAAAAGCAGCTCAAATGGACCAAGCGGATGTAGTGCCCCAATAGGCAAGAGTATCATGACATCTAATCTACTGGTCTGCTCAAACCGCAATTAAATGCGGCTGACGCCATTATTGAAAGGAAGAATCCCGCAGAATTGAGATTCAAAATATGTTTAAACGAGACCGGCAGCCATCATGCTCGAAAAGCTTCAGCGCGGCGGTTTTTGCTATCTAAACAAGCGGCGCATAATTGCTCAGGCATTTGCGTCAGAAATATTCAAAAAGATTGCCATTATGATACAGATATGCATCACGGTCAGGGGCATACAAGGAAATTTTTTATGATCCGTAAAAGATGTATGTATACCTCTGTACAACGGTAATCTCGATTATTTTTATCCAGTGGGCCTAGGTCACGGCACGAAAAAAGGTCAGGGGCGAAGGCTATGGCGTATAATATTATATTTCGATCTCATGGCATCAGATGAAAAGGGGTTCTTTAGTATTGGATAAAGCGATCGATTATGTAACATTATTTTAATCCAGATGTTTGATCGTTTCCATTGTCTGGGTTTGATGTCTATAAGGGACGATCCGCAAGCTAAAGTCATGTTAGTACACAGGGTTTTATGGATATTAGCAAAAAAATGAAAGCACTAATAAGCCCATTATTTTCTTAGTAGAAGGTTGGTTACTGTATTTAGAAAAACTGAGTGAAAACTTACAGGCTTTTTTGTCTGGATTGTATATCAGAAGAAATAATAATTTTATATATGTTATTTTACTATGTTTTTTATCCAGTGATTTAAACATTCCCAATATAATGATCATTCATTAGTGAAGTGGGTGTTTTTTTTGGTCATTACTGAAATAGTTTTTCCCATTCATTACGTCCGATAGGTTTTTGTTCGTCATTAGATTTATTTAGTCGTGAGTCCTTTTAGTATAGAAAACCTCTCCGGAAATGATCAGAGTGATAATATACCGATCGCTAAAGGAAATTACGCTACTTGCGCTATGGAAGGTCATTTGTTATTGGTGCTCGGTATGGTTTGGGACATCGATTGCTGGCATTCTTCAGAAAAATATTCTAAGGTTCTACTAATCGATAAAAATCCGGCCCGAATCTGAACATTTCTTTACGGTAACGGTCTGCGGGCTGATCCAACGAGAGGCCGATTTTTCATGTTCACCCTTTTCCAAGAACACCGATGAGTTGTTTGAATAGTATTGGGCCTTATTAAAAATACCGAGTATCGTTATCGTTGGCCTTTGCGCTCCTTCGCGTATCGCCAAGCGGTTACTACAGTACTGGCGTTTTTCAGCGCCAGTCTTCTGTCCAAAAAAAATAGAGAGAAAGAGAGTGGCAAAATTCTTCATTTGAACATTGTTACGCGCGAGCATCAGCGAAATGATCACGGCAGCAGCGCCGAAAAATTTTGATCAGACGTGATGGCTGCGATTGAAATGCATCGAACCTCGAAGCGAAAAAATTCAGGGCGGCCCGTTTTGAAGCCGCTAAGAATGGGACGTGCACAGGGGGTTGAGCTCATTTGTCTTTCTCTGCCTGAAGTTAAAGAAAATTAGAAAAACCCTAATGGTAAGCTTTGAAAGAGGGTTTATTGGTGCCATTTCACTGGTTAATTCGTGGCAAGTTTCGAACCCCCGGAGCCTTGGTGAAAGCCTTATGCCAAAAGCTGTCCAAGCTATGGCAGGGTTCAATATGTGAGTGTAGTGTCAAAGGAAGAAATTTTTGCCCAGACGGTGCATGGTTGGGCAAATAATCACGATGACGATATTGTTTATAGTGATCATCTAGTGATTTGCAAGCAGGGCCGATGCGTTCTAACAGTTGATAAAACCTTTAGGTTATGATTTGCCTTTGATTTCCGATGCGAGGTTATCACCAACACTTTTGAAACACACATTCAAATACTATTATCATAGCTGGTTGGACATAGACAAAGGGTTTGTCAGTGGGGCCAATGCAGCAAGGTGTTCGCTATTAACGACAGGGCGCAGAGATGACGGCTAATGGAAGCGGAAAAAGATTTAGGGAGCAACTGTCTGCTGTGTTGCTTTGCCAAAAAAATTACCGTTTGAACGTCCAAGTAGAGAGTGAACCATGGTGTGGACTAGACCTGTAGTGCCTGATATGAAGCTGTATTAGGGTTGCTTCCGGTAAGCACGCTTTAATTTTGTGCGCTTTCTGGGCATGGTCAATCAAGGCTTCACCGCTGGGGCCAGATTTACAGGACGGTACATTGACGAGTTAATTCACAATAAACCCGGACGGGTAGACGTTAGCGCATTTGGCGCCTCAAGCGCTTCGCGTAGCATGTAATAAAAAAATTATGGGAATTAGGAATAAAATATCCGATGCAAAAAAACTTAAGTATAACCAAGTATGAGGCCAAATTGTACTTCACAATAGACGGTATATTTATTCAGGCAAGTAGGGGCCATGATGAAGATTTGTGGCGGTCAGACGTTAACCTGCTTGAGTAAAATACAAGCATTGTTAAGAAGGAAGTAGCGGTTAGTGATAAATTCAAAAATACTATCAGCCACGGTATGGCTGAAAAGCATGACCTGACTTTTTGAAGCGATGAATGCAGTATGGTATAAGTGGTTGACGATACAATTACCTCCAGTAGAAGCGTGCGGAGAATCACTTTTAGGCACCCTGATTGTTGGGGAGATCACCGTCATCGCCGCTGAATTAAAGGCTTAAGCACAAAAATGCTTCATTATCATTGAGGTGTTGAAAAAAGCGTGTTGATCGTGATGCTTGAAGGGCCTGTTATAACATGAACTATATTCTATTTCAAACGGACATTCATAATAAAGAGAAAAGCTGCGTATATCTAGGCTATGTTGTATTATTCAATTGGAAATATGATGAAAAAATCACCACAAATTATGTGATTGTTAGGTGTTTAAAAAACCTAACGTATTTGGTGTTTGTCGTTTTCAGATATAAACAGTATCTAAAAATATAAGTGCTGTGATTTTTATGATAGAACAAAATTAGCGAAGAGTATTTTTTGAATTGGACGTTGCCTTCATGTGCTCATTGTGATATATGAAGAGGGTAGTGTGTAGTGCTGCCAGCTAACGTTTAAAATATTACCCAATCGGCAGGGGTCATCAAAAGCTCAAAAAGTTAGAAGAAAAAGATTGAAAGCCCCAACTTGTCTATACGTAAATACCAAGCCTTTAAAACTACCACCAATTGGGGCATTTACTTGGTTTGCAAGGGTTGGCTCAAACAATTTTCCAGAAAGTTACCTCCATTGAGGGATGGGAAAGAGTTAACTCAACACCTATTTAGAAGTGGTGAGATTAAGCTTTTAGTGGCCAGTCGAATTCACCAAACCCAAAATACAAGTTGACTTCCTCGTATTATTTAAAAAAGAAGTATCCAAATATCACGTTGGATTTTGATTGTGAAATCAAGCAAGGAAATTTTAAATGATATTAAACAAAAAAAAAATCCTGCCATTGGTATTGTTTAGGTAGACACACCCCTGAAATTTACTTTACAAAAAAACTATTGTTTGGAACAACGATTTTATTCTTATATTGTGGGTATCAATCACCCTTTGTTTTCAGCATCCAATTGAGTTTTAAATGACCTAGTTGCAAGGAAGATTTCATTGAGTTGGTTAGCGAATGAAAATTGGTGATGGGCCTCTTCCCAATGTACGGTTATTTAAAGGAAGCTAATGCTTAACTGTCGGCCGTTAGTGCCTATACCAATAATTTTGATGAAGCGGTTCGTCTGATTTATACTGGATACGGGTATTGGTGCTTTAACCTGATCAATTTATTGCAGCGACTTTACCTAGAATTCCCAAGCTTAGGCGTTTACACCCAAAGAAGGGGTTGCTGACATACCTTGTTCATTATTTTTTGAGCATAAGCACAGAATGTTGTCACTCATTAGAAGCTTAAGGAACGGTTTTTTTTTAAATTTTTTCGAAAGGGAAAAAAAAATTGTTTTAGAAATTCGATATTGCAGTAAACGACCCGTCTAAAAAACGAATTGATCCGCTATGGTATGGCCCAATGGCAACATCCCGCATGGGTGGGAATGGCTTTATCCCCAGCGCCACTTCTCTTCCTCCGAAGGAATCGGGCGTTATTCAACGTTTTTTTTTCCACCGTTGAAGTTCGGTAGTACGATTTTTACGAAAGTCGAACAGACTCAGTTATTACGTTGGTTTGATGGCGGTTGTGTGATGATTTTCAATTTTGTTTTTAAAGCCCCTCAACTGTAAACACATTCGTTTTGTCAGATAAGAACCTTGGAAAACGAAATTCAGCGGGGATTGGTTGGTGTTTTATCGAATTCCCTGCGGCCATTTGCAAGCAAGCTGTGGCCCGGACAATGTTGCAGTTCCCCGCCACGTGTGTGACCGAGCGCTCCTCTTGATAAAGTTGTTGGGCATTGTGTGATAATCGTGGACATTAGAAACGCCTTTGTCGGTTTGAAGTGCCGCCATTTAGCGTATTTGATAAAGTGCACACCGAACGATATTTATTAACCCGGTTTGGTCTCGGGCGTGGTGGTGAATAGAGTCGTGATGGATTCCCGAGGCCAGTTATTTTCGACAGAAGCGTACTGCGAGAGTTTTAGTCGATGCGCAAAGTAAAAAACCAAGAAGTGCCTGTTCATGCCTATTGCGACGGCTCAGCATCCAGTAAATTCGTTTATTGCGCCATCCGGATTTACCGGCGGCAATGATGGTTTGGTTAGAGCAATGGTGCGGCCAAGTGTATCAGGTGGTTTACTAGAAGGCCTGTCTCCGTTCGTTTTCGTACATTCATCCGATAACATCGCCGCGCCCACTCTCGCTGCTCAGCTGGGATCAAAAATTCAGCTTTGAGCCCAAATTATTCAGCCAGTATTTGCAGCTTCCACAAAGTCAGGAAAACAGTCGAGTCTTGGTAGTTGGGGCTTTTTAATGTCCACTTCAGCTTTTTATTATTTTACCAAAAGACGGATCAGATCACGCTCTGGAGATTGTGGAACCGACGTTATGGGGCGATTGTATACCTATCAACTTCCGATCACGTCGTGAAACGCGATGTTAAGAGAGGTTGTTCCGCTGATTCATCAAGTAACTCAGCAAAGAGTGTGAGTCTGGTCGGTGCAAGATGATATTTTTGATTCCACCGCGTATAAGCTTAGACTGTTGTGTTGCTAGAAGGTGTGTTACTGGGAGTTAGGGAGTGACGATTATTTTTATTATTGATTCATGAAAAGGTTTCCTCATGAAACCGTAGCGTCATTCTTATGGTCTGTCAATTGGAATAGCTTTATGTGTTTCTGCTGACACTGCTGAAAGCGAGCTCTTCCCAAGGAATTTATCTAGATCAAAAAAGCGCCACTCAGAACTTTCGTCTTGTTGGTGTGGAAGTTCATTTCTCGCTCTAGTTCAGCAAGATAAAAATAGGTGAACTTTGATTAATATGAGGATGCGTGATTCATGCTGAAGGCTTTGCTTTACAGGATGCGAGTTGATCCGCTTTCCTCCAGCTGTTTCTCTTAATGCGCCTTCCACTGGTGGGTTCTTGTTTTTCCATAAAACCTGCAGGGCATGTCCAGAAACCTAAGCGTGGTTCGATACTTACGTCGACACAACAAAAGTCGCCTTTATACAAAGGGAATGTCCCTGTGATTGAATTTCTAGGTGTATAATCTAATGTTACTCACAACTTGGGCATACCGCTCGAACCACGATTATCCCCAATAGGAGGGATTTTCATTTCTCTACCCGGCATGACCGCATTGTGGGCAGTATCTCAATAGATATATCCTTTAGCGCTTCAAGACCGAAGCTTGGGCGTATTTGACGACTTATCTTCTATTTCCTGAAGTTCAATCATGTAGTGACCCACCCATAAAAACTAATAGGGTGTTCAGGACCATGATTCTAGCGTTTCAATAATGAGGCCGTTAAGTGTTTGGGCCGTCCCAAGTCGGTAAGTGCCAATCGAGTGTTTTGTGATTTCCCGAATGTGTGTCGACACCTTCTATCTAAAAGCGCCGTCTTCTAGAGTTTTGAATTTCCTCGTTCTTCAGTCCAAGTGTTGGCGGAGTGGAATTCGCCTTTACGGATCTCTTCGAGTACATCTTCTAGTGCTGCGATGGCCTTTGAACGTCACCATATTCATCTACTACGATACCCATTTGTGTTGGTGATCTTTTTTGGAAATTGAGTATACCGGTGTTAATGCATTGTTTAACTTTACAGGATTGAAATACGGTTCAACGGTCGCTTTTTAGAAGTGCTGCCTTTAGAAGCGTTGGAATCACGAAGGAAACGGCGCGTCACATTATTCGCTGCTCTAGCATGAAGTATGCATTGACTTATTAATTCGCCGCCATTATAAACGGGGCATTCGAGCATGTGGTCTTGCTTTGGCAGATTTGCGTCAATGATCTCTTCGATGGAGTCTTCGATATCAATGACCGATCACCCTCTCTCTCTCCCGCGCGCGCCCATGATGTCTTCGGACCAGACACTTTTTCTAGCTCGGAGAATGGAAAGCAGCCATTGTCTGGTGCGCAGGCTTGGATGAGGCACTTTGCTTTCATTAACAACCGGTCTCAGCTCTTCAGAGTCGAGTTTGTGTTTGAATGTGTTTTGAGAAGCATGAAACGCCGATTAAGGCACGTAATGAGATCCATTTAGACAAGCCATTTACCAACCAGACCAGTGGGATACAATACCTTTATTAAAATGGCAAGAATCCAAAGAGGCCGGAAAGGCAATTTTTTCTGGGTGTATTGCTGCAGCGTACTTTGGTAGTTACCTCTGCAAAAATTAAGACACCACCATAGTTGAGATGCGGCGGTTGCTATTTATGCTTTACACCGGCATCGCCCCAGTAGACGAACGGCAATGATGGTGCTATTGCTGAAAAAGCAAGAGATATTAACAAAGTTACTTTCCTATTAATTTGACGCCAATAGAGTCTGATTCTGGTTCGTTTCTAGAGGGAGTTTACCTTGAATCGCGTGCCGGGTTTCTTAGGTTTTAACAAGGTGCTTTAGTGGCGATATTTGTAATCCGACAGCATCCCTGTTTCGGAAACTCGAAAAGAAGCAGGAAGTAAGATAATGACAAAAAAGTATTCCACTAAAGAACCACCTAAGGTCTTCGTTTCAAAAAGGGATCGCCTCAAAGTTATGGTAGAATAAAAAGGGATTTATTAGTCTTAAGGTCTTACTGTCCAAACATACTTTATCTCATTGTCGACAGTGGATAAAAATTAGTGCCACAATTGACTGCCGAAAATACGGACCGCCTAGCAGTTAGTAAGAAAAAGCGGCTCAACGGTAAGCTCTTTACCGCCAATTGTCCCACGCCAGGCCCTACCAATATGTCTTGTCCTGACGTGCTCAATGCGTATCTAACCCGTGTCTAGCTCTAAATATATCTCAATACTATATGGTGCAGCTATTAGCTTCTCGAAGAATACGTGGTCTCTTGTTATGATTGAGTGAGTAAAGGGTTGGTGGTTGGTGTGGGCAAAACGATGGTCTTTCTCTGCTCAAATGAAGTGAATTAAAGTGACTACACGGGTTCGGGCTTATGTGTGTCATTTGTTTGAGACAAGATGAAGGACGGTGACTGTGATGGTGGTGGTCGGCGGGCTGTGTAGTCTCTCCGGTCAGTACTTCGCTCTATGGTGTGGATATAGCTAAGAAGGGATGAATTCAAACATTCAAACTGCTCCAATACTCTGTAATGAGAGGGGACTCTGGTGAGTAGTTGTTTAAGAGCTTTATGGTGCTTTAAGTTGAGTATCTCGTTGTATTAGAGGGAGAATTCCCTACCCCGCAAGCGGTGTATTGAGAATGTACTATAAGCTCTGGCCGGGATTGCTTGATGTAGTGTGTATAGTGTGGCGCTAGTGGCCGCCATTAGAATAGATATAGATGTAGCTGCGTTAAATTCCCCATGGATTTATATGCGTAGCGCGTAGAAATTGTACGATGGGCAGAGTGCAGAGCAGTAAATATGACAGTGCGTCATGTGGCCGTAGTAACAGTGAGATAAAGTCTTGTATCCGTATTTACTTAAACCAAAGGGTAAGACTGTTGTGCCCAGGAATGGGCGATCTAGAAGCTCCTTTTAATGGTCATAAAAATATTTTAAAACCGTCAAAGCTTAAGTAATAATATTGAGTTAGTGAAAAGAGGTATTGTACGGGCGATTGACAAGTCGCATCCTCCCAGACATACTGGGTGGAGCGATGTTGTCGGACGAAAATAATACGCTGTGCAGCGATCAAAACAAGCAATACAAGCAAGCCCAAGCGATAATTGAGGTCATGAAACCTGAAGGTTGACCGAAGATAAAGGGATTTAGATTTTATAGGTCTGCTTCTCCTCTCTTATTTAATAGAGATAATTTTCACCTCTGTAGATAAGACTGAAACCGTAGGTTTTTATCACATTTTAGAGCCAGAAAATTTGAGGACCGTATGGCTATATATGTTCGTGAACATATTTATCGAAATCGGTAGATATTTAACTTCTCGCTTGATCGTATAGAGTGGTCAGAGCTAATTAATGAGCAGGACAACTTAACAAGGAATGGCTAGTGTAGAAAGCGCGATTTATAATAGCACTTACTTTGAGGGATGCATGTGCTTAATGCACTGCCTGTTGTCAAGATCTTTTTACTTGAAAGCCGTCAGAGAGTAGGGGTGGCAATGGGGACTGGGAAGTCTCAAAAAAAGTTTGAGGCCCTGGACAGGTTTTTGCCTGAAAATGTTTAAATGCAGGAACTTGAAAATGTAATGTTGTTTCAGGCTAACCGTATGGGCTGGAATCTTCGGTTGCTTGGACCCAGCCGTTAGTGTTTTATGGCCACGGTTATGCAAGGGGCGGGTAAATACTACCTCGGCGGCTAAGCTTGCCTAAGTTACTTAAAAGAGCGCGAGAAAAAAATCCTGTCTCTGTTGTCAAGTGGAACGTTTATCGTCCTGCCCGCTATTAAACAGGCTTGAAAACTTTGCTGTGTGAAGTGGGTGTCGACCTTTATCCCAGCGATCTGTCGCAAAGCCAATTGACATTGTTTATAAGCGCAATTGATACGCCAAAAAAGGCCCATAAAGATGTTTTGATAGTCGATACCGCGGTCGCTCTGGCAATGATGACGACATGATTGGTCTGAGATAAGGCGCTACACGCAGCGGCTAATCTATCGAAACCTTCATTTGTTGTCGATTGCAATGACCGTCAGGATGCGGCAAATACGGCAAAAGCATTTGGCGATATTTTACCTTTAAACGGGGCGTTATCTTACGAAAAAAAACTGACGGCGTGATGCTCGTGGGCGGTGCCGCTTGTCTGTTCGTTCATATTACCGTAAGCCTATTAATTCTTGGGTGTAGAGTGAAAAGAAAACCGATGCACTAGCAGCCCTTTCCCACCCATTGATTTTCGTTTAGCGTCTCGTATCGTGGGTATGGGGTGACATGCTTTCTTTAATAGAGGAAGAGAAACAAAAAATAAGATGAAGAAAAACGCTGAAAATTAGGGGCGGGAAGCTGAAAAAAGGCAAAGGGCTCTGTACTTAGAAGACTTTAAAAGAGGTCAGCTTCAGCAAATGAAAAAGCATTGGAGCGTATGGAGCTCAATGTTAGATAAGAATATGCCAGGGCATGGGTTCAAAAAAAAAAAAATTTTTTTGGGTTAATGTTAAGGATAAATGTGAATGGATAAAAAATGTTTTCAGTTCCAAAATGGAAGGCCTTTAATATAATTCAATGACACGTCAGCTGAGCGCCGCAACCCTATGTTTATTTAATGCGCTACGCGAAAAAAACGATATAATTCCAAAACGGGTGACGGGATTGCAAATACAGGATTATGAATGCGTTTGACTTAAACAACATAAGCAAATGAACAAAATGATGAAGAAAGATGACGCGAATAGGTTATGGTATTGCAAAAATGTATGCGTGGGTTGGTGGAATTAAGGATAGCCAGGTGGTGGCATGGCCGGTGGGTGGTGAGGGAAGTT
>Ga0163217_1037023_pt1 | contig 16684 bp, 10 predicted proteins | sample SynspAceP_FD_185933 | JGI IMG/M metagenome (GOLD analysis project Ga0163217, IMG submission 185933) | Saline lake microbial communities from Ace Lake in Antarctica - Synechococcus sp. Ace-P (PacBio error correction) | ecosystem: Environmental > Aquatic > Non-marine Saline and Alkaline > Saline ... | reverse complement strand
TTTTTAAACGCAATAAATGGCTGGCGGCCATTGCCGGTGTTGTCCGACAAGGCTTGGCGTGCAATTCTGGTGGTAACCTCTCCCGGCAGCCAAAAAAGCGCCGCAGTCGTGGCGTTTCGGGTTAAGACTGATCTTTTTAAGGGCGAAGAAACCACCACTTTTGCGCCCATGCTTTGCATGCGCGATAAAGATTCGCATCCGTAAATTAAAACTGAACGCTGGCACGTCTTGGCAACGGCCGATTGATTTTACCGCTTAAGCGTTTTCAATGGTTTGTTCTTGCCATCGGTCTGCTTTATTTCACAGAGACTTTCTTATGGAATAAGAATAAAAGACAACGGCTTTTGGTAGTTCTAATAAGCCCGTGTCTTTGGTTTCTTTTAACCATTTCGACCGCCGCTTTCAAAACGAACTTCTAACTCGTCTTTCACCGTTCGCTATGCACAACCCTAAGTGACGCTTCTGGTAAGGTAATGGCCTTCGTCGCGTTTAGTGGTTTGCCAATAAACGGGAGATTTCTGGCAACGCATCGCGGAAATCCAAATTCCGCATGGACGTTCGCTTCCCACAAACGTTAGCAAATAAAGCCCCGCGGGACGTGCAACATCGTCACGGAAAATCGCCAAACCTGTTCGCCAAGCGCGGCGGCGGTTTGCGCCATGGCCTTTTTACATCCATAACAATCGGCCATGGGAATACCAAAACGAAGCCGCAAGGGTCGGCGCTGGAGGGATCAACCATCAAAACATGCCCATTGCGCCTTCGACGAGGAATCAAATCCGCTACTTGCGCCGCTTGGACAATTTATACTGGCAGTAATCGTCTCCTGCCATTCCAGATGGGTCGAGCTGTTTCAACGGGTTGCTTAGACGCTTTGCGCGAGAATTTGCGGGATCTAGGTAATCAGGGGCCCGGTTTTAAACACTTCGAACCACTTTCCCCTGGTGGTGAAATAACGCGCCAAACGGCCAGCCGTAATGGTGGGTGTACCCTGATTTGACGCTGGCGCCGCAAAAACAACGCAGGGCAATATGAACAACAGAGCAGTCATAAAACGGTCTCTAAAAAGTGTCTAAAGTTCTCTAAAAGTTCTCTAAAAAGAGAGTCAATAAAACGTAGTTGTGCCCCCAAATGCGGGCAATGGTCTTGGCCCTCGGCCACCGCTTAATCGGCGCATTTTCGGTGTCAATTATTACCGTGTGCCTTGCAGTTGCAAGGCCTTGACACATCGGGCTTGGGTGCGACCGTCAGTCAATATGTAGTTTGGCTGTGTGAATCCCGCGTTTGTGTGATGGTGCTGCACCAAATATGGCTGCGTTTCTATAGCGATTGCGAAAACGGCGTACCGGCGCCTGCGCCGAGGTTATCAATACCTCTGAAATTTTCTTTTTGCGCTCGGACTCTTGGCAGCATGGACGACACGCTGTCTTGGCCACAAGCCCAAAAATTCGCGATCTGTTTCGGCGGGCTAAATTACGCACGATTGGCAATGTCTTAAAATTACCCTTTGGCCTTTGCCAAACACACCTTGGCTAACGTTGACGCCGAGGTATCCCAGCAGCACCAATGCAAACCGCTTTTGTCCGGTTTTAATCCGCTTGTGAGTTCAGCTGCTTTGGCGGCCATTTCTTTGCGGTGGGCTGACAATGCTACGGAAACCAATCAATGCCATTGGCCGGTTTTGCCGCGGCATCAGGGACGATTAACGCCCTGCTGCTGCCTTTATGCTTTCCCGGCGCCACCCTCACTCAATCTATTCATCGCTGAGCTGGCTTTGCGGTTCTTCGTCGAGCGTTACTTTAATGGGGCGAAACTCGTCGCCCAATGTTTGGCGGCGTCATGCTCCCCCCCAATCACCTCTGACCTTTTTTCCTCTGGCGGCGTGTTTTGCGCATCGCTCGGAATCTGAACGAGGCTGTGCGACAAGGACGGCGATTGAGACGGTGAGGATCAGGCTCGACGTGAAGTGGACTAGTAGGTGAGGCACGTGTTTTCGCTTGTCGACGATCTGCGCTAAACACTAAGTCTTCAAACATTTGAGTGTCTTCTTTTTCAACGGCTTTGGGCGCGCGCCCAAAAGCCGCTGTTTGCATGGCAGCACGAATCCAAACAATGTCAGCACGAACGCCATCAACATGGCGTCTTGACAACGTGTTGCAAACGTCCATGCGCAATTGGCGTCGGGAGCATCGAATTTTGCTCAAAAGTTTCTCAGCTATCGAATGCTGTTTTTTAAATTACGTTGTTTGTATTTGAATGCATTCGGCAGAAAGATTTTGCATCTTGGTCGTATTCGTTCACGCAGTCGTACCAATTTGCACTCGCTCTTCAAAGACTGTATTGATTGCCAAAGTCTCGACCATTAACCAAAACGATCTTGCAACTGGGACGCCAACCCCTCTCTGCGGCTTCATGGGTGCCAACAAGGTAAAAAGCGAGATTCATGTTGTGACTTTAATGCCATCGCGCTCGATCTCCGGTTGACACGCTGGCGGCTACATCAAGCAGTTGGTCTACAAGGTGATCGGCAAGCAAGTTTCACTTCGTCAACATACAGCACACCCGCCATGAGCTCGGCTAAGCAAACGGGTTTAAACACAACCTGTTTGTCTCATGTAATAACTTGCTCTAAGGTTCTAATGCAACCGAGGCAAACGGTCTTCAACTGGTTGCCAAGCGGCCAAGGTAGCGAACGGAACCTTGTTCTGCATCGTTCTAATGCAGCATGACGCCAGGACAAACCACAGCCAAAAGTAAGATTTTTGCCGAAGCACGAGGGACCACTAATTAACACACGCCGATTTGTGGGTTAATCGCACAAGAATTAAAGCCAACTTCAGCAGCTTCTTGCCCAGCCAACCGCGGTAAAGGGAAAATCGTTTAAGAGGCTAGACGGTCATTGGGCACCTGTGGGGGCGGTTGAAAAAATCCGAAAAGGCGTTGTCGGAAAACGTTGCTGTCTTAAAAGGAAAAAGCACAAGCCCTTATTGTAGGTTGTTTTGTTGTGTTTTGTCTTGTGGCTGACCTTATCTTTTGCCTCATATTCATGTTGCAAACGCAAAGCCTTCAAGGTAAATTTGAATATTAAAGCCATGCTCGGCGAATAAACAATTTACTCGAACTTTTGGTATTGCGCACCACAAGCTCCTCAACCAAACTAATCAAATTGCGAATAGCACCTTGAATCGCTTTTTCAGTGAGTCAATGTTCAGTACAGGTTTCAAACACTTCAAACGGCATATTCTGCTTGCGCATGTCGCCATTTCTGGCAGCTGACAACAAAGGCCAGCCAGCTGTCCGCCTGGTAGCGCGGTTTCAAACTCAGCCACCACTCACTTCAGTGATAGCAGAATCTTTCTTTTCTTGTAGACAAAGCAATGGTTCAAGCAAAGGAAACAAACTGTACATCCAGATGAAGCCAACCAAGGATTTATGAATCTCTTCTGCTCGATTTTAAGTTTCCCAATGACCTGCCAAAAACCTTCATCAAGTTAAACGCTTGTTGTTCATGAGTAAGGCTAGAAGCGGTCACAGCGACAATTAGGGATTATCGCAATATTACATCGGTCTTTTTGAAATAGCTTTTAGTAAAGGTCTATACCGTTTTATTTGGCATTCAATGTCTGTCATCCACTAGATTCAGGGGGATTCACTTAAAAGCTTGCTTATGGCTTGCTCTCCATCCTTACCTCCAATCACCTGACAACCAGCTTTTTCCAGTAAAGACACGAAGATATTCTTCCTCGACCATTCAATCGTCTTCTGCCACCAAAACCGTTGATGGGGACGTTTAGTCGCATATAAGAACAGTTACCTGCTCATCAAAATCCTCTATATCATCACACAAAATGGCAACTTGAATAGTGGGTAAATCAATGATGATTTGCGTCCCACACCTTCGCTGCTTTTTTTGACCATAACGAACCTGCATCCAATTTTAACCAAGGTTTCATCGACAACGCCAAACCTAAAAGCCAGTTCCACCTGACGCCGCGCCCGGCTTTTACCTGAACAAAAGGGGTTAAAGAGATCTTCCATTCCAATTCGGTTTCTATTCCAGGTCCAGTATCTTCTATACTATATGAATTGCGTTCCTCTACGATCACAACCACAGCTTCCACATACCCTTCCCTGTGGTGAACTTCACCGCATTACCAGTAAAATTTTGTGAGTATTTGGGAGCTTAACCGGACCCATCCCACCACAAATTTGCTGATCGTCCGATATTACATTTCAAACACTTAAACTTAACCCTTTTTTCCTGTGCCTGACCTTTGAAGCAGCTGCCAATTTGGCTGACTCTTTACACAGATTGATTTTGCTCATGCAACCACCAGTCGCCCAGGACTCAATTCGAGCAATGTCTAAAATAATCGTTGATCAGTCTAACAATACGAATCGCCAAGCGGCTCGCTATTGATAAAAAAACGCGTTCGTGAAACGCCTGTGAGTTGATGTTCTTCTCCAATGAGCTGGGCAAACCAATAATGGCATTTAAAGGGGTGCGAATTTCATGGCTCATATTGGCCAAAAAATTGGGCTTTTTAGCCTGATTGGCTTGCTCTGCGGCCCTTTGCCTGCTCCAGCTGCATCGAAAAACATTTTTTTGTTCGGAAATATCACTTCATGCATGTCGCCCAAAATGACGTCGCTTTACCATTTTTCATCGCGCAAACACAAAATACATTCATAAGTTAGAAAAAACGCGGCCCATCTCGGCTTCTTAGCCTGCCAAACTCCCCTTCCCATATATTTCATTCTTCTTTAAGGTAAGGAATGACAGTTTCTTGCAGGAATTTCTGACTGGCTTCTGGGGAGGAATTCAAGATAATTCCAAATGTCCCCGGACGACGTCACCATTTCCTCTTTCACACCAAGTAATGTGCGTATTTTTTCATTAAAATAGGTGATATTTTCCATCTAGGTCGTTCATCGCAAGCCCCTGGAGCGGAGTTGTCTTGCGAAGCTTTTAAATTGTTTGGTGATTGATAAGCACGATGACGTTTCCCGTGATATTCTCGAGCGGATTTACCTAAGGCTTGCCACGAAAGTGAATAGAAGGTTCGTATGACAGGAACACGAAAACCTCGAGTAAACGTGGCGCCCTTCCATCTAGGAAAAACTCCCAGCTTTGTTCATGCAAGGTTATGCCCGTTTGTAACGCCTTCGTTGTCTCTACCTTGATAATACTCACCTTACCATCGTAGGTTAAAATTCTTTGGTTCACTTTACCCTTAATCCTTCTTCTGAATTGGGTTATAGTCTAAAAAAAGCCTGGATTGCAATCTAGATTAATTTCCTTGCTCATCCTTTCGACCAACACGAATATTTCGGGAATATATAGCAAAGAGGACAACGTTAACCTCGACGTCGAGATTCCTCTCGAGCTGCGATGAGCTCGTTCTCTGTCGTGACTTTAAATGACCATAATCTTCGAAATACCAGCAACGCTTTCGCACTCGATTGCGCCCATCAATTCGAGTGACGTTGCCCTCGGCATTTTCTACCAGAATAATTCATTGGTTTTGGGTGTTTAATGTTAGCCTGATTTGGAGCTGGGCATGGCCCCCATTTCTTTTCTCTAGTCAATGCCTCTTCCAGTGTTTCAAACGTGAACTTTGTCATCAGGAGATAAAAAAATCCCCAGCCATTCACTTAAGTTGCTTAGGGGTTTTTCTTTCATCAAACCCAAGCTGTATGGAAGAATTCAGAGAAGTGTATTACAGTCGATATTCTCGGGGAAACCAATTTCCCAAACGGCCTGCATGGTCGCCCAGGATAGCTCTTTGAATAGCGCCGCTGTAAGAGTTTAAAGCGGAACTAAATACCGCTGTTAAAAACAACTAAGAACAGAGCCGTTAGACAAACAAAACCCACAAGCAAGTTGAAAAAGTGCAGGAAAACTCCAACATCCATATTTAGGTAAAATTCCTAAAAAATTGAATTTATTACAATTTTTCGTTGTTTATGAAGTTGATAACCTTGCCACCATTCCACCCCAAGCAGTTTTGAGTTATTGACAATTTTGGTTTGCGTTTTTCACCCAACTCAGCGACCCACCAGCTTATTCTAGGCATTTTTGGCAAGCCTTAACTATGGAGTCGACCATGCCGTAGTGAATGTCATAACATGCATATCTTTAATAAACATTTGCCATCAATTTTAATAGATCAAAAGGGCAAATCCTTAAATAAGCAAACGGACGAAAGCCAGTGCCAAAGTCATCCCAAAGGCGATACTGCAACCGCTTCCATGAAGCATTGCCATGAACTTACGCGTATCTGAAAAAATTATTTAACGCTTCAGTTTCCGTAATTTCCAAAGCAAATTTACGACCAATCTAATTGATAATACGCCAAGCCGTTCAATTAATTAAAATTCGGCAAAACCTGACTGACGCACAGATAGGGCCGATACATTAAGCGCCCACTTGATCAACTTGCTCCCACAAGCCTTCCCTTTCTGCTAATTGCTTCATTGGGGTATGGGTTACATGACCAGCTATCCAATTTTAGAATGATTCCAAATCGCTCCGCCGCTCGAATTAAAGTCATTAGGGTAAATTCAGGGCCCACCCGGATTCTTCCATCCTTTCAGCCCTTACCAAAATTTCTATCTTTTTTCTCGGTCATCATGTTCAATGAAACCAAACTTGCTTGAAAATGCACTTCCAAACAAATCCTTTTCAAGACCATCAATATTACGTTAGCCCCCAATTTAGGGTTGCCACGATGCTCATCATAGCGAAAAGGCGTTTTGCATTGCTTTATTTAATTCGAGAATGTATTCCTGATTTTTTACTTGCGTAACACACTTCATCTGGCCAAACATCACGACTTGCTCAAACGACACCATATCAAGTGTTATTGGTATTGCTCACTTTGCCGTCACACTCATTCGAAAATGACGCTCATCCCCAAACGGAAAGAAAAATTCTTAATCCCTTTTTGAAGGCAAACGGAAATAAAGACTCAAAACAGATTCGTCTCCACCCTTATCACCACTATGCAAATTTGTCGCCACTTAACGCTGCGCCAGAAATCACGTGAGGATCAATAAAACTCACTTCATTTAAGGATTTGCCACTGATGCAAACAAATCATCGCCAGCAAGCAGCCGGCAGAATCATTTATCAGCGGAAATTCATTCCACATCAATTTCAAAATAAAAAAAGGAGTTGTGTTTAGACGTTTCTGATTGAACATCTGAAATAATATGGGAAATGTGTTTTCGATCGAGTGGCATCTCGGTTGTAAGCTGCGTAACGAAATTATTGTGCGGCAAGATGATTTCAGCCTATCTTGCAATATTAGCGTTCTTCGCTTACCTTCTTACGAAGATTCGATTCACTAGATTTAGGTCAGAAGTACGCTCTCTTACTTTTTCTTCCAATGAAAACCGTAAGCGCCCGTTAATTCATGGACTAACTGAAACTTTTCTAAATTTTGATGCTGAACTCTGAGCGCACTTCTTCAATACGGAAATAGGCTTACTGATGTTAAATCGTTTCCACGACTTCAAAGCCCCCCCAACGGGGAAACTAAAATAATCCGTCTGGCTAATTGCCGTTCCAACAAAAATGACAGAACATCTTTGTATTCCGGGATGAGATCGAATACGGCGACAGGTTTCAAAACCGTCTATCCGCCCATCATGACATCCAATAAAATCAAACATGCTGCGTTCTTCTAGTAACTCTTAGGGGCGCCGTTCACCTGATTTAGCAACAGCAATCTTTACATCTTAATGCAGCAATTACATCCTGCAAAAACCCGTAAATTTTTCTGTTACATCGTCAGACAATTTAAACACTGTTGGAGATTCTTCATTTACCTAGCCATGCCTTTCCATATGGTTTCCAAAAACACCCGGAATTAGAGTAATGAATAACATGTAATCGAAACAATTAATATGCAAATATAGACAAAATACTTACTTGGTTTCTTATAGAAAAGAATCTATATAAGTTATGTACTAAAAAAGTAACCCCAAGCAACGAGCACTTGGGCCACCAAATTCGGCATAAGTTTAAAATTCAATATTTTAAAAAGAGGAAAAATGTATTATTAAGGCTTAGCCCTTACTGCCCACCATTTGGTATTTGAGTCTATTCTGGCCGTCGGCTGCTAATGGACAACAACAGAGTTTTTAAAATCAGAACGGCTAGCATCGATCGCTTTTTTGTAGAAGGAATTGATCGCAGAAAACCAAACTCGGTGCTGAGTTCATCGATGAAACTGAAGTTAGTTTCATTCCAAAAAAACAGAATCAATAATCTGTTCTTTTTTTTATTAATACCTTCGCGCATTATTGATATCAAAAGGACATTAGCGCTACTCATCCACAAAACGAAAACGAGGCTACAATAGGCCAAATGAGAATCACCACTTAGACAAAATTACCAAATATTTGAAGCCGTTGTTTCATAACTGGCATCCGTTACAGCCGCCGGCTGAAATGGTATCCATAAGCCAACCAGCAGGCAAGCCAAGCATTAGAAGAACTAGAGGCCTTACTAGGTCGCCCTTCTTTTTCGCCCGGACATTGGCAAGCGTTACAAATAAACCCACAAAGCCAGACACCTTCTCCCGCAAGTGTCGCGCCGGTTTCTTAGTCAAATAGAACAAATAGAAAGCATGGCAATGAAGATGAAACTTCAGGGCTTTCTTTTGCAATTTTAGGCAGCAAGTGTGAGTGTTTGGCAAAACTATTTACTCCCTAAGCCAAATGTCTTTGATTTAAGCGTGAGCATTCCAATATTCCGCTTTAATTTAGGGAAATTGGGGAATACGCAAAAGGTGTCATTCAACAATTACTGACTGGGAAAGCCGAGGTTGGTTTTATTTGAAGGCTACTGCCAGCACGCCAGAATTAATTGACGCAGGTATGGTTAAAAGACGAGCTTGTTGTATTTGGTTTCTGCGAAGAAGGACCGTTTCGGAAATTATTCTTGGAGGATTAAAAACAACCAACATGGGTTATGCGTGAATCAGGCTCTTGGCCCTCGTAATATTTCTGCGAACAAGCCACAGCAGCTCAAATTCCTCAAACTCAATGTTGCGTGCTTCTCTTCTCATATGGAGGCAGTAAAGCAGGGCCGTCATTCATTCAAATGGGGCTCGGGTGTTTATCTTCGTATGGCCAATTTTCCCAAGAGTTAAACTGCGCGGACTAATTCCCTTTATCATACGCCATTGGAACTTAACGAAACCTACTGATTGTTACCACCCAAAAAAATACAAGCACTAAACAACATAACCCCAACGCTTTTATCGACTATGTCGCGCCGTTCCAATCTTAGCGAATAGTTTAAATCATGAACTTCGCGGTTTGTATTTGCACAAAAGAAATACAATCAATTCATATAATAGACCAACTCATGTGAATCACATAAAAAAGTATGAATTATTAATTAAAATAGACCTTAATCTTCTTATTTATCTTTTGATGTGTTATTTAAGAGAATGCAAACGTCACTCCGCTTCTGCAAGTAAGGCTCTTAACATACTCAGGCCAGCCATGCAGCAATGGCTTTGAAAAAGGTTGCGTGATTTACTCAGCGATTTCCTCTACTTGTTCGAACCAGCGAAGGTATGAAACCGACTGGAAAAAGGCCCTTCGCTTCCAAGCCGATTGTTTCGTAAAGTGCTTACTTGGAGTTAGAAGAAGCCCCTTACAACCAGAGGCAGACTTCAACGAAGTACAACAGCTACACGCTGTGTTTAGAAAATCATGGCAGTGATACGCAACCTCAACCGTTATTCCTCGATTACTGAATCGTCTGGCGTGAACACCGCTCCCTGGCATACGCTGACATGCATGACACAAGCGATTTGACTATTCATGATGTTGAAGCTGGGCAGGATTGATTATGGCCATCAATCGCTTTGAGAGTTACCACAATCGTTTCATCAGAAAAAGTTGTGTGGTTCGATACCTTTGTCTGCATGATGAGTTCAAAAAATCGATAAAAGACCATTTTTGATATTGATGCGTACCTCCCAGGCCCAGACAACATTTGGCTGTTCCAGTTAAAAACCAGGGCTTTCCGGCGCGGTGTAGGGCATGGACCCTACGATGCTACAAAAACTCCGGCTGGCGTGGATGAAGCACTGCAAGCGCTTGACCGCAAACGCAGCATTCGGGTGTTCACGAGAAGTTATTCACACCGGCAATGCATCTGGCTTCTGGAGCAGGATCTTTATCGCCACCTTGCCTAAAAGGTCGCAATGATCAATTTAAGGAAGCAATCCAGATTTGGTTATTCTCGATCCCCCGTTCCAATATTTCCAAAAATTGCAGTTGAAAATGATTTGGAGCCCTTTACTGCATCAACGACGCGAGCCACAATTTGGTTTAGACGACAAGTCATCGATGTTAGGCCAATGGAGCTTAAAAGCAACAAACTAAACAATAAAAAAGTAGGCATTATTGTTTTACCGTTTCTCATGTCCATCATGTTGCCATTAATTTGCTCTGGACTATGGACGTCTCAAAGCGCTTCTACAATGGAAATCTTGGGTTCAAAAATTGTTGAAGAAACCTACCGAGAAGCACGCCAGTCTTATAAATTAGATCTTGCTATCAATGAAGACCAAACAAATAGAACTTTGCATCTTTTCCATCACCGCCAGCAAGACCTTCCCATCCAGAAGCCACAAGGACTTAAAGACCACTTGCGTTTGCAGTACAGGATCTAGAATCATGCACCAACACTTTAAATAAGCATGCATTATCACAGAGGACATTTAGGCTGGGATGATTGTTAACGGGGAAAACGTTTACCTTTTTTGCCGACCCAGATGGCTTACCCTGGAGCTTTACAAGGGTTAAAAGCGAAAATTCGAAACACCATAATGAAGACAATTAAAAAAGCGTCCATTAGTTTTCATAATGGGAACGCTTTTATTCAAAACTTATTCATGACAACTTTTACTTACTGTTAAAAGTGAGCCTTATTAAGGCGATTTAGAATTTTCGCAAGGTAAGATGCAACACCTTCAGGTGAAGTATTCATACCTTTGGTCACCTTTGTTCCAGCCTGCAGGGCAAACCTGGCCGTTCTCTTTCGAAGAACTGAAGTGCGTTACAACACGAACCAAACTCATCCATTGTTACGACCAATAGGCTCGTTCATTTTACAACTTGTGAACGAACGATACCTTTTTGATCGGAAACGAAAGAAGCACGCATTCGCACACCCGCGGGGGTAGTTAAAGAATCACCGCCCTCAGATTCAATGCCATACGCTTTGCAATAGCATGATTCCATGTCGGCCGCTAGCGTGTATTTCAACCAGCGGCCGATACCACCTGCTCTACTGGGTGTTACGCAAGCGTTGGAAGTTAAAATGAGAATCTATAGAAACACCAACAACTTTCTTACGCCCATTTCACGGAATTGATCCATGCGAATGAGACATAGCAATAATTTCAGACGGGCATACAAAAGTTGAAAATCCAATGGATAAGAAAAACACGATAGCGTATTTACCTTTGATCGTTTCAGGACAAGCTGAAAGAATCCACAATTGGCCATCAGCCAATACCGGCTGGAAACCTGTAAAATCAGGCGCTTTTTTTACCAAACTAAAATAGACATCTTTAAAAATCTCTTTATTTCTTAAAATTTAACAGAATAATATTTTCATCAAATAATGGTCGCCCTTAAACAAGACAAACGGTATTAGCTTACTCTTCAGTTTGTACCAACAAGCCAGCGTTTAATCAACGTTTGGCAATTCACCGTTACCTGCCATTTTCAACCAATAATGTCACAGCGCCAACTAACTCACTTTGATCCAAAGCTGTGGAAAACGTTGGGCCAGTTAAGCGAATTTTGGTAAGCTCTGCCACGAATATCTGGATTGTCTAAAATATTCCACCAAAAGACAAAAACGCTCACCGCAAGCCATAAGAGCTTTGAACCGCCTGAGAAGAAAAAACCCACACTTGAGGCGCCGAGGGTTACCTTTTCATGTATAGCAGGATATCATTGCTATTAATTTGCTCTTTAATATGTTCGGTTTATTTACTCATATTAAAAACCTCCGTTCTTGGACTGCGTCTAACATGGCGACAAAACACAATTGTTTAATTCCGCCACAAAATGAAACAACCACTAAAATGCATTAAGTTGCATCAGTTTATTGGGTCTGGTGGTGCATTTACAAACCCCAAAAGAAGACGCTTTCCTTTTTGCCTCTTTCTATCGTTAAATTGCCTTTACTCACTTACCTGCAGTGGTATTAAATTGGTCGATTTCCCTTTCAAAAGACAATTTAAGGGACGTCTCTAGCGTGTCGCCCAAGACATTTTTCTACTTTCTGAAAGAATCTAACTTCTGATGAGTTAAAAACAGTTACTTTACACGAGGCTTCTCTGAGCTTAAAGGAAAATTCATCATGAAGGCACTTTTATTTCCAACCGTTGAAAAACCGAGGTACTGGGACGATGATTTTTGAAAAATCGTCCACTCGTACTCGCGTTTCTTTCGAAGCGGGGTATGCTCCTCAATTGGTGTGGTCACCGCGCTTTTCCTTTCGGTCCCGTTGATACCCAGCTTGACGTGGTGAAACGGTTAGAAGGGACAGTGCTCGGGGTTCATCTCAAGCATGGTCTGGATGCCGTGATGATGCAGAAATTTGGACCATTGCAAACCATTGAAACCTTGGCTAAATACTCATCGGTTCCGGTTATCAATTGCCCTTCACGGACGGACATCATCCCGTGCCAAAAACTTCTATGCTGACATGCAGATCTTATCAAAGAGCATAGAGGCTCCATTGAGGTAAAAAAGTTAGTCTGGGTCGGGTGATGGCAATAACATGTGTAACTCTTACATAAACGCCGCGCACTCCTAAACTTTCAACTTGTCGTCGCACTGCCCTGTGGGATACAGCCAAATGCAGACCTAAGTTGAAGAGCATTAAAGGACCGCGTTCCACTGTACGTTATAACACTCATGAAAGCAGCAAAAGGCGCCGCCTCATTGTTAACTGACGTATTTTGCCCATCTATGGGGCAAGAAGACGAGCAAGAACAACGCCTTGAAAGATTTTGATGGGCTTCCAAGTAAATTCATGAGCTTATGCAAAAGCCAACCCGATGCGCTATTCATGCATTGTTTGCCAGCACACCGTGGTGAAGAAAGTGTCTGGCCGATGTCATAATCGCACAGACTCTGTCGTATGGGATGAAGGGCAGAAAACCGCCTGCACGCCACAAAAAAGCATTATGGGAGTTTTATTGGTGCCCTAACACAATAAAAAAGCTCGTTCTGGGCGCCCAATCATCCAGGAGCTTTTTTATATCCAACACATTGAAAAAAAACGCATCAACCGTGAATTACTATGAGCATTTATTGAAGTTAGGCATTTAAAAAAAAAACCAAAACTTGGGGGGGGGGGGGACCGCGTTAAGAGAAACAGGCAGCTTTTAGTCGAAGCCGGTCTGAACGAGTACATTTACGCAGTCTTGCTTTATCTCACCAGCTCAAAGATCTAGAAGCAGAAGCTAGGCTTGTCCATTATTCATTCGAAAAACCAAGCCTGTCCGCTTCACCAGCTTGCTGGACTGCGTTATTACAACTTGCCGATGATGTTCTTACTCTCATTTCGGATCCGCTCAGCGAGATATTCACCGCTTTGCAGAAGGGCGAAAGCGGCCGTTTACACATCGCCCATCGAGTGCCACAGTTTGCCTGATGAAAGGCTCATGCCAACGATTGATCCACTTTCGTGAAACATTGGGCCAGGATGTCGAGCTTTAAGACTTTCTACGGCGTTGGCTTTATGCTCTCTGCCCGCCCTCGCTCGTGGCGATTTAGATTTTTTAGTGGTAACATTCCGATTCCTTCAAGATATTCCCAATATTGAATACATCCCCTTTATTTCAATATTTTGAATCGCAAAGTCGCCCTTGTCTCGACATCATCCATTGCAAAAAAAAGAGTTCTAAGACCCGGGAAGATTTTCGAGAAAGAAACACTCATCACCTATCCTGTTGAAACAGACAGCGACTGGATATTTTTAAACATTTTTTCTAAAACCCTGCCGGTTATTTCCACCTGCCAAAATCCGCCACAGCGCAGCTAACGCTCGATGATGATGCAAATTGGTTTGCCAGTGGTCGTGGTCTTATGCTGTCTGCCTAATGCGCGCATTAACAGAATTTAACACAAATCGGCAATATGGGTGATGACCAAAATTTCACTTGGGTGAAGAAGGTGTTGTGTATGTATGGCTCTAGTTGGCAATCAGAAAAGACCAGCGTGAAAACGCCTACATGGAAAGACCTTATATCTACGGCATCTTAAAAACGTTGCTTTAAGACCTAAAAGGCCATTCTAGCCCAGGAACTTAGGGGACTTATATCAGCATCAGGACAAGGTGTTTCTGATGCTGATTACGTGAACCAAATCAAACTAAATTTAGCGCCACAGGACTCACTCGCATCATTCACATTACTGCACCGCCATTGCCAAAAAGCAATACGCTGAACAATTGGCGAGCCCTAACCATACCTCCTTGAAGCACGCGTCCGGCTGTTATCCAATCGCTGGAAAGGTATAAAAAACCTTTATTTTTTTTTTTTTTTTTTTTTCCCTGTCTTCAAAGCAATACCAGGACCATCATCTTCAAATAATCTAACTGCCAACGCTCTGAGTCATGAGGAGGAAAGTTATTGGAGATTTTTGCTAGGCAGCGTTATTTAGCTGGCATTTCAAAATAAGATTCTGTAAGGCTCTGCTCAGATGATGTTCATCTGCCAAACACTATGTTCTGCCCTCATTGAATATTTCCACGTCGGACACTAAGATGCTGAAGTAGCAGGGTGATTAGTCTCAAAATTGCCATTCAACTAATTGAGAAATAGAAAGCTCTTTTGAAATTTGAAGTTCTAATGAAGCGCACCCTCTAGCTTCCCGTAAGTAAGCACTTCATCCACCAACGTATTCAACTCTTTCGACATCACCTTTCAACGCTTCGATAGATTTAGCAACATCATCATCCACTTCGTCCTTCATTCACTCCAATCCCGAACCGTAAACGCGCATATAGGTGTCTAACTCATGGGAAATGGCATGTTATCATTTCACGCGGCACTTTCAATAAGCGTTTGAAATATGTGGGAGACATAGAATCAAATAATGGAATAAGCCAATTTTTTAGTGTGCCATTACTATCCGGAATACCTTTTGCAAACCATTTCTACCACGAGCAATTTGACGAGTAAAACTTTCCAACATGTCTTTCGCCTTAAAATCCAGAGAACTAATTAACGCCAGATGCAGAATAAGCTATTTGACTAGCATTCCCTACAAAGACCAATAATAAAACCACAGTAAGGTTAAGGAAATATTTCTTCATGAAACAATTGGACCAATTTAAACAGCGCCGTGCCGCCTCATTTTCATCCTTCCCATAGAAACCATACTCCCCATAAGCCACCAATTTGACCAAGGCAACACCCGTTAAACACACTGGAGATTTAAGAAAGAAAATATACTCAAACAGGAAAGGACACGGCATATTTTCAATTAAAGAAACTTCTTTATCCTTTGATAACTCATCTGATCTGATAGAGAAAACGCTGCAACAAGATTCAATTTAAAAAAATTTGTTCATGTGGGATTACGCTTCGGCATTTAATTTACAGACTGACCAGAATGTTCAAAACCAGTTAATTGATTAGGCTATTATCGGGAATTTAAGCCCATTTTTTTTGGAACTTATAACGAGGAAATTCGTTGAAATTGAAAGAGGCCTCAGTTAGCTGTAAAGGTCAATTAAACTGCAGACTTCTGGTAGCTGCTGGCTAATACCAGAAAGCAGGGAAGAACAGAGCTTATTTCTGCGTCTACACAAAGCAATTTCTCTTACTCTTGAAGCACTGAAGCGAGCTTGAGTAAATGCCATAACAACGGTAAAACAGGACAAGACCAATAAACGACACCTCCAAACACCACGGGTGCCGATATAAAAACGCCACATTTCCAGCTCGCATACGTTCCTATACTTCTTTTACAAAACAAGTAACCTTACTACGAATGGTTTTTTATACGACGAGGGTTGAATTGTTGTCATTCGCCATATTTTGGAAGCGAATTCGAGGAAGATTCTAACATCAAACAGGACAACCGACTTGACCGTCGTTTAACTCGATACCACGCAATCACCCAAAAAAAAAATCTCTTCACGACTTAGGAACCCACTCACGGACCCAGCACTTACTGGCCAACAAACCACAATAAAATCAAATTTCAGCACTGGTAAGTTCGAACTTCTTCTTCGGAGGCAACAAAGCCTCACGAACGAGAGTTATCAATTGTCAAAAGGGCCCCAAAATAATCAAGTTCTTTGCTCTTCTTTAGAGGGATTCAGGCAGGACAGGTCAACATCTTGCGTACTGCGGACGTTAATTAAACGGACTTTGCCACTCTTTGCTTAACAAAAAACACCCCTTGGTTTTTGGCAGGGGCTTTAGGGGAAAACATTAAATTTCATTTTTTCCGCCCCAATTTTTCTTTAAAAAAAAAAACCTTAAAAAAATTTGGTCCGAACCCAATTTTTTTTTTCATTCCACTTTTGCGAGCCGGTCCAAAACAATTTAAAAAAAATTAGGGGGGTTTCCCTTTGGGTAAGGGTTTTTCAAAAAAATCTCCTTTTTTTCTCTTTTTTTGC
>Ga0163217_1015304_pt1 | contig 16688 bp, 11 predicted proteins | sample SynspAceP_FD_185933 | JGI IMG/M metagenome (GOLD analysis project Ga0163217, IMG submission 185933) | Saline lake microbial communities from Ace Lake in Antarctica - Synechococcus sp. Ace-P (PacBio error correction) | ecosystem: Environmental > Aquatic > Non-marine Saline and Alkaline > Saline ... | reverse complement strand
GCGTTCGCTGTTGTGGACCATTATCGGTCTCAAAAGATCAGATTGGTATTGTTCTGAAGATGCCAGCTCTTCCAGTTTTTGGACAGGACGGACCCTCAAATTATCATCAATGTTTTCACCATCGCATAGACTTTTCGGACTTCTTTGTTTGGCCTCAGGACATCGTGTAAAAAGGCTTTCGTCTTGGCCAAATCTAAGCTTGGATTCAATATTTTGTATTTCTGGTTAGTACTTCTCGTCTGGCACTGGAGTGGGGTGTTGAAGAGTGCGTTAAAGATAAAATAGGTTGAAAAAGGGCTTGTCCTTATTTTTCTCGTGAATTTTTGATCGCTTGTTTGCAAAGATATCGCGAGCAGTTAGGGCCTGATATTTTTTGCTGTTTCATTATTGTGCCCATTAGAACCGGAATTCAAAATAGCTCCGATCTCTTGGAGGAAAGTCGATAAAAATCTCCGACTTGTCCCCATTCCTCTGGAGAGTGAATTTAACGAATTCATCAAAGCGCTTGATTAGCATTGGACGCATTGGGCTATTATCACCTAGATGCCAATTCCCAAAAATTCCATGTCAGTATAGTTTTCGGACTTCATAGTTCAGCAATTTCGTGATTCAGATGTGGCCATCATCGCTCCACCCATTGTAAGGATGTCTCGAACGCTGTTCGCAAGAATATCGGCCTTGTCATTCAAGCTGGGGCGGGTCGGGCGCAAACGGCGAGACATAAAAAATTTGGGTAAATCGGACACTCTCGTCAGCAAATGCATCGAGCGTTCGGAGCGTATTGATATGTGGATGTCGTGGAAATCCTAGAATCCCCAATCCTTGGTCATCGTAATGATCAGGATGACATTGGGAGGAGTTGCAACTTCGCGGGCAAAGCTTTCAAAGTCCTAAAATAAAAATGCATAAGGGAAAAATGCGATAACTTGATTCATACGAATTAGGAGATTTACCATTCCCAATTTTAGAAATATCTTCAAGGGAATATCTTTGGACCAATCAAGCATTCTTCTTTTAGAACTCAAACTCATCCCGTGATTTCTCAGCTTGTACATTTGCTTGCCATTTTCTTATTGGATGATTTTTGAAGTGATGAAGGATCGTCTCTGTGATCAAGGAATTGCATTCACCAGTTGCGCCAGCTCGACGGTTCCGACGATTCGATGTACATAATCTTTTGGGACCGAGGCAATTTCGTAATTTTGATCACCAAGGGTTTAGAAAAAATTTGATGTCAATTCCTCGTCTGCAAGGTTCGGTTTTGCTACTAAGATTCGGGTTTTTTCGGACTTGAATTTTGCTAAAGCTTCGGTACGTGCCCTTGGCTTTTATCCCCATGGGAAAAGCAATCGCATTCAACACCGTTTTTATTCAATTTTGGTTACGACCAGTATCGGCGGTTCGATTCGAAGACACGAAAACAAAATCTTGTGACCAAGTCACCAGAATTCACCAAAAGCGTAAAAGGGCCTTTTTTCTCGGCTTCTATTCGATAGGCATATTGCTCGATTATGGTCTGTAGCAACAGTTTCTGCTTCAAGCTCGGCGATTTGCGGTGATCTTTCAAAAGTGCAGCGATGATCTCTTTCAAGCCGTCTCGTCCATCGTTGCAGAGAAGAGGAAATATTTTGGCGTTTCCGAAAGGTAGCTCGGCTTAAAAATGTCTGATCGATTCCTTCGAAAAAACCCATTGCTGAAGGACTTTTGTCCAATTTCATCCAAAAACCAAAATTTCGACTGATTAAGTTTGGCAAGGGCATTTTGTAGAAAGGCAAGTCCAATAATCTTCAGGAGTGGCGATGAGGATATTCTGTTCCAAGAGCTTTATGCATCTGAGGATGATCGATTACGCCTCCATTAAACCGCCAGTGTTTTTCACCTTTTCTGCTTAAAAATCTGGCGAAATTTTTCCGACAACTTCCGCCAACCTGAGGCGGCAAAGCTCCACGAAGTAGGGACTAAGACTAAAACGGGGAATTCCACCGACTTTTTTTTTGAAGCCGTTTTTTTCTTGTAATATTGAAGGTTAGGCAATATGTATGCTGCTGTTTTTCAGAACCGGTTGGAAGCTATTGCCTAGAAGATCTTTTCCTTATTGCGCCGGGTAGCTTGAACTTGAATGTCGGGTAGGGTAGCGTATTTGCCTTTCGGTTGGCAAAGGACTACTTCTTTTTCGGTTTAGACTAAATCGGAATTTCATGGATTCAGGCGTTCCACAAAGAGTAGGGCAATGGAATTAGGCTGGAAAATAAGTTGGATTGAATGATCAGATTTGCCCTTTGGGCAGATAAATAAATAGGTAAAGCACATCGCACGACATTTCTATTTAACCGAAGCTATCTCACGAATGCCTTATCTTTAGCAAAACAATATCTCAGCGAGCTTTCTCACGAGTTTATTCTTGGGAATCCTATTTCAGAAGCTTACTTCTTCGAAGTGTATCAGAAAGCATATCGTATTTGTTTTTTCACAAAAAAAAAAAAAAAAAAAAAAGAAAAAAAAAAACAAAAAAAAAAAAATAAGCCCTATTTTTTTTATCCATTATCCCAAATCCAGCTTTTTAAAACGCTACTTTTTTTTTGTTCAATCAATGGAATAAATGCCAATTGGGAAAGTTTGCTGATTAAGTTTTGGGAATTGATTCTCATATTCGCTCCTCAGTATCTCAAACCCAAAATATTCTATTGCAATTTGCATTCATTCATTATTCCATTAATCTTCCTTGATTAGTTCTTTTGCCTGTACCAAAAAAGGCCCCATCAGAAACTCTGGATTTCGGCAAGACTGCAGTGAAGAGTTGGAGACTTTTCAAATTGAACCTGGAATTTCAAGTTCAATTGGTAGCTTCTTGAGCCTTTTTGATCGGAAGGATTCAGTTTTTGATCCAGGTTGATTGAAAAATGGGAAGACTTTTGTGGTTCGTTGGAAATGCCGTGGCTATATGACTGATATCGATGGACATGGAAGTGAAGAGATCAGCGATTGGTCGAATTTTCTATTTTAAAGATGAAAATGGGGATGGGAAATGGATAAGAGCACATTTATTCGTATTTTGGTGATGCCGAGAGGCCTTGGATTGATAAAAGGAGGAGCTTAATCGCAGAAAACAATTCCTTTGGGTTAACTCAGGAATTAGATGGGGATTTAAAAGTGACACAAGTTTTATTGGACTCCCCTATGCTCCATGGAGTTCCTGAGCATTTAAGTTAATGGATCGTGGGATGGTTGGGAAATTGGTATCTTAGTGCAAAATTCCCGCTTTCGATTACAAATTAGATCAGGGGCGATTGGTCGGAGGATAGCAACGGGAGTTCGTGGGCAATGGGGAATCTCCAGTGATGATCAAGGTGTGTTGATTTACAATTTATTAATTGGTCACAGCTCATGGGATTTGGTTTGCCGGCAAATTACCTTTCCAGAAATCCAAATCATGAGCCATTACAACAGGAAATACGATATGGTTGACGATCTCGATCGGAAAGATTTTTCCTTATCCGAACTAACCCAGCCATCATCGAGGATACATTCCAGGCCATTTGATGAGATTTGGAAAAACTCTTAGAATTCACTTGCTTGTCGGCCAACAGTCAATAGAAGTCATCTTTTTCTGCTGAATTACTTTGGGATATTTGTTGTTGATTGGAAAATGCGGGGAATATCGTCAAAACGTATGTTGGTGAGCAAATGTGGTCATTTTTAGAAGCGAATGACCCAATTCAGGAAGGAGTTTATGGCTTTACCGCGAACGAATTCCGGCCAGTTCATGGAGGTAATGGGCCAGATGGAGCATATACATTTTGCAGATAGTACATGGATCGTTGCACACGGTCCTTAGACGCCTTTATTTGAAGGAACAAACGCTGGAAGAGGATTGGATCTGGCCTGTGCCATGGGGGAATCTGGCGGGATAGTTCGAAGTTGGACCTTGAACTTTCCTAAGCTCGCCGAAGAAAGAAATTACAGACAGAATTGATTCGAGGACTTTCCATCCAGATGGGATTTTGCATGCGGACATGGCGCAGCGTTTTTGGTCGAGCGGAAACGATCCGAATTCGATGGGAGGATTTGGTAGTTCTGTTGCTAAAAGTGGAGCTAGTGAAATGGAAGATTTTTCATTGCACTTCTGGCATGGAGGTATATGGCATGCGCTAAATTCGATTTGCTTTTTGAGGACGCTGGAAGATCAAAATTCTTTAGTAAAGAATACATCACTTTTGGACTCCTTGAGACTTTGCTAAAAAGCAATCAGGAAACCTGAATAAGCTAGAACCAAAATGGCTTTTGAGCTTGTCCAACGTGAGGTGACGAAGGCTTGCAGTTAGCCTTGAGAGCGCATCGCTCAGTGAGGGGAGCATCGCTGAGGTGTTGAAGGTTTTTAATTTCCTTTTTGGAGATCAAGCCTTGATTCAAGTTGCAGTCATGAGCAGTCTTTAGCTGTCGAGAGTATGGTTTCTTAACTCGACTTTGGGAATCGCCGAAACTGGAAAAACGCAGAATTCAAACAAAGAGATTTTTCTGGAGACTTTGACGGCGATACATGAAAGAGGGGATTAATCCAGAGAATTAAAATCCCTGTTGGCATTGGTTGGTTGCACGGCGATCTGATTGAATCTGTTGAAGCAAGAAACCGTTTTGGGAAGGAATGGCTATTCAAGATGGGAAATGCCAAAATCAGCGCCAGTGTTGTTTGGTATGGAGAGCCGAAATTTATTCAAACGAACTGATTTACCAATGATCAAAATAATTAACGGGTTAAAAAGGCGATTAGCTGGCCGGTTTTATGTTCCAGAAGCGGTTGCTTGTTTCGGCTAGTTCGCTGCGATGGAAAAAGCTTCAGATTCAATTTGCCGTTGGTCGTTAAAAAATACCTTGTCGTTGTGCCGGATGTCATGGTCATGGAAAAAGGAGTGCAAGCGAATGGCTCGACGTTTATGCATCTGATTGGGTACTAGGCGATGAGCGTTCGTTTGGCATTAATTATTTTGCGATTGGAATTGAGGTCCTATCGAAGTTGGCGGAAAGAAATATGTTGCTCGGAGATGCTTTACAGTTGATGCTTCTATTCTACGATGGATGATGAAGATTGTGCGATCTTTTCTGATGTGCGAATTGAATGGGGGGAATTGCAAGCTCGAGCGTAACACGTTCGGTTTGGAGGTGGTTACAAGAATACTCTCAGGGCCGTGTGATATCCATGGAGTCCGCCGAATTTGAATTAAGCAATTGAGTCACTTAGCTGAGCCTAAAACTGGAATAATTCACCACCTAAAACGTAACATTTTGAAAGCAATCCAATTTTATTTTCGCTCAGAACGGAGGACATTCCTTAAAGACCTCTAGTCTCGGGTTAGCAGCATGCGTTTTCTTTCCGGGAGATTCCAGCGTTTATGAGGGAATTCCAATGGGAATAGTGGTTCATTCATATGGGCTAGGTGGGCATTCTAAAAAGTGAAAGCAACACCTATCAGGATTTAAGGATTGCCTTGTTCTCATGAACCATTGTCATAAAATGGTGCAGGAGGAATCAAGTCTGGAGGAATGGTGGCATTATTGACTTTTGCTAAAATGTGCGAGTCAGCGTGAGAAGCTGGGGATTATTTTAGAAGGGAGCTTGGCTTGCCGAAAACAAAATGAAGGTCGTGCCTTTGATTTGAGTAAGCAGCAAAGAAGTGGAGCAACAGTCTTCGTACGGTATGCTTAAGTGGCACGTCGCTATGAAACTTCCTTTTCTGCTCAAGAATTTCAAGCATTCAAAAGCAACGCGATGGAACCATTCATTTGGCTATTCCTATCCATTTTGAAAGTATAAAATTCAATTGGCAATCGAGGAATCATAAGACTGGAAAGAGCAAGGAAATTAGCAGCTATTTATACGAGATATTTTGACATGAATGGCTTGGGTAACCTTGATTTTAGGGAATAATGTTCCTTGATCGAAGTCCGAATGAAGTAATTAAGACGCTCGCTCGTGGTTTTTCTACGCTATTAAAAAGATTTATGGAGTGAAAAAGTAGCCGATGGGATGTTTTGCTTCGGAAGTTCCATTGGCGAGGAATTGTAGATGTTGAAAGTAGGTTGTAAATCTCTGCCGGAAAAATTATAATCCAAACATTATTATCAGCTTGGAAATGATCACGCGTGATCTTTTGAAAATCCCATGTGACCGAATGAATTAAAACTTGGGCTACTTTGAGGAGGAAGGAAAGAGTGCGGAGTTTGAAAAAGTGATGGCTATGATTTGAAAGAACGAATTCAAATCTTCAACTTCAAGACAAGTTATCTGGATTAGAAGGTGAGATTAGCGTTCGAAGAAGCAAATGTGTTTGGAATGCATAAAGTTTTGTAGGAAAGTAATTTAGGGGAGATTGAGTGGCTTTGTCATTGAGTATCAAGGACATTAGATGCAAAGAAAAACTATTAAGGGAGATTTTTTAGAATTCAAGATTTGAGCAAGATTAAAACGTAAAATCAAAAATTTAACTTTCTGATTTCAGATTTTAACTTTAACTTCTCAAATTCATATATCACATATCAAAAATCAAACAATCCCAAATGTTCAATTACCAAACGATTTCACCCAATTACAGGAGTTAACTTTTTGATCTCAGCGGACAAGTTGCAATCATACGGGGTTCGAAAGGCCTTGGATTGGCGATGGCTGCAGGTAAGCCTCGGATGGATCCATATTATGCTGTGTGAGTAGAAATGGAAAAGAAAAGCCGCTGAATTGATGAAGCGTGGAAAGGAATTTGGAGTAAAGCAATTTCTTTTGCGCGCAGATGTGACGATGAGGCCAAATGGAGGAAAATGGCAAAGTTGCTTTTGATACTTTTGGAAGTAGATACGACTGATCATTTCTGCTGGACAATATTCAGGGGAGCGATAGATGAAGTTTAGCTATGAGTTTTGACCAAGTGATTGAGATCAAGTCATGGAACATGGCTTTGCGTCCGAGCGGTTACCGCCTTACATGAAGAAAGCTCAAAAAAGGCACAATTATTCAATTTGGCGAGATACGCTCGGGATTAGTTTGGTTTGGCTTAATCGAACTCCCGTACATTCCAGCAAAGGAGCAGGTAGCCAGATGACCAGAGGATTAGCTTGGAGTTGGCTTCTTCTGGGATCATGTAAATAGCGATCTGTCCGGACCATTTTTTGACAGAGATGAATCTTCCAATGCCGATTTACAGAAGAGGTGAAGACATTTATGTGGGTTGTACAGCCTTAGGTCGCTGGGGTAAACTCTCAGAAAAGTTCAGGGTGCTGCATATTTTTGGCTTCTGCTGCTTGGACCTAATATGGTAGGCTCAATGCTCACCAGTCGAGAGCTGGGACAGCGAAGATAATTTAAAATCAGGGAAAGTCCCAAGGTTAAATCACCCTTGCATTGAAGTTCTTCTTCAAATTGCAAGGGATTTTACTTTAAGTTCTTTTAAAAACACGCATTCTTTATTGCTATTCAACCACAAACCCAAACTCAGCACATCACACCAACAGTAATGGCAGTTACCCAGCGATCATGGGGTTTCCTAGCTATGAGAAGATTTTCCCCTGCTTCGTACTCATGCCTGAAGTTGCGTTTTACCACCCCAGACCCACTGTCATTTGCAGGGACTCCCAAAGCGCCAGCTCCGATAGCGAATCAGTGGTAAAAACTTTCATCGTTCTCGCTATCCAAACCAATGGTCCTAAAATCGGAGCAATGATGGAGCAGTCAGTGTTCAATGGTACAGTAGTGGACCCTTGCGCAGTCTTCCAATCCAAAGGCAATCAGGAAGGAAGGGAAAATTCCCAATTTTGGCACTCGCTCTCGTGGAGGTAAAACTAGGTCGCCAACTCCAGGAATTCTGCAAGCATTTTCCCAAAAACTGCTCCTTGCTCCTGTTATTCAAAAATTACTGGCGCTGCGAGTAAAAATTGCCTTCAAACCCAAACTTGAAGGCGGAAAGTAATATTTCCGATCAAATTTTTTCGGTAAAGTGAATGACAAAATTGCCCCAATCAAAAGAGCATCACCGGAGTTCGAGAACTGGAATAGCTTTTATCAGCACTTGCCCAATGGTTTTTGTAGGATAATTGGCAATGGAAGGCGAATAATCGCGTCAGTTGCACTAAAATCGGAACGTGAAAACTGATGAATTTTGGGACGGTCTTCTTTTTTTTATTTTTCCTTATCAGTGCTACCAATACAGGTTTTAAGGAATTTTTGGTGACCCACGTTTTGAGACAAAAATTAAGGAATCAAGGTTAATAACGACACCAAACTCCATAGAAGATGACCTGTCCGAGATCAGCACTAAAAATCCAGCAGTTGCTATTGGACCTGGAGTGGGAGGGACAAGCAGTGAACTGGCAATGACCTAGCGGACACCGCTACAATGGCGTTTGCGGCATATGAAATCCCACTTTTCGAAGAAGAAACGCGATTTGCAATCGGATTAAGCATAATGATCGTGCTATCTCCAAAAAAGTGAAATAGAGAGGATCATCCACTAAGCATCAGCGATAGATTCACGGATTTTTCGCAACCCATTCAGTTCTTTCTCTGCGAATTACCATGCTCCCCGTTTTTCTAAGAAATGTCCTGATCACTCCAAGCAAATCAAACAATCCACACTTCCAAGACTCCCCAAATCCATCAGAAAATCGACTTTCGATCAAATTTCAGGAGAATCCCATTCATCAATCCATAAATTAATAAGCTCGACAAAAAGTGCTAAGAATGGCTATGGATGTCAAAACTGATGATGGCAATCAGAATCAGCGCTAAGCAATGCCGATAATCAGAGGTGTGAGATTTTGGGTTGGTGTTGGGTTTGAGCACTCGTAGGGAAATTTTAGTTTTCGACTGCTTTTAGATCAAAATCTAAGAAAAATTGCCGTAAACACGCCATTTATCAGTCTTGAACCAATTGGGCTTTTTAATTTGGTGGAACATAGATGGCCCACAGCTTATGGAAAGTAAGATTTGAAACTGAAAATATTTTAAGCAAACTTAGAACACGCTTGAAAATAATACAGCAAAACCGGACTTTAAGGATAAACTCAAACCCTTGCGCTACATGAAGAATTAACATCAACTTTATTTTTGGGGCCTTTTTGGCCTTTTGATAGTTGGTTGCAGTGAAAAGAATTACCCAGGAGTAAATTTGCTCTTTTACCGCAAGCCAAAGTCCTTTTTAGCTTTCTGTCGCATCCTCAAATCTCTTCGGGGGACTGATCTCAGCCCTGAATTTTGAGCAAGCTTAAAACAGCTTATATCTGGGCAAGCTGTTTTGAAGACTTTAGAAGTTAAAATCATTCAGGTTTGAGCTTGATCCAACTTGACGGAAATGAGGAAGTATAATAAACTTTGATATTTCGAAACTGAGATTTTCTTGAAGCGCAGACTTCAAGCTGGTTTGAATGGTCTGATGACGTGGGTCAGCTGCTTCCAAGATGCAGAAGACCGCGGGGAATTAATTGCATGGGCTTCAGATGATTGATGAGCCTGCGCTTGCTTAGCGAGCAGTAATTTGGATGTTAAAACATCATTTTGGAGAAGAAAAAGGAATATTATTTTGAACTCGAGATGTTCTGGCTGCTTTGAAAATCAACGGAATCTTCATCGAAATTTGAAGATAAACTTTGACTACGTTCGTCAGCACTTAGTGGGTTTTCGATGCATTTACCATTGAGAATGGAAGGAAATCAGCGTTATGCATGGCTCGAAAATATCCGATGAGCCCATTGGTTCAAGGTTAGGCCACGCTTCTTTTATTCTGAAGCATCCGGAATTTCTAGTCACTCAGGACGATCCTGAGGAGTTGATTGGGATTTATCTTTGGACGAAAAAGACTATGAAGTGCAATTTGATTTGTTTTGTGCTTTGGAAGCTTTTTCTCATTGCAAATTTTCTCCATGTAGGTTGGTGATGAGGTTCAATACCACAGGCGGGAAGTTGGGAAAATCTTGGCTTGAACTCCAACTTAATTGGCTCAATCGGTCAGTGGCGACGCAGTAGCAGGCAAAAACGGTTTTGATCCTATCTTTTGGATGATCATGACCATTAAAAAAATGCTGAATTGTATTGGGAAGATCTATAATAAGAATTCTAACCAAATCAGGAAGTGGAAGTATTTGGAATGCAAATGGACCGGTTGAATGCAATTATATCATAAGTTCCCTAAAATTTGCATTTACATAGCGCTGGAATTATGGATATTCCAGAGTCACCGGTTAATTCTAGGCAATGCTGCAATGGTTTACAAAATGGCTTCCAAGTTCATGGGAGCTACGGCAGGTCAAACCCGCTGGAAACTGTATTGCCCACGGATTCAAAGTAATTGCCAAACATATACGTGGACTTTGCCAAAGCTCCTTTTGACAGTAAAACATTTCAGGGTTTTGTGGGACTTTTTGGGACGATGACTCTTCCGCATTTCGAGTTGTATCAGCGGGCATTGCCACTTTTGCCGAAATTACACTTGGACACGGGAGATCAACGAACAATTCCCGAAATTTCAAGGGGCATCCGACAGCTTACTTTTGGGCTGAGCTGATTTTCAGAGGAATTTGGCATTTGTCGATTTACTTGAAGAACAGTAGCTTTCTTGGAAAAAATGCACTCCTTGGATGGGAAAAGATAGAATAACTTAGGAGTTTAAGCAATCCGTGGAGAGGCTTTTAATTTCAATGCAAATCAGATTCAGCAGGAATTTGGACAATAAAAATATGCCGAGCGAGTGGCTAGGAGAAGAAAATCTCACTAAAGTAGGAGGGTTCTGGCGAGGATTTTCGGATCTAAAAAGTAGCGAAGCGAAATATTTTACCTGGAGGTCTTATTTGAGCACAGTAGCCACAGGCGTGCAGTTTTTCATCGTGCATTGATTCACCTTGGCCAAGGAGTTGGATGATCATACGGAGAAAAAGAGCGATGGCCGAGCAAAGCTAAAAGGGATGGACAGGTCGAATGAGGCACCATTCATCGAACTAGAGGAAGTCTATGGAAAGACAAGCAGCTAAATAGCCTGACGGATTACATTTTAGATCAGGATCACCTCATCATTTGGCAAATCAGCAAAATTTTAGTGATTGCAGTTTTATTGTGGAGGCTCTGTTATCAAAAAATAGAAAAATAAGGAATTTCGAATTATACTCAGGGAGCCAAATTGCTTGCTTAGACTCCTTATTTAAATTTAGGAAGCCAGAATGCTATGAAAAACAGGAGTCCTTATCTTGTTGATCTTAGGCTGCCTTTTTTATTTGGAGTTGGAATACTTTTTCAAGACATGAACTGGCCTGACTATGTTTCTATGGTCTTTATTTAGGCTCTTTTTTCTTTTTTATGGCAGGATTGATCTTATTTAATAAGCAAGCGATTTTTCAAAAAAATAAGGTAAAATTTCCAAATCTGAAAGATTCTCCTGCCAGACATGTAATCATTTCAAGGTTTCTGGAAAATTTCATTTTGGACGATCTAGTTCTGATTCTATCTTCGCAACCGAATTTCAATCAACATTATCTTCCAATTCCCTTATGGCATCAGGATTTTTTGCGCTTTTAGATGATTTAATCGCTACCGTAATGGACGAACGTAGCAGTAATTGAGTAGGGTAAGCTGCTTAAGAAACAGCTGGGGGAATTCTGGGCGATGACTTAGCTGTAAATGACGAAAGTGATCTGGCTTCGTGACGCCGGGAGGTTTCCGGCTTTGGCCATTACAAAGGTTCTTTTTTGATAAGTTATTATCTTGCCCTTTTGCTTGGTCTGTAATGGCATTTTTCTGCCAACGGCAGTCACGATCATTCTGGTTTTGGAGGACTATACTCGCTTATGAAGGTTGCCGAGAAAATCTATGATACTTCTTTTCTCACGAAGAATTTTGCGACAGTGACCTCGTAAAAATAGGACTTGACGGATTTGAAGAGGTCAAAGCAGCTTGAGAAAGAAAAAATAAGTCGGCAATTGGTCCACAGATTTCATTCTATCTTGTCGAGATCGTGATTATAGGTTGGGAACAGTCGGGATAAGCCAATTACAAACCCAAGATTAGGGGTGGTCTCAATAATTGCCATTTTAGCAACTGGTTGGAGTTTATTGGTTTGGTGGCCCGTTGATTGTTCGGCATGGACGAGTTTGCGTGAAATTGATCAATTCTCAACGAGAAGAAAATAGCTTTTTCTGACAAGATTTGGGGAAAATTTAGTCAGTTGCTTTACAAAGATTATTAAAAGTTATGAGTGTGATACGGAACGATTGCTTTTTGCTGTTGGTTTTTCGGACGCGAATTTTTTTCTATAACATTAGAATTTTTTCATATTCTAGTTCCCAATTGGCTTTCGCTTACAAGGATTTCTCTCGAGGGTCGGGTCGGATTTGTCGTGCTATTTGGGATCATTTTGATCAAAAAGATTTCTCCCAGAGGCAATATCTTGTGCCACAGAGAAAAATCGATCGGTGGTCATATTAAAGGTGAAAGTATTGGGGAATGAGACCAAAATTTAAGAACAGGGAAAATTGATTTCTAAAAATTTTGAAAATGCCTTCCAAAGGTGTTTTGAATAGATGTTTATTGCTTTGTGTTCTTTTGTTATCCTTAGAGACCTTGGCGGTTAAAAGCTCAGGAAGTGCCGGTTCAGAAATCATTTCATTTTGAAAAAGGTTCATTTCTTCGTGGATATTTTCGCGTAGTTCCTTTCAACGATCGGGCATATTTCTTGCAATGTTTTTCTTGAACGGTTTCAGGAACCATGGGGGGCGAGGGGGCGCTTCCACTTTTAGGTGCGCCTTCTATCACAGCACAAAGATGATGATGCAGTGGGTTTTTTTTCGAAAACATGCTCCGAGAAAGTTCTGGAATATACTTCAACCTTGATGTGAATTACTAGATGATCCCTGTGTTATATCACGGGGCAATTCAACTTTTGATGACTTCTCGATATGATTGGTTTTTGATAAAACCTGATTCAACCCACTTTAACCCGTCACACAATAGCTTTCTGCCAAGGTCCGAAGCACAGGTATATGCGGCTTGGTCATCCATTTCATCACTGATCCCACCGTTGCTACTTTTCTCCAAAATTGGGATTTGTCTGATTGGTTCACTTGATAACTGAATGTGGGTTTTTGGGATAGTTCCATGGGAATTTGGGTTTTTGGTATTTTTAGGGAATTGCCTTTTATATACAAATCACTTAATTCTGAGTGATAAAATCTTTACCCACTCTCTTAATGTGATCCAAAATCAAGATTTTTCATTTGGTTCAAAATGGTTAATCCATTTGTAGGGAGGTATAGTATTCAATTTGATTTTTATCAATTTCATTGAGTTGTGTCAGACTTATTTGTTTTCGACAAGTGGTCAGATTCGATATCGGATAGAGCTTACAGGTTACATTTGCTCGGGAACCCATCAATGTTTTTTTTAATATTAGTATGCGCAGCAAATATGAATTGTTTTTTGAATATCAGCTTTTGTGGGTCCCGTATCAGTCATATTCCAGTTATCTCTTGTTCACCGCTTCTTTTTCTTTCCATGGTTTTTTTGAAAATTACAAGAAAAGCCGGGTAGTATCTTTAGGGATTTTCAAAGATTTCGTTGCAGTACTTTTCATTATAGGTGTTCTGAGTTTTATTTCCGACTTCCAAATATAATCCATCCATACCTTTCCATCAGAATTAGGTGTAGTTGAAATTGCTTCCTGGTCGGCATCTCTACTGCCACCTATTGTCGAATTTCCATTGAATAAAGCAGCGTAATCTTTCATTTACGTTCAATTTGCTAATTCATTGTGTGTATGTCAAATCGCTGGAATCAATCCCTCTTTGATCATTTTTCATCTAGCAAAAACCTTAATTCAGAATCATCAATAGGGCATCATTTTGATCCAAAAATTTGCTTGATCAGTTTAATCCACAGCTTGGATCAATTTTTTAATGCTTTATTGAAATTGGTAAAACGCTGCTTCCATACTTATATCTTTTTCCATGTTTCTAACTATTAATTCTATATTATTTCAGATAGAAGTATATATCAAAGAGGCTAACAAGATAGAAATTCAAAATTCACAATCGTCCGAAGGTCAATTGATCCTCGGTTGAGTGACTTTTTGGTGGTTGGGGGAAGGCCGATGAAAGACAATGCGTTTGACAAGTTTCCTAGCCTTTCAAGTTAAACTCCATTGCTCAATATGACTTTCCACTTTTTTCCGCAGTTCCTTATGCTTAAAAGGTAAATTCGAACAGCACCAAAACTCCATTGATGCATTGAACCATTCTGGTTTTCAGATTTTTCTCTCCGTCGCATATGCGCCCATTCTTCCGACCGTCATGATAGAGATTTAGAAGGCAGAGTTGTATGTTTTCTCGGTATGTTTTTCAAGATAGCTTTTCAAGGATTTAAGCTCATTCGGTTCAGGGTAGGAGCTGTTTTGGTGATTTTGGAATAGGTGTATTTTCAAAGGATATTTGGCCATTACCAACCACTTTTCGTTTAGTCTCGATGAGTTTGCAAACATCATGGATGGTTCATTTTTCATTCGATATTTTCCCAAAAGTTTTTTGTACAAAAGAATATCCGCTTCATATTGTCATAACAAGCCAAAGTAATTAGACAGATTGCCATTATCTGTGTGAAGATTGGTGCTGGAGGTTAAATAAATCATTAGTTAAAAATTCGGATTTGCTTGAAGGAAACTTTGAATCTAGTTATCTCTAACTAAAGTAAGGATTTGTTTTTAAAGCCAGCGGCTTGTTTTTTTTGGCCTCCAAGCAAGTAGGCCCTTCTGGCAATCAGCGAAGATGCCCTGTAGCACTTAGATATGCATCTCGAAGGATTTTTTTGCTTTTGATAAAATTCAAAATAAATAGTTTCCCCTGGCCATTCGGATTAGCGTCCGCTATTCGCTTTTTTCAAAACTTTCTGCAAGCACGCGGACATTCTTTAATCCAAGATATTTCTAAAATAGGGTCTAAGGCCATCGCCAAGCCGATCGAGCATCAGGATGTATTCCTCTTTATGCAAGGTACAAATCGGCTCGAACCCACGCTTGATTTCAAGTAGTTTCTCATCGGAAATGAACGTTCGCATTACTTTCCAGTTAGCGTATTTTCTGATCTATCCAACCATTCGGATATCGATCAAGCGTAAAGCGATAGGCGATGCCCTTTATGGGGTCATATACGGTGGAGTCAGGAAAATCGTTTCAGCAACGATTTTCCAGGAACTTTGGATTCAACCAATTCATTCCTTCTTCATATTTCTTTAAACCGGGGCAGAATCCAAATGGGAGTAAATCCGTCATTCATTGCCAGTTATTTACAAAAACCAAAATCCGGCTGAATTTGGGCAAAAATCCTGTCCAAAACGCTCATGCAAAAGTCTGGTCTTGGGAAAGCACTCGGCATGACCGCTTCTGAATAGCCGAGAACTGTCTCGTTTGCAAGCGAGGTTTAATCCATTTCTTGAGGGGATTTGGATGTTTTTAGACGATAATAGGTTTCTATATAGGCCAATGTAATTGCCGGAATAGGTGATGGCTATTTCCTAAAAACAAGATTGTTTGGTTTCCTTTGGAAGAAGTCGTATCAAGTCTGGCTTTTGCTTCAGCTAAAAAAGATTGAAAGAGGAAAGAAGCTGTGTCGAGCTTTTGCATAGGAAACGGACTTGTGTTGTTTCTGCATGTGAAAGTTGCAGGTTCTGTCATATAGCATTCCGGCGTTTACAGCTGTTTCCATTCGTTACTTGTTCTTTGCAGAGATGGTGGCTCAATTATTGTATAACCGCATAAGCCCCATGTTTTGATCAAATTGTGTTTCGTATTGAATGCAGTTTCGTTAATTCCGCATCACGTAGTCCATCTTTTTTTTGGCATCCTGTTTAAATCCTTTTGATAATTTCCATATTCAAAGAATTTACCGTTCTTTTAAGATTTTGATGTCAGGTGTATAGTATTTAATCTAGTTGTTCGAGCTCATATTTTAGAAAATAGAACAATCAAAGATTTCCTGAATCAAATTTGGAATTTGAAACTCTCGGGAAAGGCTTTTGCTGGGCAAAAAAGCGTGGAAGAAATGTGCTAGGAAAAAGTAGAAGGAAAAAATAGTTTTTTTCTATTTAATAAGTTGTTTGGAAATGAAAAATGCTGCTATAAGTTGAGCGGCAAATTTTAAATTTGATTTTTTGAAACTGTTTATTTAATTTGAACTGAAGTAGGAATAAAAATAACGAGTGCTTAAAAATTCCGGGGTTTCTCACTATTCTTTATCCAGCGGAAAATCGGCCTATTTTATCCCTTTTATAGCCAATCGCTTCCAAAATCCTTATCTACTTCCTCCGGCGGGGTCAAGGGCCATAAATCCAATCGCCTCGCATTTTTCAATAAAGGTCAAGGGACTAGATATCCAAATTTTTCACTAGTACTAGGAAGCTGTATTCCGAGGATTCTTTTTTAAAACTAGATTGGTTTGAAGTTCGGGACTCATTTTATGATTATGGGTTTTTTCGTTTTGAGTCCACGAATCAAAGATTTTTTACTGGAAAACCCCAACTTTTTACCAACGACTTTTATACTTCAGCATCTTTATATCTTCTTTCAAAGGGGGATGGGGCTTTCCCACGGGGTTCCAGGAAAAAAGTTGTTTTTAAAAGGCGGGGGAAAAAGGCAAAAACGGGGGATTAATCTGGCCTTTCCCTTTTTCCCGGGGTG
>Ga0163217_1045762_pt1 | contig 16689 bp, 18 predicted proteins | sample SynspAceP_FD_185933 | JGI IMG/M metagenome (GOLD analysis project Ga0163217, IMG submission 185933) | Saline lake microbial communities from Ace Lake in Antarctica - Synechococcus sp. Ace-P (PacBio error correction) | ecosystem: Environmental > Aquatic > Non-marine Saline and Alkaline > Saline ... | reverse complement strand
TGAAACCAGAGAAGACCGCGCATCGCAAGCCTTGCCAGAATTGATCGTGAAGAGGTGCAATATACCCAACCGCGAAGGCGAAATGCGCTTTGCCCCACGTTTTCTGGCTGGTTGCGCTATGGGCACGCGCGCAGCGGGCGGATGCGCACGAGAGCTTGGGCGTAGAGCTGTCGGTTGGGAGGTCTTGTGATCTCGACATCGGGCAACATGGCGCGTCGTCATTCGTGTGCGGCTTGGCCATGGCACAATGCGCACAGGCGGCGATGCGGACGTCAAAAATACCACATATCTCAAGCGGCGTCGTGATCGAGTTGCTTGGCGGCGCGTTGACTCATCCATCCGCGCACCGGCAACGTGAACGTGTTTCAGCGACGTGATCGCCAACGGTTGTGAGCCTTGATCAAGCACGTGCATGGGGGCCATCGCTTACTGGCCCGCCGACAACGGGTAAGCCGAAATTTGACCGTCGTTGGGGCTCCACATCGAAACAGACGCGCCATTTTGATGGGCATAGGATCACTGTGCGCCAATCCGTTGGCGATATACTGATCACGCCTTTGGATCGCGTGTCCATGCGTCGTGTTTAGGAATCGGGTCTGTTCGAGATGATCGTTCAGAACCTGCACACCGCTGATCCTTGGCGCTGATCTATTGCCGCAACGCGATGCCTTGCGCAAATGGAGCGCGCCTGCGGCGTCAACGCGTTCAGCTGAGCCAATCCCGAGGAGGTTGGAAAGCCGGTCGCATCAGATTCATCCTGGAACGGCCAGTATTTGCCTGATGGTCAAGAAATCGCTTGATGGGGTGTGCTATGAAGCTTCCGGCAATCAACCTTTGACCGCCCTGCCACCGCCGCAGAGATCATCGAGCAAATGATTTCGAGGCCTCTTTTCCGCCGCAAGTGGCGCAGGACTAATCGAGCCTTGCGCGCAATCTTGCCGGCGACTTGGATGCTGGGAGAGCGAGGCCGTGTGGCAATTCCTGCAAGCGGAGAGCTTACCGTGACTGATCGTGGCGCGTCTGCCTGCTTTCAGGACGCGGGAAGGTAATCTTTTGGCTTTCGCTGAGGGCGCGGTTCCTCGATCACCTTGCCGCTTTCTATGGCGTTGCGCGCCAAGTGATCCGAAGAAGGCGATGCTCGGTGAGCCGCCATCGAAGAGATTTATCGAGAGTAATGACCGGCTGCGCTCGCGGGTCCAGCTTGCGCCTGAGCGTTCACCACGGCTGGGCTCACTCGGCTCCTATACCTATTGGGCATTGAGTTCGTCGTGGCCTTCGTGGAAGGATGTTCGCGATCCTTGAGACGGTACGACGGCAGAGGTGCGCTCGTCGTTTTGATCAGCCAAGTGATGTGTGCAATGCTGCGTTGCTGCGCAGGTCAATGGCAAAATTACCGAGTCGCGCGCCCGCTGACAAGTCCAACGTGCTGATCGAGGCGGCTGGCGTTGAGAGCTAAACGTCACCGCGACCTTACCTTTCGACGGCCGGATGCGGGAGCTTGTGCGTGCCGCGTCGGTGCGGCAGTCAAGCGTTCGGTCGATGAACATCACGCTTCGGCGCGATAATCACTATCGCGGGAATGCATGCAGCACTTTACGCGAGGGCGTCAGAAACGTCCACATCGCGTCACCAGTCGCCCACCTTGGTGAATCTCGTTGAGGTACAGCCGGCCCAGTGCGCCCAGATTCAACGTGGCGTGGGGGGTGTGATGTTGATATCAAGATTCTTGCCGTCGAGTCGTCACCAGCGAACGTTACCTGAGACTGTCATGTGTTGGAACGCATCGGAGGGTCGATGCGGCCTGTTCGCCGGCTTTGGCAAATGTGGACACATGCCCGTCAATTTGCTGCTTGGTGGCATGGGCCTTTTTCGGTTCGAAGGTTCTGGAGTCACAGATGCCCCGAATCGGTTCAACGCAATTACTGATCCGAGGCGCGGTCAAGGTGCATCGTCTAAAGGGATCCAAGGCGTCCGTGATAAGCGCTCGCGGTGGATTGGTATCGAGGTAGCGCTTTCCGAATGGTTCGAGCATGGACGGCGCCGCATACTCCGGTCGATGCGCTCATAGACGAATGTTTGCCGCCTCTCGGTTTCACGCGGTCAGCCCGGCTGGTGGTAGAGGTTGAGCGCGTGATGGTCACGTCAAGACCGTGCGCGCGCAGTTACGATCTGCGCCTCGGTGAGCGTGTGCGATTCCACTGTTTTGTCCGCTCGGCGTTCGCCAGAGCGCCAAGGCACCGCGTCGATCACCCCCGACGTCCCCGACGTTTTTCAGTCATCGCGGAACGCCGCGCCAGCAAGGTCTGCGCGAGCGAGTCGGTTGATCCGACCGCTTCACCCATCGAAGGAGTGCCGCCTGATGGCTGACACCGCTCCTGACTCACCCGCTCACTCGGTCTTAAACAAGAGTCAGCCACTTTTTTACGCTGGCTGGTGCGGTCGCTGCGCCATCACCCACGTCGCATTGGGTAAACGGCAATGGTGCGGCCTATCAGGCCGACCTTTCCCAGACCGCATTGAAAGGCGAAGGTCATCGACGCGCTATTTGATCAACGCGTTTCAGATCAATCCGAAACGACCTGGCTTGATCCGCGCGAGGTTTTCGCCCGCCGATATCGTGCCACGGATGCAGGTGCGCGAGATCGGGTTTTTTGACGTCTCGGCAGTCTGATCGTGGTCGTGGCAGGCGCCGACGTTCCAGCGCGCGCACTGGGTGGGTTTGACTACATCTCGAACAGCCACTTATTTCGAACGTGCGCAGAGGCGTGATGCATCGTCACGCCCGCCGTTGGGAGCTGTTCGATATGCCGTCACGACTTGAAAACCACGCGACATTTGCCGCGAGCAGTTCGTCAGCCGATTGTGATCGCGATCTGAGCCGGCCACCAAACTCAGAAGACCCGCATGAGCATCACAGAATCAACACGCAGCGCGCGCAGAACGGCGTGACGGGCCCGCATGAACGCCTTTCTGGACAACATCGACGCGGACATTGCGACAAGCAAAGCGGCTACGCGCGTCGCGGGAAACTCAAAGGCGTCGTGGCCACTTCGATGAACTTCGTAGCTTACGTCAACCGGGACAGGCCACCACCAACGTAAACGCGGCACCTTTACCACCATCGCTTGCTTTGCAGAAAACGCGGCCCGTCGGGGCATCCGTCACCGCGATCTTGGCTGGCGGCACCATTTCGTAACCCGATAGATCGAACTGAGAAACGGCGGTGAAGCTGGTTAAGCACGGCGCGGGTGATGCTCCGGTGTGTATAACACCGTGCGGTTTTACGTGCGTGCATAATGGCAAATCTACGGCTTCCAATCACTCAAACGGCGGATCGTTGCGGGCAGAGGGCATACGCCTTTTCATGGAAGATAAGTCAATGGCAGGCGCCGCCATGGTCGGAACACTCTTGCCGTGATGGAATTACGCACTGCGGTAACATCCGCTGAATTTGTCTGGTTGCACCGTTCACCGGCACCACAGTGGCAGCTTTTTCAAGCGGGTACTTACGGGCGGGCAGGTTCGTCTCGCTCTACGCAAGCACGACCTTCGACGGCAATTACGCGGTAGGCTCAATGAGTGGCGGCCTCACCTTCATTCACAAAGGCCCAACACTTTTGAACGGTGCGCAGCTGGCTGATGGCGGCACCCTCGGCACCAACCTTTTTTTGAATTGAGTAGTCATTGCTTTCGAAATCACAACACGAGGGCGCGCGACAAGCCGTGTCAGTCGCGCCGAGTCGGTCGAGCTGGGCTATCCGGCGACGTATCGCACGGCGCTCAGGCCGACGCGTTGCATAGTCACGCAGTTCGCCGGAAAAACTACGGGCGCGCACTCGCCAGCCGTCGGCAGGCAAGTGGCCGTAATACCTTCAAGGAAGAGATCGCCCGTGATCGGGCCAGCCGCGTCCGAAGCGGAGCTGGCGCTATTGCGCGAGGAAAAAGGGCGCGCGGCACCAAACCCGCACAGGGTTCGATCGGCCATGATCAGCGCACGCGCCGCGCTACCGCCAGAATCGCCCTGCTGATCGGCGTGATCGAGGCCGAGACGGCGTGCCATCGCGGCGTGGCGGACGACGGCGGACGATTCGGAGACCCAAATCATCACAACGCTTGTTTGTCGCGAGGCCCAAGCGAAACGGGCCTTTTTTGTGCGGGCCGCGGCCCTGATCAACGGAGGTTTCCTGATGCATGCCGAGAAATTCTACATGGGCGTCGAGGTGGGGCGAGATTGAACCGGCACCGCCCATCCGCGCAACGTCCGCTCCTCCGGTCAGTTGGCCTTGTCGCACCGCACCTGATGCCGCAATGCCGGCAAATTCCAGCTGGGACTACGCCCGTCTGCTCGGCTCGCGCAAGGGCGTTCGGATCGCGGCTAGGCCTTGCGTGAGTGGGCACTTGGCACCGGCCATCGACGACATCTTTGACCGATCGGGGCTGGGGTTGTCGTGATCCGGCGTCGCAGGAAGGTGGTGTGTCCGGAGCTTGCCAACATGAGCCAACATCATCGTCGGCACGGACACGTACACCGGACAACCGTTGGCTGCAAGCCCTGGCTGTCCGCCGAAAGGCGTCGTCAAGGGTTGCACCGCGCCTGAATAGTCGTGCCAGTTTCACTCAAGAGCAGGCGTCGTGTCCGAGCTGGTCGCAATTGCGGACTAACTGCGCGGCTATCATCATCGCCGATGGTACAAATTCAAACCGACCGTGGACGCGATTACCTACCGCGAGGTTTCGGGGTTGCGGATCGTATCTATCTGGTCGATTCATGGCGTGAAGGTGTTCGACACCCTGACGAGCACAATAAATTGTGCGCCCTGCATTCGGCCGTGTGGCTGTTGTAATTGCAGAATTCAGATTGTGGCCGAGCGGGGTTCTGCAATCCCATCGAACGTCTGATCGACGGCATCACAGGGCCGGCGCGCCCGGTCGATTTACCGTTGGGCGAATGCGACATCGCGCGCAATTCCTCAACGAAAACGACGGGTCACCACAAATCATCAGTGAGGGCTATCGCCTTGGGGCTAACCGCAGTCGTCTGCCGATCCGAATGGGCCTCATGAATTTCAAGCTGCCGTCGTGTTGCCGATATGATCGGCCGAAGAGCATCTGCAAGGCATTCTACGCTGTGGGACCGTCAACGCCGACGTTATATTTCGAGACGTCGTCGACAGTGTGAAACGCCTATGGCCAGCGCATGGTGTAATGTCGGCGCAGTCGGGATTTCAAAGGTGCTGGCCGACGGACGTGGCTTTGAACGCACGCCGAGGCGCTGGAAGTGGCAAGGTCTAGTTCAACTACGATTGGTCGAGGACGGCCACGCGAGCAACATCACCTTTCCGCTTCCATGAATCAACAATGGTACCTGACCGAGGTTTGCCAAACGCCTAAGGAGGGCGACCAAATTGAAGAGGATATTTCAATAATATATGGGCCTGATTCGTCGATGGGCGGGGCTATTTCGGCGAGGCCAAGAAGGTCGAGTGGCCAAGCTGACGATGGCACCCGCGAATTTCAAGCATCGGGTATGTCTGGGGCGATACAAGGAGCGCCTAGAGCGCTTTTGCAAATGCGTGAGATGAAGCTGGGACGTTCGATGCCGTGCCGAAAGACCTGTTCGACCTGTTCTCGGTGTCCGAGGGCGAGGAGTTCCGTTCCGCATCAAAGGATTCAATGCAGGAAGAGATGGCGTCACTGTCGCGCACGAGATCAATCGCGCCGTATAGGTTTCAATGAGGAGTTCGATGAAGGGTCATGGAGGTGGTGCGAGGCACCGTTATGGACGTCAGTTGCGCCACTATTGAGCGCCATATCGATGTGTTCGAAAGTGGGCGTCCCCATCGAGGCATGATCATCGTCGTAACGATCGACTTGCTGGCCACCGGGCTAATTATGGCCGGTAACGCGACCGACACGGACCCGATCCGCCGCACTTAAGCGGCGATCGGACGTTCCATAGACGTTCCAAACATTCCAATCTGAAAGGCACCATCACATGGCTTCAGAAAAAACCATCGTGCACACATTGATTTTACCCGGCCCTACGGTGGCGTCGAGATGAAAGAGGTCGAGATGCGCCGCCCGCGCGGTGCCGATAAGCGCAAGGCGCTGAAACATGAAAGCGCTGCGAGATTCACCACCAGTATGATCGTGAACTTGCCGAAGTTTCGCCACAGGTCGTCGATTGAGCTGGATGGCGAGGATCTTCTGGCGCTGGTCCGTGATCGTGGAACTTTATTGGGCAAGGCAAAGCGATGGGACGCCGAAGCTCGCGCTCTCACCTGTTTTTGGGTCGTCACTTCCAGGCGACCCACGCGATTGCCGAACGATATGCCGATTGATGAGTGTGTGTGTGCATGATTTCGAGGACGCCGAAGAAATTCCTCAAAATGAAGGTGGAAGCAAATGATCCGTCCATCGGTGATTGATGTCCTCGTCAGTTGGCTGGACCAGTATCACGACGTGCGGACTTGCTCGAGCAGCACCATTCTCTCAAGGCCAGCGACCGGGATGAATGACGCTGGCACTCGCTCATCGGATGAAGCGGCTTGGCGCGGGCGTCGGTCGCTGGCGTTGTCTGCAGTGGGTGCCCGCAGAATGGACCGGTCTTCAGTCACGAAGCACTCCGCGAAGTCGAAGCTGCGCCAAGGGTGAGGGCAAACGTTTGGGCGTGCGCGACCTATGAGTGGTGACGCGCCGCGATGAAGTGCAGATGCAGCTGGCAGGGTTCACGGGATGCGTTCGATAGCGAGCACGTATACATCCATGACTCGTGTATAGCTCGTACAGACGAGGGGTGCAGATATTGACTCTCCGCTCTCCGCTGCGAGGTCGCATGTGCGACTGCGCTAAGGGCCAAGCCCGGCATGGCTTTGACCGTGGACACGATGACTTCCAGCTCTGGTTCGCACGTCACGTACAGGCATCTTCAAAGACCCGACATTAGCTGCGATTTATGAGCACTCGCGCACTCTCTCTGGAACAGTTCGGCGCTTCCTCTTATCGCGCAATTCTGGGTCAGCAATTTTCCAAAATCCGATTGGCGCGGGCGATGCAACAAGCTATTCGAAAAGCGCCGCGTGCTTTTCACCTTTGGGGATTTGGAGATTGACCGAGCAGCTAGATTTGATAGTGGATGAAGTTGCAACAGCACCATTGCCAGGCGGCGAGGCTGGCACGGCGTTGCGGGTTCCTGCGACCTAAGCGCGGCCTCACAAGCCCGCGGGTGCTTTAGAGAAGAACTGGGGCCACGGACAGCGGCAATCATCGTTGTGCGGCATCTTGGTATGAGCCGGTGGCCCGATTGCGGCCATGCCTGACATCCTGTCGGACCGGAAGACGCGGCTATGGACAGGACTTTGGATGCGTTCGAGGCTTGCTGAGATCAAAGAGGCGTCTCGGCACCGACTCGGGCTATATGATTAAATGCCCGATACGGCAAGAGGCGGCGGTCGCGCGCCAAACGCTCAGGGCACCCTTCGAAGGATGCCGTGCGCGCGGTGTAGATTAACTGAGCAGATGGCACGTTAGCCGCGTGATACAAACAAAAAAAAAATGGGACGCACCATGGTTTCATTGGCCATGCGCAGATTGAACGTGCTACAGAGATGATTGGGTGAACGACTTGTTGGCCGTGGTTTCAGCGTCTATACCCTATATAGATGCAGGTGTGTGTGTGTGTGGGAATCGACGCCAACGCCGATGTTGATCACGGGATCGCATGGTTTCGTTGGTTTGTGGCGCTTTTTTAGCGGTCGCCGCACCGAATTCCTGCTGGCGACATCTTCGATGGTGGACCGGATTTGGGCGGACGATTAGCTTACGCCGCGACCCCGGCTTGGTATCACATGCTCAGCCTATCTCGCGTGGCTGGCATGGCCCTCCTGAACCCGATTGAAGTGATCAGGGGCGCGCGCTTTTTGCATTGCGGTGTCGCAGTTATCTCTACGGAATTGGTGCAATCGTCGTGGGTCATTACGCAAATGGCTTGGTGATGGATTTATAAGAATTGTCTGGCCTCAAGGCTTATTTTCAAGAGATATATAAGCTGAGGGCATCGATGCAGCTCACTTGGGCATAGTCGGTCCGGTTTCATATCAACACTCGCGGGTGAATTCGGGGATCTGCATCAGCTGATCGTAACACTGTTCGCACTCAATCTCCGGTGCTGCGCAGTGAGGGCTATGTAGGGCGAGAACGCTGCCGCTCGTCGTGGCGATATTGGTGGCCAAGATCGCTGAAATTTTTCGCGCGATTCACTTTATTTCGACTGGCGGCTTGCTGCACTTAGACGGGGACTCGCGCGCCGCATGGCGGGCATCCGTCAGGTTCGTAGCCGCATTGCAGGGCGCGCGATCTGGCGCATGAATCTTTGGCGTCGAGTGTCGAATAACCTTGCCGCTTGTATGCGCTGGCATTCGGCTTGGGCTGCCGTCACTCGGATGTTCTCTGGCAGAGTTTTGGGTTAGCATCTCAGCGAATTGCGCTCACGCTCGTCTTGGTTAGGCATCATCAAATCTAGGAATGACTGGCCGGTGTTGGGCCACTGTAATGGCTTGCTCGCGGGTTCTTCATGGGCCGCATTTATCAATCCATTGTCGTGGGCAAGCGGGTGAGCGAAAGCTTGATCTAAAGGCTTGGGTGGATGGATTTGCTTTGACGGACCTCACGATCCGTTCGGTTTGGTGCGTGCATGGGTTCGGATTCGCTTTGATCTGGTCATGGGTGGAAGGATTTGCTTGGTCGCGTTCATCGCGACCATTCGCTTGGGTCGTGTGGGTGTCGGATCGCATTGATCTGGCATCGTGGGGTGGAAGGATTTTGGCCTGGTCTGCGTTCATCGCGCTTTCGCTGGGGTGCGTGGTGTCGGATCGCATGATCTGGCATCAATGGGTCGAGGACTTAGCTTGGTCCGCGTTCCATTTTCGCACCGTTCGCTTGGGCGCATTGGGTTTCGGATGTTTTGATCTGGCATCGTGGTTAGAAGGATTTGCGATGGGCCGCGTTCATCGCGCATTTCGCTTGGGGGGGGGGTGGTTCAGATCGTTCTTAGGATCTAGCCGCATGGATTTGAGATTTCTCCGTGGTCTGACGTGATTGGCACCCTAGCCCATTCGCAAATTGGTTTGCAATCTCATGGCTGACTGTGCTGCCCGCTTGGGATTGGTCGAAGCGTTATCCCGGACCTGCCGGACCTTAAAATACCCACTCTCTTTTGGCGATTGCTTGGTGAGACATATGTGCGCCTGCGGAAAGCGCGGCTACGGCTGCATTGCGTGAGTGGATCCGCGGCGCCCTCGCGACTTGTCGAGTGAATGACCGCGCAAGGGCTGGGGGTCTGGCGACGTTCAGCCGAGCTGGCAGCAAGTTGCCAACTGAGGAAGCGTGTGTGTGGAAGTGGGTGTGCATCGTCGATTGCGCGCAGTGAATGCTTCGTTGCTGGAGCAGATCAATGCTGCAGCACGGCATCATCGCCTTTCGTATCGGAGAAACCCTCGGAAAGCCTACTTGAAGCGGCTCAGGGCCGCAAACCGTGGAAACGCAGCTGCCTGCAATTAGTTGCAGCCGCCGCGAGGCCCTGAAGCAGAGTCCGCAGTGATTCTCGGCGGGTTATGATGGGACGCGATCACCGTTCGGTCGATATGACGTCCGGAAGGCGCGCGCATCACACAGTTCAATTGCGAACGGGATGCATGTCACAGGTCCTGCAGGTGTGCTGCTCGCCGGCTGCAACCAGTCGCCGGGACATCCGCAGCGCACTGCCGCAACACGCAGCGTCAATGTCGCGCTGCCGAGCAGTGCCAAACCGCCAGTTTCCAAGCGCGCGCCGCAGGCGGCGCTTTATGCCGTGGTTGCTGTTGACCGGCGAGGAAGGCCCTGAGGTTGAGTATTCGACAACGAGGGTCGGCATTTTACTCGCCACACAATCGTGCGCTTAAGGGCATGGTTTTGCGCTGGGCGAAGCGTTGGCGCGTGGAGTGGGGTGCAAGATTATCGGCTTCGGCGGCGGCTATGACGCGCACCTGTGCCCGTCATGGCAAACGTACGTTCGCAGCGTCGCGCGGGTCGCGATCAGCTTTGGCGCTACTCAGTCAACATGCCGCTCAGCTTTGCGCCTCGGGTGTGTGTGTGTGCGCGCCGACCGTGCGGGCCGAGATGATGGATGCGAAGGGAGCGTTCCCGCGAGGTCGCACAGAGTGAGTGTTTTGCATGACAGTTTAAGTTGATTGATGATGATGCGGCCTGTACCCCTGATGTTCATGTGGACCCCGCAGCCATATCAACAGATCGAAGCGGAGTCTTCGGATATTCGCTGGTCCGAAATATCAGGACCGCGTTGGCTCTCGCAAAGCCACGGTCAGCAGGTATGGTCGGCCCGGGGGGGCCGAGTGAGATACCCTCAGAGGTACAATTTCTGGCCCAATTGGAGAGGCGGTAATCACCATTTACTATGGACCTTATTAGCGCGCGCAAGCGGTGTGGTGTTAGGATGATGCTATGGGCGGGACGGTTGGTTATGTCCTGGGAGTTGGGGTGATCCTCCACAGACTCGAGGAAACGGCACCGGAGCTTTGAGGCCAACAGGCGCGGCGCACGTTGAATCTCGTTTTCCATTCACATTAAAGGAGTATGGTGCGAGACAAGGCGGTTTCGGTGGGTTGGTCTCGCTGTCGCGGCGCTTTCACACTTGGCGAGGGCTGTATGATGCTATCGCCAAAGGACGGCGACGTTGCTCGACCAATGTGTGCGCCCAAGCATTACGGCGATGCACCATACCGCGTCGAGGACCGTCTCGCGCGCAATCCGGCCTTGCGTCCCATGGGATTCCGGTCATGCCTGTCTGGGTACTGCTAATCACTCACTTACTTGTCGCCGCACAAAAGGGTGCTCAGGAACCGCCCCACAATTCGGCCTTTGGGGATTTGATCGCTATGAGCCCCAGATTTCAAAGTTATCGCAGAGTTGGTGGGTGAACGATCACAAGCCAGATCAAGGAATTCGCGCTCTTGAAACCTCGACTCGGTCAGCGGATGAAGGCGGTTACATAGTCCACACGGTGGGATTCACGCTTGATGACGCGCGATAATGCAATCGAGCTGCCTTCGCCCGGGCCCGTGGATCGGTCGTTTAGCTGGGCTATAAGGAGACCTTCTGGCCCCTATGGCATATTCACCGCTGATGAGGTCGGAGCGAAGGGGCCACCGGATCGCGGTAATTATTCCGAGGCGCGTGAACTTGGTGGGCGATCAAGGAGCAGAAACTCGAGCTGGATGAAAAGACCATTGAGGAGATTATCGTTAGATTGCCGGTGAGCACAGCTTAGAGCCAAAAGTTGCCGAAGGCGCTCAAGGCCATTGTCTATGAGCACCTCGATTCAGACTACGAGAGCGATATCAATTTTCTGACCGTTATAGTCGAGAATCATTGATGCCGATTGTCCGCACGGTCAAAGGCGAGGCCCCTAAACGTTCATCGCCAAGGGCGAAAGCCACTACGGGCCAGCTGGCCCCGTCCGATGATTGCCCCGCACACGATCACCTCAAATCGGGCAAGCTGCTGGTCGTCGATGGAATTTTTTGCAACGCGCGCCGGCCAATTTTTCAATTCAAAGTAGAGGCCCAACTGCAACAAGAGGCGACAGGCGAGAAAGAGACAGTGACGGCGGGCGAGGGATCGCCGGTCAAGAAGCTGCGGCACGCCACAGCATCAAGTAGGGCACGAGGGCGCGGGCCAAGGCCAAAACTCACGAATTGAAGCGCGGCGTCACACCCTCAGCATCACTATGCAAGGTGAATCCGCTCGTCATCGCTGAGAGGTCAGATGCGTTTCGCGTTGGGTTTCCGAATTGGAATGGGCTGGCCATTGGTCGCATCAAGAAGCGCGCGGCACGTGATGATCGACGGCGGCGGCTTTTTCAACGAAAATCGATTTACCGAAAACAAACTAATAGCATGGGGTCACATGCCGAGAAGCGGATCGTTAAAACGTAAGGACGATCCGTAATAAAGTAAAAATTTGTGTGTGTGAAATTGGCGTCACGACATTTATTTTTCGCCTGCCGTTGTCTTCGCCGCTTAAATAGGGACGCGGGGGTCGGGGCCGCTTGGGGGACATACGAAAAAAAGGCCAGCGCACTTGCGCTGGCATTTGTCATTTTCAAGCGTGGTGCGTAGGCTCAGTCTGCGCCACAACCGGCGAATTTTCCGCCCATTCATCGCGCTGTTCGTCCGTTGATTTTTGCGAACAGGAACTCTGGCACTTCAAAGGCGTGACGGGGGGGCAACTGTGCCATGCGGCGGGAACATCGTCGGGTCCAGCTGCGTTTTCCAACCTTCATGCTCTCTAGCATGCTCGCCCGCGGTTGGAGAAGGGGGGGCAGAAGAGAACGGCATAAACGGATCAGTCAGCGGCAGAGTACTGCGCGGCTGTTGTTTCAGGGTCCGTCTTTAAAGGTCGTCCAAGGGGGCTGCGATGCAGGTATTCGTGCCCGCGGCCAGATCGCGCGCAATCGGCGGCGGATTTGCGGGACCTCACTCGCTCCATCGCCGTTTGATATAGCGTGGCAACACGTTCGGTGTCAGCATCCGTGCGATCAAGCGCATGTTCTTCGGGGTGGCCGTTACTCGCCGCTGAGGGGACGTCTTCGCTGAACTTCGAAGCGGCAGAATTTGGCTGATGCGACTGATAGTTGCCTTAATACATCGCGCCAGATCCTTGTTCACGGGAAGACTTGGAAATTTTCCATGTTGAAATTCGCGTCGAGGTTTCGGGCGGTGGGACGAGCACAGCGCACAAGTAGTCGCCGGCAGGATTTCAAGCGCCTGCAGTCATGAACAACACCGCGCCCACCGGCGCGAGGTAGAGAATGGCCACGTCTGAATTGATGGTAAGTTGAAGTCTTGATGGTGATCACAAGCTTGCCACGGTCTCTTGCGACGCCTAATCGTCGCCGGAACAGTCCGAGCGTGGTGGGAAGGGGGACGTGTCCTTGCCATGAACTGGGTTAGGCGCACCCGGTTCTACTCCCTATGTCTCCTCAAATCGGTGCCTTTTCCAGCTGCGACCATTTCCTGCGGCGAGCGAGTTGTGTCTGGGCGTCGAACCAGGACGTAGAACACCTTGCCCTCCAGTGGCCCGGCCATCGATCGCGCGTTTGACGGGCACACCCAGTCAGGTCGCGGGGATGCCACGGTCCTGAAGACGTGCACATCATTGCAGCCATTTCTTGGCAATTAGAGGTGGTCTAGCACGCAGTGGCCTTGTGTTTGATCAATTGTATGTGAACTTGTCCTTCATCTTTGCAGAATACAGGAAACGAGCTTGGTCGCGCGCATACGTCGAGGTCGGTGGCACCGGACACGGTGATAACGCGGGTTGATTCCGGTCTTCGTGGTGGTCGAGCTGTTTGGTGCAGTTTGTCACACTGTCGCCGCGCGTCTTCAAGGCCGCGTTGGGCAGGTGGCTTCGGACATAGCAGTCGGGCAGGGAACGCCCGTTGTTTCGATAGTCTGCCGCTGTTCGACTCTTCGATCAGGCCTTGGTCCATAGGGTGCGGCGAATGATGGGTGCAGCACCTTGTTTTGCTGTGCTGGACGACCAGGCCAAAGTTGATCGAATGACAAAGCCAACCCGCGGCGATGCGGGCTGACACCTCGTGCATTTGCCGCGCAATATTCAGGCAACAGGTTGCCCGCCTGGCGCGGCCAGTTCAGCCGGCGTGCCGTGTTACATTCCGTTGGCGCACAGGAACAGAACTTCGTGCCGCGCCGCGCAGATAGCGGGCATAGGATGGTCCGCGGGCAGTGGATGCCCACAAGATTTACCAAATGTTTGATCCCGATTGAGTATACGGAATGGCGGAGTGATAGGTGGCGGCGTCATGACTTGGACCCCGAAAAACTGCTTTTGCAGTCTCTAGCGCAGCGGCGGGGCAAGGGCTAGGGGGCGTCGCGTTCGCGACTGCGGCGCATTTCAGGCGGCCCAATGGTGAAAGACGTGCGCGGCGCATAGGACATAGGGGGGCGTTTTGTCGGCTGGGTGCGCCGCGCGGCATGCGGTTCAGCCCCGACAGAAACCAGCCCCCCATGCCGACCGAGAATCATGGTGAACAGCGCTTCCGCACGTCCTAATACGAATACACACGATGCCAGGATAAGGGTGCAAAGATCGCCCCACGGCAACCAGAACATCAAGGCTGCTGACAGCTCTACCGTTCGGAAGCTGTTGGCAAAGGTCGATGGAGCTGGGACGGCCGCGACGAATAGATCGGCGAAAGGTCGGTGAGGCCAAAGAAGCTCGCCGCTGAGGAAACACACGCCTGCGTGCCATGACAGCCGACATACAGTTACGCGGTGACAACCATCGACGCCGCCGACAGGGCCGATCAGCACCCTCAAGCGGCGGATCGAATTTCGGCTAGCCAAAGCAACTGGGAATTGCGCCATCGCGCCCCGAGTGCACGAAGCCGACAGAAAACCACGCGATTCTGCACCGGCGGTAAGGCCCGACTCTTGCCCGTAGATTACGGCCCGACCATCCGGAAGGATGCGCTGACAAGGCTGCGCACGCGACCACCCGAGCAACCGCCAAGGGGGGACGCTGAATGGCAGCTTGGGGCGCAACCGTCCCTTTTCAGGGGTTTCGGGTGGGCAGGCGGGTCAGCACCGCGGGATAAATATCTAAAAAAAAAATAATAGAAGACCGCGGCCAGCGCGGCGCAACCAAGATCGCCAAAGGTGTAAGACACATAGGATGCAAGAGTGCGAGCACGCGCGAATGATTCATCTGTGCCGCAACGACCCGCTTGGTGTCGACAACCGCGTACGCCCCTGGTACAGGGGCGCCTCGGGTGCTCGTTGGGTAACTTGGCTGGGCAACCCAATGCCTCTTACGACGTGTAAACACCTTGCAAACGCAGAACCCCGACGCGCCCGCATCAGTGCCAGGCATAGGGTTCCAGCTACCTTATATGCAGACAGCTTATGCCCGTAATTCGTGCGAACGATCGTTCGCGATGATATAGCAGGACGTCTCGTCTAAATGCTGCAGACTTGCTCGCGCGCTCGGACGTTCATGTCCTAATTAATGTCTCGTGGACTTTGCTCGCGGCGCAAGAGGCACCTCTACGTGATACGATATAACACGCCGTAAATATATGCTTGTCCGACTTATATCCGCTCATCCGCTAGAGGGGCTGGCGCTCTTATTGTCTTCGCAATTACAGTGGATTCAGAGTGATAAGATAGTCGAATTAAGGTGCGTAGATATTGCGATGTGCAGAGACAGTAAATGAATCGTGTGTGCGCTGCGCTTAATATGTGCGTGCGTACACAGCCGACTTCGTCTGTTTAATTCGATGATTGAGCATACAATTTCATTTATGTGACAGATAAAGAGAGCGTGGCGAAGGAAATGAGCAGGCGCATAATCGTGTACTCTGTGTCTTTTTCGGTGCGAAACCAACGGCCAAAAAGCGACGTCTGTGCGACATTTTCCCATTCGGGCATTGCGCGGCTCCGTGCCTCTAAAAAATGCGGCTTTGCGTGGCAGTGCGGAACAGAAAGAGTAGGCGCAAAGGCTTAAACGAGGAAGTTTCCGATGCAAAAGAAACACACTTGGCCACACTGGTATAGAAAAGTGACAGCATTATCTGCTGGGCTCTCAATGACTTGGGGGAAGCAGAAACTTGACGAAGGTATGCCCAGATCGAACTCGCGCTGATTGCGGGGATCAACTTTATTTGACACCGCCGAGATGTACCCGGTTCATCCGGTCAAGCCGAAACCATTGCCCGCACGAGAGATCATCGGCGAGTGGATTCGCAAAGACCGGGCGTAGCGATTTTGTGCTGGCGGCGAAAACACTCGGGCGCGGGGCACGGTTGCGCGACGGCGCGGGGATTTCCATCGAACGATCCGCAGCACTCGCTTGAGGCGTCATTTGACGCGGATGCAACACGATTACGTCGACCTTTATCCAATTTCACTGCCACCGTGGCAGCTATATGTGATCCGGCAAGAACTGGGACTATGACCCTCGTCGCAGAACGCGCAGAGACGATGGCCATTGATGGAAGACTGCATGGGCGCGCTGACAAGATGAAGTGACCGCGGCACCATCCGCGCCTTCGGCTGAGCAACGGAAACCGCTTTGGGGTCTGACGGCAACAATGGGTGAACGCTGCCGCGAGCGGACAGGCGGCCCGCGTCGGTCTCTGTGCAGAAAATGAATATTCGCTGGTTGAACCGCATTGCCGATTAAGCGGGGGACGTGGCAGAGACATTGCCACCAACGAAGGATTGGATGCTGTCTACTCTCCCACTGGGGGCAGGTCTGTTGCACGGCAAGTTACCAGAAACGGCGCGGATTTCCCGAGGTGTCGCGGATGGCCGATCAAACGGGGATTTGGGGCGGGCGCAAGACAGAACCGGCGGTGTTTGTGCCGGGAGAGGATTATTTTTGCAGGATTTGCGCAGAAACACGGGGTGGACCGGTTCAGATGTCGATGGCGTTCGCGCCGGCAACGGCCCTTTCATGGCTTTCGGTGATTTTCTTTTGGCGGGCGGACGTCGCTGAAAAACCAGCTTTAAGAAGTATTCTGGGGGCAATCGACTTTTGCATTCTGGATTGGACGAGGGTGGTTGGGAATTTTGGGGGCCGAAGATCCTTCCTTTTTTTTTCTTTTGTGGG
>Ga0163217_1084196_pt1 | contig 16691 bp, 7 predicted proteins | sample SynspAceP_FD_185933 | JGI IMG/M metagenome (GOLD analysis project Ga0163217, IMG submission 185933) | Saline lake microbial communities from Ace Lake in Antarctica - Synechococcus sp. Ace-P (PacBio error correction) | ecosystem: Environmental > Aquatic > Non-marine Saline and Alkaline > Saline ... | reverse complement strand
AACGGATCTGCATTATCCACTTAACATGTGGGTGTGCTCTTTTTTTTTGGTATTTTCCCACCCAGAACCGTACCACCGGTGCTGCCACTAGCCACATTAATACCTTACCGCCGCACTTTGTTCCAAATTTCTTGGACCGTAGTTAAGTATGCGCTTCCGGATTTTTTTTATTGATCGTACTGATTCAGCATAAAGGCATTTTAGTTTCTTTGCTATCATCTCTAGCTGCTTGAACATAATGATTTGGGGCGCCAGGAGCAGCCGATGTAGGATAAAATTCGTACCTCTGCCACCATAGGCCTTCAAGAATTTTGTTTCTCTATAGCACTTTATCAGGCATGTTAGATTAACCTTATAGCCCTTTAGTGCGCCAATCATAGCTGTTGCAGCGCCCGTATTTACAGAGGTGTTTTTTACAATGGTGCCACCGCAGTAGTTTCGCCACTTTCTTCTGCTCACGAATTATAGGCCTTACAATACGTCTCTTTATTACTAAGCCGTTTTAAAACTCCTTAAAGTTCACTAATTTCGAATATCTTTGCTTGGAGAGCGTTTTGTTAGCTAACAAGAGGCGTGTTGCCAATTGTATCTATTAATAGAATGTATATTCATAAAAATGAAAGTATTAGACTTTGATGGAAGAGTTTATGCCCGAATTGCATGGCTTTAGCTGTGTGCTTCGGGGTGATGGCTTCTCTTTAAAATGTTAAATAGCCAAAAAATGCTTAAAAACCGACCTTGCAGTCGGGCTTTACTACCTAAACAAAGTTTTGTGGATTTACCTGAACTCGAAAAATAACGAAGGCACAACAAACAGCTGGAGGCGATTGTATTATAATCAAAACCGGTTCAGGCATAGTAGAGAATAGCCTACACATTTGCATTTCTCCTTTTATTAAAATTAAAGACCAAATTGAAGACTTCCATTAAAACGATCGAAAAATCCACCTACTATGGGGTAACTAATTGCTATTTCAACCGGAGCTATAATAAAGAAGTCGACGCTAAGGTTAGGTGTAACCATTTAGCTTAAGGCGTTGCTATGGAGCTTTCGTTTTTGAGGGCAGAGGGTTTTTCCGCTGTTTATTGAGCATCATTTAGTGCGTTCAAAAAAGCCTTAAAATCACTTAGAATACCGATTAAGAAAGATGAACACGATTGCAAGAAATTGTGAACCGAGCTGTTGCCATTAATAATTATAAGAATTCGGGCCTACGCTTATTGCAGACTGCGGCTATCAGAAGAGTTCGTATCACCCTACAACGCTAATTCTTTATCACCAATGACCCCATTGGTTCCCCGCTTAAAGAGCTTTACAGAGGGCGTTGACCTTATGCTTGCTGCCTCACAAGAACTGGGCTATAACAAAAAACATCCATTATTTAACGCCTATTTCTTCAATTAGAAAAATGCAAAAGAGGCTTTTTGGGTCTTTTTTTTTTAAACCGATCAACGTCTTACCATGCACAAAGGGCATATTCAGAGGCATCTAGAGCGAACTTTGGTGGTTATAAATTCAGACTATACACGCAAAAGAGGGGGTATTGGAAGGTGTTACCCGAAAATGTTGCTGCAAATAAGCCAAAGAGCAACAGATTCCAGTGAAGATTACCCGATGTATCGCTAAGGCCGATTTAAACCAAAACGCCTCGGAAGCCTTTATGGTGTAGCACTACTAAACGAGTTCTACCGGTACCAAAGTAGATTTTCAATCAGGAAGATAGTAGACGGAAAGTTGGAAAATGACAAGAAAGATTATGTTCATTATTTGCCGAGATGGAGCAATTTTACATAGATGCTACGCTAGGCCTTGAAAGCGCAGCACAAACTATTTCTTTTATGTTAAAAAGCGGTAGGTCTGAGTCATTAGCATGAGTAGGCTGTGGATGCTGCTCGCGGCTAAACAGTTTTGGCCCTGCATAAACACCGTCTTTGGATCTTCTAGCCAAGCGCTAAGTCTCTGAAGAAAATGATCTTTTTTGCTGCAAAATGCCGAAGATCCTCTAATGTACGCGGCCGTATAATCCTGTTTGGTTCGTTCTATCCCAACTGGCAAGTCGCTAGCATCGAGAGCTGTAAAAATTTGGCAACCCTGTCATTTGCCAACAAGAGGATATTTTTGATTTGGACCCCAACTGAAGCAGAAGCGTTGGCATAAACTTGGCCATCTCGGTTCGGGCCAATAAAAAACAGCTCATCAAGGGAATACTACAGTCTCGCCATTTACAAAATTCTGAGCTGCTCATAAAATGCACTCATTGGTAATGCCGTAATATCAGGCCTGTTTAATCGGGGCATCTACGGGAAGTAAAAGAACGTCTTTGCCATCTAAAGTCGGCATACCGTGGCCAGAGAAATACAAAATATACGTTATTCAGCTCTATTTGGGTGTCCATTAAAGCGGCCTTCTTCGCGTCTCGTTTCCCAAATAATAGGACATATTGAAGGGCTAGCTTCATCTAAACCGTAACCTGATTTTTGGGTCACAAGTACATCGGTAAAATAGGTATGCAATTAACGCACATCTCTAAGCGCAAAATCTGCCTCTCGGGGCATATTTTATATTTGCTTAATTTCCATAGAAAGTAACACAAGTATTTTCTTGCTACAAATCTATTGTTTAGGTAGTCACGAAGCGCGGATGTGTAAACGGCCGGGTTTTTTGGACTTTTTTGCAACCAAATTTCACTGATATTAAGGATAGGTTCTTCTCAACATATGATTCTTGCATAACATGCTTTGCTCACCTACGTTTAATTTGCAAAGGAATTAAGACGTATTTACTCGCAATGTTGGGAAAGCTTTAACGCAATTTGCTTGGAATTGCCCATCTTCATCGGTTTTAAAATGGCTGGTTCTGTAGCGTTTTGTTATTGTAGCGATCCCTTCGCTCAGCTTAATGCTCAGCTTCTTGAGTTCCTTCTTAGAAACTGGCCGCTCCATTGAAGTTGTTTAACTAAGATTATTTTCTATAGGTAGCAATAGATTGTTAGTTGCACAACTTTCTGCGACTTCTTGTGAAACACTGGCACGCTCAAGGTAAAATTCTGTTGCCAACTTGAATAGTTATCATCCCCAAAGCTAAGCTTTATATGGGGCAATTGAGGAACTGTACCGATAAATTTTGGGGTTTTCATGGTCTAGCTTCTTGATGAATGGGAATGGGCTTCATTCTTCATTGCTGTAATTATATGTTATTCTAAAAGCTCATTTGAAGCCTCCCGCTAAACACTTAGCTGTATTGTAACAGTCGTCTTCGCAGTAATTTCTTGGCTTTAATGTCATTTTCCACTGATTTTATTGACTCGATTGGGCGCATCTGCTGGTAATTGTTAGCGCATTTACATCAAAATCAGGGCCTGCTTTGCCTCTTCCACGCAAATACGCTGCGTCTAAGTAGTTGTGTGCAATGGTGCGAAAGTAGTTTTTTGTGGGCACCATACTCGCAGATGACTGCTCTGCGTGCGTATATTTGCGTTTGCTAGAAATTCGTTTTCTCTTCAACGGCAATTCTTTTGTGGATAGCCAATATTGGCCGCCAGCTTTTTTATAAAAGATGTAGGAAATGGCAAGTAAGGAGCTTACCATCTAAGACAGCCCAATGATACCGTTTGAGACAAGCCCGTGCCAAAATTTGTTTGAAAAGTACACATCTTGTGGTTCTCTTGAAAAAGTAGTGAGGTGGAAAATAGGCAGCACACGTTTTTGTTGGTAGCTCAAAAGCCAATTCAAAATGACAAAAGAGCGCTCAATTTTTGTGCTAGGATATCCCAAGAGAGATTGATGAGCCTAAATGGATTAACCACTGTTGTAAAATTGGGCTTTATCTTTCGAAGGCAACCAGAGTAGTTTTCCGGTTTTAGAGGATAGGGCAGTGCATATTGTAGGCGATTGTCTATGGCAACTGTTCTGTTTATCTGGTCCGTCAATTTTTGAAAATCCTTGGCCCATCAGGAGAAAGCCAGCGCATGGATGCTGTTTCGTCATAAGCCATTACAAGAGCTAAAGGGGGTAAGCTGCCTAAGCTTCTAGCGTTAACTGCTTTCAATGCCTTTAATTTTATTGAACCATCTGAGAGGCAGTGCGCAATTTGATTGCCAGAGGGCTCATTCTAGTCTCTAAAAGCGGCCCCTCAAGGGCTAATATTCTGATGATCGGTAGGCTTAAATTTATGACTCTATGAATCATCGCCTGCATCATTCCAGATTTAACCTGGTTAACTATGTACCATCTTCTGAGGCGCTTAAATAATTTTTTTCTGAGCTCGGCAGTTGGCTGCTTGTTTTTGGGTTAAATAAGGAAATTAATTGTCCGTCTTTTGCAAGCTTTAGTATTTGATGGCGCTCGTCGGTGGGTAATCCAGCCGTCTTCAATACCTAAAAGGGCAAACTATCGCACTTTGACTTACACATCTCTATTGCTAAGTATAGCCTATAGCATCAAGATGGAAGTGGTTGTTAAAAAGGTAAAAAAGCAGTAAAAAAAATGTATTGGAGAAAAGACATAATCTGAGTGTAGATCGTAGAGTTTTTTGTTTCTATGCTAACCTATCAAAAGTGTGCAACCTTATGCAAAATAATTACTTCGCCAACAAGTCTCAATTGGGGGCTTTTTTTTGGCTATTGGCAATGATATTTCTTTTGGCTTTGCGCCTCAAAAGATTATGTGTATACGATGCCAAAATAGTTAAAAACAAGATGCTCTCGCTTCTCCCAAGTTATAGCCGTTCGCTGACTTGGAGACCATAGATTCGCGGCGGGCTTTTGTAGTTTACTTTTGCACTTTAGTTGGCTGTGAAGGAATTGAGAACGTCCATCAAGAATTTGAGCTAAAGGCCGCAAATCAGTTAAGATGGGCTATTGAGGTTGTGTTTTTGGGGCTACCAAACTTTGTGTTGTGGATATCTCACTTTCCGAGTATTAACTCTGTTGCTCGCATCTGTCTTTAGTTACATTCACCGGTTATGTATCATTTTAGTTGAAGGTTTTATTCAAAAGGACAGTTACCCATAAGCACTTGGATTAGGGGTTTACCGCTCATTGGCGTAGCGTGGTTAAGCTGGGCTAGACGCTTCAGGTAGCATCTAATTCCGGAATGCAGCACTGGGAATTTGTTGGCATTTTCTGGCGCTGTGGTATCTGTTTGTCTGTTTGCTTTTTTCTGGTGGGAACGTGTCCGCAAAAAAAATCATGATTTTAATGCTATGAGGTTTATGGTCTTTCCAGTGTATTTTTTTTGCGGCGGATAACCTGCACTTTTGTCATTTCTATTTGAATGGCCGGAAAGACTATTATTGCGATCAAGTTTTGTGTTAGCATTGGCTTAGCTATTGTCCACAAATTTTTGGGACATGGGCGTCGTTGAAAACATATGCCGTAAAATATATTCAACCACGGCTTTTGTTTCTATTTTGATATTGTTGAACCAGCATTCATCTCTGATGGCGGTATTGGGTTTTTGGGGAAATACCTACGGCTTCGCAAACTTGCAATAATATATTTATGTAGGTATATCGTTAACTTGCTGTGGGCGTAAATTATTTCGACAGCGTATCGTGATATAGTTGAAATACTTTACCATTGCCATGAGCGAAATGTTAAATTATATGAATATAAAGATTTGGACATTTCATGTTATATTTCTTAATGGTATTCTCTTGAATATGTACGATACTTTTTGGCATATTTCACAGTTCCTTGACAGGCCCTGTAATACGCTGCTGTAGCTTATCTGCTGCGGTACCCCAGTGCCATGGTACAGGGAGTTTACGCTTCATCAAAATCGGGCTCCGATGTTTTTCCCATGTTTCGTGTGGCAGATTTGTTTGCGCCCCGGATATTTCGCTTTTCCCATTGCGTACACCAGCTCAAAAGACTTCAAGAACAAGTAGCCGTTGTAAAGTAGAGATTTTCTCTTAAGCATAAAGCACGTTAAGCATTCCAAAACAAAAGCGGTTTAGATTAGATGTAGGTTGAAATAGCAGCTATGCAGATAAATTGGTTTCAGATTTTGAAGTTGATCGTGACTTTACGACCAGACATTATGATGATTTTTACAACTGAGAACGGCAAAGAAAACTGCAGTGAATTTTGAGAGGCCTATAGAGGCTAATTGAAAACAAATTAAATTGGATTGATAAAGCCATTACAAACGATTCAACTAAAACTTCGTTTTATGAGATATGACCTAGTGTTTTCAAAAAGGAGCGTTGACTAATGGCGACAAAAAAACGAGATTTTAGAAACAAGTTTTTTGCTTCTTAGATTCTTAATGGTGTTTGGTGCACTTTGATAAACAGAAAGATGTACTAAAAAAGCTTTTTCCGTGCAGCGAAAAAATTGGCTATTGTGCAATCAAAAGTCTCTGAAATCCAACAGAATATGTTCCTACAGCTTTGAGGCTCTATTTTGTTATATGAATACTTGCAGCACGGATTGCTGCTATTTAGGAGTGGTTTAATCGGCCGATGTTATATCATCGGAATGAGCGCTATGTCAGATACCGCAACAAAAAATAATGCTAAAACGTTAATTTGCATCGCGATTTCCTAGCAGTACTATATATTCTCAGTAGATAAAGACTATATGAATTACTTTTAAATCAGCTATTTTGTGTATTGGGAAATTACCATCGACAGCCGTTTTTGGAAATACAGCCATAAAACCATTCCGTATTAAATTGATTTTATTAGACTAAAGGTTTAAATAAAGGCTCTGTTAACTACTTAATTACGTGTTTTATTATGCTTCGTAAACACTTTCTCCAAAATTTAGGCTTAGCAGGATTATCTGGTGGGTTGTTTCGACTTTCTTTTTTGCTTGATGAAGGTACAAATGAGGCTTTTCGCTTTGTTCATCTCACGATTCCCGTTTTTGATCGGCGTGCAGTCTATGAAGGCTACAGCTAAATGTGTCCGCAGTGTTGATATGGTTTTTAAACCTGAACCAGATTTTTGTGGATGTGGCGGAGATATGGTATTTGATGGCATGTTACAATAAAAGCAGGATTACATAGTGGATGCGCCGCTTTAAAGAACTTCTGGACGATTTGTATGCCCTTGGTTACCAAGTATGGGCAATCATGCATTTTCCGTTACGGATGGAAGTAGCAGGCGTAAAAGTCGGTGATGTCCCGATTTGGGCAGGGCTATATCTTAAATTTGAGTTTTGATTTGGAGCACGCTTATTACAGTTTTGATCAAAAGGCTGGATTTTTACCGTTCTATAGATTGTATACGCGCCCGTTGAAAGAGATTGGGCTTTCCTTATTGCTCCATGTATTGACGTGAAGCAACTAGAATGGTTGGCAAGAATTTTGGGCGCTGCAGCCGAATTAAAACCCAAATCGTAGTGGTGGCATGTTGCTCTCTTTTGATCTAGGACATCAGCGCAGGGGAATTAAACAGTCTTCTGCAGTTTCGTCGGAATGATTGCATGTTCAAACAATTAAAGAAGTAGCGAAATTTGCGAAGCGACACGGCTGTGAAGGTTGTTTTGCCAAGGACATTGCCATCACCTAGAGTTTAGGCAATACAATGGCGGTAATACTTAACAAGTGCGAGCAATGGTGCTTGGTGGCGGGAAATGGAAAAGGAAAGAAGAGGTTTATAGCGTGAATTCATTGGGCAACTCAGAACGGAGCTCAGTTGAGGTCATACCAAGACTTTGGTGGACGCGCAGTTAGACGATGCTGATACGCCTTGAACGTGAACGAAAGCAACGTATGTGCCTTTCAGCAGAGCAGCCAGGCTGAAGCTAGAAGAACGAGGATTAAAATGCGGGCTTTTTAATACATATTGTTGATTAATTTAGGAGTTGAGCTAAGTACCTATGCTGATAAGTTTCCTAGTTTTTGGTACATATTTCTTAATAACATTTATTAGTTTAACGCATTATTTTATGTATTAAACTGGTGCTGCTGGGCATAATTCTTTTACTAAACGCCTTGAAACGGTACTATATTCTTTGATGCCTAATAAGCTTTAAACTTTTGCAATAGGAGCTTAGTTAAGATATGTTTTAATTATTATGCGTTTAAGATAGGTAATAATATAACTATATTGTTTTGATTTACAGCATTTTTTTGTTAAAAATACGATAAAACGTTAATTATTTGCAAATTTACTAATATAATTAATTTTTTTTGACTTATTTTACCGCAAGGCTTTGGTCAGTAGTGAGGTTAACAATTAAAATAGACCAAACCCTCCAGGTTTTAGCATGTCTAATCAAAAAATCTATCCGACTGTAGAAGAATTGTCACCGAGTAGTATGGTTTCAACTACTGGTATTGGCATTTTTGCCATTGTATAAATGGCAAAATATAAAAATTTTTACTAAATGTTTAATCGTCTTATACAAACGAAATACGGTATGAGCAGATATTATAGGTATGTAAGTATTTACCGCTTCCACCAATGCGCTTTTGAAGCTAAGTAGAGAAGGTTCAGCTGAAAGAGTGGCACTGAAAGGATGCTTTGGATATTCTAACAACACTTGACAGAAATAGATGTGATCCCATGGCAAGGCTAAGTCGGAAACAGAAATACAAAAATAGGACTTTTTGAGAATAACGTCAATAATGGGTGTCTAAAAACGTCAATAGTTTTTGTTAAACCTAGGGGCAGAGGGTAGTATTTTTGCAGCAAAGCGTTGCAGGTAGAAAAAGGTGCTTTGTTTTTAACAAATAGGTAAAGCATTAGTGACTGTTAACAGTTTTTGTACTCAACGGCAAAAAAAGGCCGCTTAGGGGAACGGATGTTACTGAAGGTTTTAGCATTTCCAAAACAGTTTCCCTAGCTTTCATTATTTTACTTTGTTATCGAGTTTGAACCTTTGCTTTATTAAGGCATAAAATTGGTGAATACTTTAGAATTATTTTATAACAGATACCAATACTGCAACAAAACCAATTAATGCAGCCACTGTTAATAGTTAAAATTGCAGCCAAATAGGCTCGTGCAGAGAGGCCAGGCAGCAGCGGTTGAAGATCTTCTTCGGCATTACGCAAGTAAATGCTAGTGCAGAGCCTACCAGCAACAATGCAACAGAGGAGATGGATTAACCGAAAAACAACACTTACGATTCTTGAGTTTGGCAATAGCTAGTGTTACTCAGGTTAACCGCAATTGATGGAGTCTTATTATTAGCACTCGTGGAGAGCAAAAGTGATTGAAGGTACTTGACCAATTCGCCATCTTCGAAACAATTTATTAGCCTAAAAGGCTGCTGTTTGAGGCAGCCCAAGGCAGGTTGAGAGCTGATCTTGGCTTCGGTGGGTAGCAGAAAGAGGTTAGCATGTTGGCTAATAAATCCGCTGAAGCAGCAAAAAATACGGGCCACATGATAGGAAGACATAGCATATTAACGAGGGAAAAGAAATGGTTGGCTTGTCATTGATACATTTAGCAGCTCAATGAATCTTTAAAATAGATAAAAAAGTTTTATTAGAACGTAAGTATTCAGTAAACGAGCCAATCTGGTAGGGTTATCTCAGGTCGTTTTAGCCTATCAAGACAATAAATAGAGTGGTGCAAAATAACGCTGTATTAACTCAACAGGTAATGAAAATAGCGTGAGCGCTTGATGAAAGAGAATTACTCATCTTTAATGAGGTGGTTTTGAGTTGCAACAGGTGGTGCACAAATTCTCAATAAAACATTTAATTAACTGCGACGAGCTTATCTAGCGATAGATTGTTGTCCACATTTTGGGCTCTTTTTTATTTTGTAGTTTGAGGCTACTCTCTAAATTCGCCTAAAAAGGCTGCACCCAGTCCAATTTTCTGTTGGGAAAGGATAGAGTACCTCAAACAAAAAAAGCTTGCGATTCAGAGAAAGGCTATTTTAGTGGATCGGCGGACTTGACCGCGAACAACATGGATTTTCAGTCCAATGCTCTTACCACCTGAGCTTACGATTCCATTTGTTTAGAACGACTTATAATATAAGTGCTTTAAATAGGCTTTAGGCAAGTGCTGTTTTAGATTTTCTCTGAAATAGCTGCTTTACATGAACAGTCCTCAGGCCGCTAACTGTAAGCTGTGCTTGCTTCCAGAGTTTTTCTGTCAATTCGTAAGGCGATTTGAACCTTCACCATCATTGGCATTTATAGCTGTGGTAGTGTGATGCATATTGAACCTATGCATCAAAAACACAGTGAAAACCGATTGTGCGTAAGCCTTAATTTAGATGACCTTTACCAACAACACTTGGTCTACCAATAATTGAATGGCCTTTAGACACAAGTAGGGCGCTAATTATGAGGGCCAAATGGCTCAAATTGATTTAATAAGCGCACAAAATTTAGGCGTCAATTTCATGGTCAAGTCTTTATAATTCTCGATCACCGTATCTTTCTGGGTCTATATCCGGCGAAAGTCATTTTCTAATGGTGAGCGCATTAATTTGCCTTCTAAAATTCAGGTATTTTTCTTCATTTAGACGTAAACAGCCAGCAGCAAACTCAATGTCTCCACCAATTGCTCTACAATGGTTGGCAGCACTAAAAAGCATCGTAAATATTCATGCCTTTTTACACTACGAGCAGAACCCTTAAACCTTGCGCGTTGACTTTGGTGGAGCTTAACGATAGTCTGTGATGCAAATCAACAGGCGCGAGGCTTACCAATGCCCAATTACTCTAAATGGCCACTCAGGTTTGTACAGAAAAGAGGCAAAGTTATCTTCAAGATGTAGCAAATCTCAATCATTAGCGTTGCTCTCTGCATTGTTTGCGAGTCAATATCCTTTCTTTTGGTATTGATATTCTTCAATTGCTTGCGCGCAATTTACGGATTCGAAGTTGCTCACTATTAGTAATTCTATGGCTTTGCAGGCATCGGCCCATGCGGCCCTGCGGCATTAATTCGCTGGCCAAGAGAAAAAAACGATTGATCGTAGAAGTGATCTTTCCCAATGTTAGCGTTTACCAAATCAATCAGGCTTTTAAACAGGTCTTGGATTGCTGTTTAGCAGCTTTAAGCCCTCATGCATTATGATTCTATTCTCATCTACGATAGAACAATATCAGAGGCGGTTGAGATGCAAACCAAGGTCTAAAGAACGAGAGGCCACAAGAAGATGGCAGCCCAAGGCTTTATAGCACAGCTTGTACCAAGTTTAAAACCCACGCAGCACCAATAACCCATCAAAGGGGTATCGCAATCTGGCGCTTAGGAATCTAGTACGGGCTACTGCATCCGAATTTTATCGCCAGACGGTGTGATGGTCACAAATAACCAATCTATGCCTTTGGTTTTTGCATTACTTCTGTTTCTCAATAGCAGTATGCACCAAATCTACTGAAACCAACAAGAGAGCAACCCTTTTCTTGGCGTAATTCGTCATGCCTTCTTCGTTAAATTGCCATTAGCCTTCTTTGTATACCTGTGAGGAATTTTAAGTAGTAGACGTGACCCCAAATCCGCAAAAATTATGCACACTTGCGCAGGAGTTGTGCCATCTAACATCGTAATCTCCATAAACCACCACTTTCTCGCCATTTCTAAAATAGCATTTGCAAGTCTAGTAGCAGGCTTTGTCCATATCTTTCATCAAGAATGGATTATGAAGTTGCTCTATTTTGGGGTCGCAAAAAAAATTTTTTTGCCTGGTCATAGGTTCTATTCCGTCTAAAGTGCCAAACAGGTGGCAATGGTCTGTGGCACGCCAACACTCCTTGTTGGAGTTGTAAGCACAGATCTGCCTATCCGGCTGTGGCCGTAAACCCATCGAAAAGCCATCTTGATATATGTTATTTTTTCTATTTTTCAGTTAAGAGGTAGCAGCGGTCAAACCAAGAAACCAAAAGTCTATGGTTAAAATGACATAGCTATACTATATTCAAAAAAACGCAATGAAACTTGCTTTCTGCAATTGGATGGGAATATTATTCGGCTCGCTAATTAACGACCTATTATAATTGTTCTTATGTTAGAGAATAAGCCTGCAGGGTATAGCCGGATCATTCCATGATGTGGTTTAGAAGGCGACTTATTTGCCACTCTACTTTTTTTGGCCAGCCTAGATTCCCGGATGTCTTTCAAGATTTATCGGAAAAAACGCCGATTTGGCCTTATTGGCCATTGAAAATTCTTATGCTGGATCCTTAGTTTTTTAATTTATGTGATTTGCTTGGCAGAGCAACCGTACAATATTGTGGGAGAAGCGTATTTGCGAATAAACCATTGTTTAAGGGGCCTTCCTGGCCAAGCTATAGATGATATTAATGAGATATGGTCGCATCCGATGGCTATTTATCAGTCGCAAAGTTCTTGATAGCCAACCATTTCGGGGTTATTGAGAAAGAAGATACGGGCGGGTTCTGCCAAACTCATTAAAGATTTAAATGTTATGGGAACAAGGCTGCTATGCCGTCTGCAAGAGGCCGCTGAATTTATGGCCTAGGAGCTTTTAGCCCGCCAATATTGAAACCGATCCGAAACATTACACCCGGTTCTGATTCTAGCGAAAAAACTTAGCCATTGAAAAGTACCGATGGGGCAAAAAATTAGCCCTTTACATAGGTTTACGATAAGGGCGACTGCATAAACTTCTTTGGCGCCCTTACAGCAGCTATAGGTTGCTGACAAAATAGAATCTCGGCCAAAAGAAATTGGTTACTTGGCACTATGATTTTTACATTGATTAATAGATTTTACTGCTACAATAAATGCAGCGGCAGAAAAAGCTTATAAATGAGGCTCGAAAAAGGTGCAACACTTACGTGTTTTTAGGAATTTACCCTACTTTCGCGTTACATATAACTTATAATTGTGGCTTTTGCAGTAAAATTTTATTGTATGCGTAAAATAACGAAAATTTTTCGGCATCTTTACGCGCGTAAAATTATAAAAAGCGCTATTTCTGTCATCAAAAAAGGATTAGTACATGGAAACAAACTGTATAGGATAGTGTAAAATACTCAAGTGTCAGGTATTCGATCAAAGTTGGAAATATGAGCACGGCAAGTGCGTTTTTTGCTCTGATGTTAGCTATTCGAGGATTAAAGCTATTATTGCGATACATAATAACCACATTAGGGGCCTGCACTGGTGGCTTTGGCGTATGTGGCCTATAAATCTGAGGTCTGCTGCGCTTAAGACGTTTTTAGACTTTTCTAGAGGAGACTTACAGGCTTCTATTTGCTGCCTAAACCTGGGCGCGTAAAGGGTTATCATTGGCGACCAAGAAAGAACAAAAACGAGGCATTTTATTCCGTGCATTGCCGCTATGTAGGACGCTTAGGGAGGCCGCTATATCACAGCTGAGATGTTGGAATGGAACCTGCGTAGATATGGAGTGGATTAGAATGGACCAAGTACGTTACGGGAATTCCGGTTTCTTTAGGCGGTTCTGGCGACCCTTCTCCTCTATACTGGATTACGGCCGTGTATATGGCGTTAAAGCTAGCGCAAAAAATGCCTTTGGCCAGATAGCTGGAAGGAAGAAAAGTAGCTTGTGCAAGGCGCTGGTAAGTGAGCTACCAATGATTAAAGACCCTGCTAAAGAACGGTGCTAGTTTACATTTGTGAACATTGTTTGCAGAAAAAGCAGAGCGAATTGCTAAGAATTTGGTGCTGAAATTGTGGGTCCAGACGGATATTTTTACGATCTAGATGTAAGACTATCTTTTCGCCTGCGCACTTGGTGGCGTGGTAAACGACGAGGACATAGATCGCATAAAAGCCCCTTGTTATTGGTGGTGGCGGCAAACAATATTCTTGAGATGAAAAAAAGATCCATGGCCAGCAACTTATAGATAAAGGGCGTTGTTTACGCACCAGATATTAATAAACGCTGGTGACTAAAAACTGGTTAATGAGCTTGAGGTCGATACGTAGAGCTAGCCAGCAGGTTACGCGTATCTACGACACAATGCTCGATATTTCTTACCGCTATTTCAAAAGAGCATAATCTGGGCAAGACATCAGGCTTCCAATCATCCTTGAAAACAACGATAGAAAATATTGAAAGGTTTAAATCAATTTATTCTTCAAAGAGTTATTTTCAGGCGACTTTGGCGAGCTTTAATGCGCGACGAGCATTTAATTTGAATTAAATTAAACTCGATGAACGAAAGACAGCTCCGGTTCCTACAAAAAGATCGAATCATCAAAGGTATCACAACGAGGGTTACTTTAAGCGTTGCAGTGTAGTAAAACTACCCAATCTTGTGGGAAGCTAGGGAAAACCGGCACCTTAAAAGCCCACTTGCTAGTATTTTATTAGGTAAGCCACTAACAGGACGTTATGTTCTGGCAAGAAATTAAAGGAAGAAACGTGCTCTACGCTTTGAAGGAGTTGGCCCTATAGTCTTAACGGTGAAGCAAATAAATTAGGTTGAATTGCGCGGATATGTTGGGGCAATGTGATGCGGGCAAGTAGAACCACAACCCAAAACTTGAAGATGGTTTGGGCATAGGTTTATGAAAGCCAAGGTTGCATATAACCAAGCAAAGCCTAAACACTCTACGGTAGAACTACTTTTTCTGAATTAGCAGAGAACTTACAGTTCTATTACAGCAATCTGAGCGGTTAATAGTTAATTACTATTGATATGGATTTTAATGAAGCGGGCGTCTACTTGCTCAAAGTGGCGGGCCTTTATTATTTCAAAATGCTACCAGGTGCGCCAACACCTTTTTGCACAAGCTAACCAAACAATTGAGCTCTTCTTTGGAATAACCAGTTTATTCAAGTGAGTGGATGATAGATGAAACTAAATGGAAAGAGGTTACGGGCAAGTGAGATGTGCGTTTGAGCTTGAACGGGCTATCCGGTAGACTTTTACTGCGTTGTTCCAAAAGATCGTTTCGCCAGATGCAGCTTTGACTTCTAGGCCGTAACGACTAGAACTATGCAGGCAAAGGCAAGAAATGAATTGCCAACTATTGCAAACGAAAGTACCCACTTTTCAAAAAAAGAAATTTGGAAGGATTTGTGAACAAGCTAAAACTAAGCTTACTAATTAACAAGCAATCTTGGCCTAAAAATTTCTGGTGGACTTAGAAAGCCCAGAATTGCGAGTTGGGCTTTTTTTATTTGTTAGTATAGTTGTAGCTTTTCGGTAAACAACTCTTACCTTTTGGGTGCGCTGAATAAAGCCTTCTTGAATCATAGGCTCATAAATTCTTCAATAGTTCTTTGTCTTCGCTTACAGCTCGCCCATTGTTCCCAAAACCAACCGGCACCACCGGTAATTTTCATGATTGCTTGAGAATGCGAATGTCCATTCGTTCCAAAGCCCATTTTATCAACATCTAAAGGATTTAAGCTTGTCTGCAATTTCTGGGCGATAAAATCTAGGCCATCAACTTGAGCAAATTCGGTTCTTTCGCAGTAGCTTGTGGCTATTCGGGGCGTGCTTCTAGAGGTCTGGCAATTCATGAGCACCGGCATCTGTATGGCAATATTTAGGATTGAAGCCGATTAAAGCACTATTTTGTATTGCAACATGGAAATGTAGTAAATCAAGGCTAAAATCAGATACCAAATGCGTGTTGCCTTAGCGCGCGGTTAGCAAACCTTTACGGCGTTTGGCGCCCAAATTAAGGTGAATTTATTTAACTCAATCTGCTAAATACTCTTGCATTTAGGCCCCAGGTCTATAACTATGTCTAGTGATAGCCTCCCATGGCTGAATATAAAACCTTTCTGTTCAAACTTACGGATTTAGCTATATTTCATCATAAATAGGATATCGCCTTCTTCAAGGTTGGTCAAATAAACCGGCTAAATCGCCAGGTTTTTTCTCAGCAACAGGGCCTGTGTAGGCCGCCATATTTCCGCCTTCGTGTGCAGACAATGTGCGCTAAAGTCGTTTTACCTAACCGGAGGGCCAGCAGAGCAAAACACATGATCTAGGGGCTCACCAACGTTGCTTGTGCCGGCACCAATAAATTACTTAAAGTTATCAATAATTTTGCGCTGCCCGATAAAATTCGTGAACGCCGAGATGGCCGTATCTTTTTTGCTCGAGTTATCTCTTTCTGGTGATGGATAAGTAAAGGATTACTCACGTAAAGCGTTTTAAAACTTGAGGATGTTGAAGTTGGAAATTTCTATTTTAAATTAAAGGATTAGTTTCAAAACTATCTAAAGCGGCTAGTTGGAAATGAAATTCCTCACTTTTCACCAGACGAGTTCGACCACCAAGTCAGCCTTTAAAAGTTCATCTTCAACCAAATATGGGCATCGAGCTAAAGCAAAAAGTGGTCTCTGTTTTAGCTAATGGGACTTCCCAAACATAAGCGCGAAAAAAAGGGGCGATAACAAGCTTAAAACTCTTTCGGTGAAGGAAATTTTTTATTAATATGAGCTAAAGTTGGGTTGCAGGTTCAACCGAGCCGGTTTATTTGAAGCGCTGACAAAAAAAATCCCGCCTATTGGAGCGGGTTAAGTTCAATCGGGCCATTATGTTTGTTAAAACTAGGACTGAATTTTTCAGAAAGCGTGTTTGGCAGGTTTAAAAAAGGGGCATTTGTTTACACTCTGGCGTTAAATACCCCCAAGACTAGTATGATGTAATTTGAAGTTCGGCTAAAGGAAGGCTGTATGAAACAATTTATCGGTGATGAAAAGTGAGAACCCAACGCCGGACCCCCAGGATGAATTCCCATTTTACGTTTACGATAGCTAGGGGTTTCCCCGTTTGCCCAAAAAAAAAACAAAACAAAATCTCCTTCCCGCA
>Ga0163217_1073883_pt1 | contig 16691 bp, 19 predicted proteins | sample SynspAceP_FD_185933 | JGI IMG/M metagenome (GOLD analysis project Ga0163217, IMG submission 185933) | Saline lake microbial communities from Ace Lake in Antarctica - Synechococcus sp. Ace-P (PacBio error correction) | ecosystem: Environmental > Aquatic > Non-marine Saline and Alkaline > Saline ... | reverse complement strand
GGTAACCGCGTTTGCTTGGATCCTGTCGCGCTTTGATGATGGGTGGAACATCGGTGACGGACGATGGCGGTTTCATGTCGCCCATTCGCCGTTGGCGGACCACCTGCCGTTGGACGATTCCGATCCGTCGACGAGGCCGCGAACCTGATCCGGCGATGATTCGAGGCCGGGGACTCGCCGCGACGGTTGGCTGTTCCGGCTTGATCGTTACGTCCGGCGTGCGATGCTCGGACGGCGTGCGACTGCATCAACTCGTCGAACTGGCAACGCTATACTGCGCACCACCGGGCCGCTCGCGGTTGCGTGATTTTGTTGACCTCGTTCAGGTCAAACGAGTGCAACGGTCCACGGCCCGCGCCGGTGGCGATGTGATGACGGTTCACCAATCCAAAGGAGGCTGGGAATTTGACGCGGTATTTTTGCCGAAGATTCACAAGAGTTGATCGGGCGACCGCCCCAGTGCATCGCGGATTGCCCGACCTCGCCGTCCGCCGGTCGGGATGAGCCGCAGCCGATGAGCGAGGAAACAGTGGCGCACTACCTACCGAAGCGTGGCAGCGAACGTTCGGGGCCCAATGTGACGGCGAGAATGACCGAAGCGGATGTGCTTGCTCTATGTCGCGAGACCCGGGCTTTCGGCCAGGCGTTTGTACCTGTTCACACCACGAGCACGAAACCCGAGTTTTTTTGAAACCAAGAACGCCGCCTTCGTTGTTTGTTTCCACGCCTGCGAGGATGCGACGTCGATTCCCAGTGCGGGCAACACGGTCTTGTATGAAAGTGGTGATCCACAGTGGGATACGTGTTGACGGCGATTCTGTCAACGACACCGACCGACGTTGGAGGAACCCGCCGTTCGCACCACCGACGCGAGGCTTTCGGTTTCGTCCCATCGGCGGAAGCCACGCCGCAAACGCGTTGACATCGGTTGGATAGGAGAAGGAACGCGCAAACAATCATTGACGTAGTGACGAGGCCGCTACCCAAAACACCCAAACGGAAGCCTTCAGTTTGTTGTTTCCGCGTTCCTAACACGTTTCCTATTCTCGGTTTGGAAAACCGCTTCGACAGCCGCTTTCTGTGCTGCCGTGATTTCCGGTGGGCGGGACGCTGTCGCGGTAATGGAGTCGTCGGGTCGTATCCCGAGTCGTCGTACACGCTGTGGCAGTGTTGTTGCAGATCGGGAAGATATTCATCGTCGTCGGGCAGCAACGGGACGGGATGCGGCAGTGGTTCCAGGAGTCCGACGGGCCAAGTATCCATCAGGCGGTCGCTGCTCGCGACGGCTCAGCGAAACCAAGTACTCCGCTCTTGGTTTTTCACCTGTCCGCCATGGCGGAGCGCGTTCCCGCCCGCCAGGAAATCGATTTCGACGTTAGTGCGTGCGGGCTGCTAAGCACTGGTTGGCGTTTGGACTAGGTAGGACGGTTTGGCTGGCGGATTGAATTTGTTTTGTTGGCGGGCCGAAAGAAGTTCGATGGATCGTCACGACTCGTCAAAGTTGTCGGCCCGAAACCGTGATGTAGGGATTCACTCATCGACTCCTCTACATCGCCGCATGATCGAGGGCGTGGGGCGATCAGAGTGTCGGTGGACCTCGATCCTGAGTCGGGGAAACCGCCTCTCGAATGGAGACATCCGGGAACGGGATCAAAGCGAGCGCCCGGGTCTTCCTGTAATGTGATCAGGAGATCGTGTCTTCGATGTCGGAAAATACTTGCCGGGTTGCCGGTCCGGTTCGAGGGCATGGCGTATCGCAGCGATGTACGAAGTTGTGGAACCCCGGCCAGGAGGCTTGGGTGCTTGAGATAGGGGATTCATCCCTGGAAAAGGTGATGGCATCGTTCGAAATTCCGTTGACAGGTATTTTTGAGTTCAGACGCCTTTGGTCCGTTTCGGGGGGGTTCCAGTCAGCAGTGCATCATACACCGTGCTGCGTTTTACGGTCAAACTTCCGGATCGAAGGGCGGTTGTGGCGAGAGTAGCCTGACTCTCCGGTCGGGCATGAAAGAGACACACGGTACTCGATCAGGAGAGCCGAGCGAATTGGGACGCAATTGCCCCCCTGTAGTCCACTGGCATCGGGGGGCGTTAAATCTTTGGCAATGGCCGGACGCAGTCCTCATTAGCTTTGGATCCAAATCTTAGGCGATCGGGATTGCCGTCGTCGCTCGGGCGGCGCGGTTGATCGATCGATCGGGGGGTGGTTGCGCGGCCCATCCGATTTGTCGTTGGATTTGCCAGGACCGGCGTTGCGGACGAGCCGTTTGTGAGACGCGCCGTCGGCAGGACCAGGGGGGCAAATCGCCGTTCCTCAATGCCGTCGCGGCGTTCGGACAGAGGCCTCCGCAGCGGACGTTTTGGATGTTGCTGCAAACAGACCGAAGAGGAATCGGGCGATGCGTCAGGACCGTTGGGGTGCCCGTTCGATTTGATCTCGACGTGGTCATGCACGGACGATTGTGGGTGAATTCCCGAGCACGGCACGGGGATTGATCGGGCGTCGAGGCCGGTCTGTTCGGCCAACGCGTTGGTCGTGGCCGCATCCGCGATACACGGCTTCCGGAATTCGTCCGTCGTTGCCAGCCTGCGATGTTCGCGGCGGATTCTGCGACCCACGGTTCGGGTGACGCTCGCCGATTTGGCCAATCACCTCGACGCGGAACCACCGTCGATGGCGCTGACGGGGTGACGAAGGTCGCTTCCGCCGGACGATTTGTAATTCGCTTGGCCGACGAGTATTCGATCGCGATTGTTTGATGCGGATAGTTCTCATCCAATGAGGTGCAGAAACGGCGGTGTGGGCTCCTGGAAAACCATGGGGTGTCCCCGAATGTGCCCTCGTCGTGATCGAAAAAATTATCAAAACCCCGATTTTCGATATGGACGCGATCGACGTGAACGATTGCGCGTTTGATCGCGAGATCCGAGCGGACCACCGAGCGACACGGTGGCCGGCACCGCAACCGGATTTGGCAGCGAGTTTGGCGGGGTGCCGAGTACCGCTTGGAAGAGATGATTTGGATCTGGGCGGTTATGTTGAAATGCATCGGCGTTTGGATTCGATGTGTTGCGATGCGAAAACCGTAACGGCGATGGAAAATTGGTTGGCAACGATGACTCAGTTTGATTTGGTAATCGGAACGCACCAAACGCGAAAAAATCGTCGAAGTTGCAGATTTGATTGCTGCCGGACGAGTTTTGGCGAGCCTTTCGATCGCTTGCGCAAATCCCGGCGCGATCGATGTGGTCCGAAGACGGGACGACGTTTTGATGGAGACGCAGCCAAGAAGCGACGCAGCAGCGATTCACTTGGGCCGTTGGGTGTTTTGCCGAAGACAGCGTCTCGCCCGTCGATGCGGGCTCGGTTGGCGATGGGCGTGTACTCGGGCCCGTTACGCGGGGAGAGCATTGGTGACGACGGCGGCCAATAATGGAAAAACTGCTCGATCCAATTGGCCGGGCGTGCCGCGGAGAAACCGGCGCCGGTTTCATTTGCCACCTCCTGTCTATCTGATCCGGAGGGTCGAGTGCCGTTTGGACCGCGGTCAGGAGTTTGTCTGGACGGATCGCCGAGGTCACTCTCTTGAACGCGGATTCGGATTATGACCCGTTGAATATCATCGGTCCGTGAATTACCATCGCACGGTCGGCCAATCGACCTGACGGTGGACGCGCGATCAAGCCACCGCTCGCGCGGACTGCGGCAACTCCTGTCCGTCGCTGCGAACGCTGATTCAGTAATTTGATCCTTGAAAGGATCGCAGCGAATTCGTTGGCGGTCAACTCGACCGATTGGCGATCCCCAGGGTCGGCCTGATTCCGCGGGCGTGTCCCGGTTGGGGCACAATTCGATGGCTTATCCAGGTTTTTAAAAAGTAAAGTCTCAGCGGTATGCCGTATTCACGGTACTTATTCCCCTTCATGGACCTTCGTTTTGATCGAAAAATTTTTGCCAGCACCTGTTTTCACGGCGGATGGAATTGCCAGGGGCGGGGTTTGTGAGAGTCGGCGTTGTGCGGGTCAAAACTGGCGGGCATTTCATCTGAAAGTTTTGCTTTGAGACTTTGGCTTGGATTTTGCCGGTTCCTTGGTTCTCCTCCGGCGCGGGATTTCAGTGTGAAAATTGTCCAAACGTACGGCGGTTTGGTCGGGGCGTCCGCGAAAGACATTTGCCAACGATACGGATGTGACGTTGCGTCGGCTGTCCCGCTGGCCGATCAAGCGTAGGGCGGGTTGGGCATGGCGATGACGACATTGTTTTCAAGTCATCAGGTTGCTCGGGACCGCCCCTTTGATCGGTGCGCGAATGTTAGATGCCCACATTCGCCTGCGGCGATCCAGGTTATTGCGGATCACTGCATCGGCGGCGGCTTGGATGCCATGGTCACGGTGTCCAAATCAGATTGTTTTTCAATTCACGTTGGGCGAGTTGCCTGCGGTTCCATAAACCGTGATGGCGGGGGAATTGGGTCGTGGATGATGTGTTGACGATGCGATGCCAAAACTGCCTGTTGATTTCGATGCATCGCCTTGCGTCACCGTGGCGTTGAGGTGGTTGGTATAGTGTTCTCGATCGTGCAGTTCGAACAGGACGCCGAGCATTGGTTTGCCGGCCCAAATAGAACGCTTCGCCGTGCCCGCCGGTATGATGAATCATGAATGCGGGGAAGGTGATTTCCGCTTTCGTACGTGGCGTTTTGCGAAATTGCACGTGATCGCGACGTTTCTTGATGTGAGGGAGGTGGAGATCTTCCAACACGAGGTCGCCGGATTGAAGATCACCGTGAGGGCCGATACCACGAATTTCCGCTGGGACCCACCCGTTATTCAAACCGCGGAGAATCAGGTGCGCGTGCCTTCGAGATATTGGAAGTGTTTTGGTTTGGCGTCTGGGCGTTGAAAGACAACGGTTTCGCCCGTCGCGGCTCGGATCAGAATCGGTTGTCCTTGCTGCCACGATGGTCGAAGGATGAGCCGTTTGGACTCGGAATAAACGCCCTCGCGGCAGGGACGACTTCATCACCGGGCGATATCGTTTCCCGAAAGACGAGCGAACCAATCGCCGTCAGGCGGTCAGTTCGATCGTTTCGGCGTGTCTCGGACGCTTGCCAACGGGAACACCGTAAGGGGCAATGGTGATGAGAGGCGAGACATGTTTGTGCGAAAGCGATTCATGGATGATTCTGCGAAACTGTCGGTTTAAGGCGTTTTTCTAATCACGAAACTTAGGGATTTCGTAATCCGTCCGCATTTTACTCGGAGATATCGTACCCCAGAGTGGAAGTCACGAATGGCTGCGAGTGCGGCCCGAGCGTACGGGGCGTCGTGCTGTTTTCGGGTCATCAAAACGACACCGGTGTTTTCTCATTGACTGCGGCTGGCGAGTAAACCGAACGCACTCTCGCCCAATCGCATCGGACGCGTCAAATCGGTTACCGGCCGAGGGTTCGAATGGCAGTGACATGACGCGGGCAGTTTGACCGGCAGTGAATCGAGGGTGAGACGATCGTCGGTGATCACGAAAACGCGAGTCGGCCGAAGTCCAGGTGCGGCGAACGCGGGGCAAGGGATTGTTCCATTGCTTTGAATCCATGCGTTGTTCTCCGGTGCAGACGGTTGGCATCGCGATCAAGAGGGTTTGCAGTTGTTCGGTCGATCGGATGATGCCTCGGCACATGATGAGCGAGGACGTTGGAGGGTTGATTCCGTTCCGAGGAGTTGCGAGGGTGGCGGCGGAGGAAGCGGGACGAATTGCCGGACGAGTTTCGGTTCGAACGGAGTGTTGTTATCGAACGACGGTGCGTCGTTGGAAATTGGGTTTGCGGTGGTTGAAACTCGCCCGTCGAGTTGAGACGCCAGTGACTTTGCCCCGCATCCGATGGGGTCGATGGCGGTGATGAGTTCCGGCACCGGCAGTTCGGACGCGGCGGATTCAAAACTGCTCGATTGGAATCGATCCAAATTACGAAACCGACTCTCGGCGGCGAGGTTGACGGCGATCGGTGCAGCGAGGTTTGCCGATCGATGCGGGGGCGAGTCCATTCGAAATCGTTTAGAGCGTGAATCGACAGTTCTCCATCGGTCGATCGGCGAGCAGCCATTCGAGCTGCGGCGGAGGGCCCGGCGACGCCAGCGGACATTCGTCGCCGCAGTACCTCATGCGGAGCGAGAACGCGATCGAGCCGAATTGCGGGCTCTCTGGCGTTGGTTGCCATCGTTGACGTAGGGACTTGGGGCCGTCGAAGTGCGAACTCTCCCGGTTCATCCAAACCACGCGATCATTTCGATCGTGTTATTGTTGGCGGATGAACGCGAGCCGGATTGGGGACCGCTTGGGTGTTGGGCTGGGGGATGACGGATCGGATGCGAGCGGTGTAGGCGTTGACGAGCAACTCGCGTTGATCGATGGTACACACGCAGCGTCGCCGCTTCGGTTTGCAACGCGCGGGACGTTGCTCGGGTCCGGGCCTGCAAAACGACTCTTGCCATCATCGGCATAATAGGAATGCTTTGATAGCGGACGAAGACCTTCACGCAATCGAGTCTCGGCATTCGACGCCGTTACGGGGCCGCGACGATCGCGTTGGCGCTCGTTGCCGTCGCCCGGGATCGGTTGAGGTCGGGGCGACCAACCGGCGAGCGTTGGTCAGCACGATGGTAAGGAAACAAAACGTCTGAGCGAAGCGACTGCGAAGGAATCACGTGACGTGGTCATCTGGATCGGGAAGGAGTGATTGCAGTTTCACGGTTGACAGGCAATCGTTTTCGCTCGCCACCGCGACCAATTTACGGCAGATCTGTTTCGCATCGGCATTTTGAGCGGCGAGAGCAACGGGGAGGCATCCTCCCAACGGCTGCGGTCCCATTACAGATGGATTTCTTAGGCAGTGTTTTCATCGGCAGTGTTTTTTATCATCAATGAGAGCGAAAGTCGCGGTGCGTGGCAAGATGGATGGGCCTGTGCGGGTGCGCCGATTAAGAGGTTTTAGCCGGATTTGATCGGGTTGCACGTCAGGCATCCGGCGATGTTTTTCGGCTTCGGAGTACCGACGGGTCGAGTGAGCGGACCATGACGACGATTACCAAAACGATATTTCAAGGACGAATTCACTTTGAGCGTATGGATCGCCAATATGCTTCGGCGTCGGCCCCATGGGCACATTCTCTCCCGGAAAAACGAGCAATCGGCTTCTTGATGGGGCTTTGGCGGCAGTCGTCGCGCCCGGTTCGCCGCTATCGGGGCAGGACAAATGGGACGGCAAAGGCGGGTGGTAACCCCCCCCCCCGCCCCGTCACCGGGTCGCTTCGCCAGCATCGCATTCGAATCCCCGCGTTCGACGTGGATCCAACGGACCGCTGGCGTTACCGGCGGACGTTCGGATACCCCGTGACGCCATTGCATCCCCGAGCGTATCGTTTCCGCACCGTTCCGACGACGATCGTGAAAATTTCAACCGCCGGTGCCGCCACCGGTGGCCCCGGAGCCGCCGACGCCCGCCGAAATCCGCCAAGAAAAATGGGCAGGCAGAAAACGAGACGACGCGAAAAACGCTCGGCCCACGACGGCTGCTCGAATCATTCGACCGTCCCCTGCCACCGTCTGACGAAATCAATCTCGGTTTCGCGGCGGTCTCAAATTGGCCGCTGCGGCGGTTGAGCACTCCGGATCGCGCATTGGCGAGAAACGCGCTGCGACGCAGGAATCGGCCAAGCAAGCTGCCACGCAAAACGTTACGCACGGTTCGGTGGCGCTGCGAGATACCGAGGTCGGGCGACAAAACCACGTTCACCAACGAATCAACACCGCATTCACCGCGATCCGCGAATCGGCTGATTTTTCGGGGGGCGTTATGGGCCGGTCGATACCGCGCGATCGGGAGCGTTTGATTGAGGTGCATCAAACGAGCGTGCTTCAGGAGTGGGACACGTCGCAATTGACGTCCGCCCGAGCCGTCGAGGGCGTACTTAAATTTCGCGCCAGGCGGCGGCTCGTCAACACGGACCGCGGTGGCCCGTGGTCGGCTGAAGCGACGATGATCCTCGCCTGATTTGGAATCCGTTGCGGGCCAAACGGTCGGACGATCGATTCTTCGCCCGACCCACTCTCCGTTGCATTCGGCCGAACTCGCGCCTGATGTACCGACGAGCGAGCGTGGAGATCAGAACCGCACAAACGCCGAAGCGTCTTGCGGAACTCGGCCGCACGTTGCTAAAAACGATCGATTCCTGGACCGGCAAAGATCTTTTATTACAGAGCGTGCGAGTCGCACCGACCCGCCAAAGAATGGAGTCGTTGCTCGAAGCGGCGGCGAAGTCGGTGTGGATTTTGTACTCGTCGATCAGTGCGAGAAACAGCTCGGTCGGTACACGGTCCGAGGCGGAATATGCCGGTTGGACGGTGATGGCGCCTCAAGAGTTCGCCCGCACCGCGTCAGACGATGCCGCCCGCAGTTTCTCGGATCGATCGGCCAGCCACGGACAGTAATTTCAATAAACGGCAGTACCATCCGTTGCCACCAGGGGGGCACAGTACCGAGTCGGGCAAGCCGGCCAGCCCAACGGATCGCCGTACGGTAACGGGTCGCGAGTATCACCGTTGTGCCGGTTCAGATTGTCGACCCCACCCTTCCCGGGAAAGTTGGTGTGTCCAAACCATCGGCATCCTCCCCATTCGCCGCAACCCGGTCAGCGGCCTGTTCTTGGTAAATCCATTATGCAAAATCAATCCTGCCGTACCGTCGACATGCCGTTTGATTCCCCGCACGTCAGTGACCGACGTTGCTTGGGGAGCATGTCTTATTCACGGATCTTGATGTCGGTCGGACTCCGTTTGTTTCGGTTTGGCGTTCGGTGGAGGGTCGTTGACGCTTCAACAATTGGACCGGCCTGGGGCATCGACGGCTGAGCGGGTGGAATTGCCGGCACCTCGCCAAGCCGACAACGAATCCGTTTTCAAATCCGTTCGGGACCATCGCCGGAGACAGCATCGCAAAGACAAGCGGCAGCGAATACCGGTTCGGGGCAAGGTAGACTCATCGGAGGGAGATCGCGGACCCTTTGGAGCAATACCCGCCAAATCGCTCGAAGAGCATGCTGATGCGGCAAAGCGCATGCAAAGCGGAAGCCCGCGCGAGGTTCGAAATCGCGCTCGTTGGACCTTGATCCCCAAAATTGACGCTGACGGCGCTGGACGGCGAATAAAAACGTGGGCGGCGGACGCGGGAACGCGGCCGAAAAAAGCAGCTGCCGAAAAAGCAAGCGAAAAAAGCGGCTGAAGCGGCCGGCGCATTCGAATCGGATGTGGATTTGTCGCGCCGCCTCGGATCGAACTTGGGACGATGCATGGACCTGCCTTTTCGCCGAGCGATCTGCCATTCTCGACGATCGCGACCTCGACGATCGGTTGTGCCGTTGCTGCCCAAAGAACGCGACGATCTCGGCTCCTCCGAGCGAAAATCCCGGCTTCCGCTTGAAAAGAAACGCGACGAACGACCGAAAAGGTCCGAGTCGCTTGGGTTGGCGATTCAACGCCGCCACTGCCCCAATCGGAAATCGCGCGTCGGAGAAACGAGAGTGGGAAGAGGTCCGCCTACGCCGGATTCAAAGATTCGCAGCACCCGAACGAGCGACGATTCAGAACGAGGATTCGGGCGACCGAGAGGAAACGGCGGAGTGATTCCCTTCGCAACAACCGATCGGAGCGACGCTCGCAGTCGTTTTGGATGTGCCGGTGGACCCCGCATCCCAACGCGGGACGCATTGGACGGCGTTTGATTTGAGGATGAACAGAAACGTTGGCCGATGCCAGCGAGCCACCGGCCTCACATTCCGCGTTTTCCAGTGTCGCGTCGTTCCGCGTGCGGCGGATTGCGTCGGACCGACACGGGGGTCGGTGTTCGTGACAAATTGGGCAGTAAGCATCGGCCATCGAACGTTGTACTTTACGAACATCCTGCGTTGAGCAACCGGCTTGCCAGTGTTGGCGTTGTCCTCACGGGGCTCCGTTCAAATTTGTACGGCCCTGGTTGGTTTATGCCGGGGCCGGCTCGTTATCGCCGCTGCCCGAGTACGGTTTACGGGCGGCGATTCAGGTTGCAGTTGCTTTCTTAATCCAAACAATTCGCTCCGATCGGTTCCTATCGGGCTGGTCGTCGGGATGAGTTAATTGGTCGAATCCGATGCCCGACGCGAACCTGACACGGGGAACGCTCGACCGCGGTTTGGAGATTCCAACCCGACGGCACATTGACTCGCCTCCGCATTCATCTGGTCAGGTTCACGCGGCGGGTCAGACGATCGAGCAACTGCGTGATCTTGCCTGAACGATCGTTATTGAGAGTTTACCCTGACCGGCGATCGACGATTGACACCGGTTCGGACCGGCAACGTGGCCCCGTCAAATTGCGAGGCGATCAGTTGTTCGGAAGGTTTCAAATTCCGCCAGAGCCCTACAAACGGTGACTCCCGAAGGCACCTGCGTTTGCCACGATTGGGGGCCATCCCGACGCAGGGATTGAACGCTCGGGCGAACTCAAAACGCGAGATCAATCTGCCGTTACGATTCCATCGTGCGGTTTGGAGGTCGAGGTGATTGCTCGAGCAACAGGCGCCTCACTATGTTTATGTGCTCGGCGAAAGGTCGCGAGGCCAGGGGCGTTTCGAAATGGACGCACGACGACGGTGCTCGGCGCGATGAGTTGGCGGGTAGTTTCGTGCCGGGCGCGAATTTGCGTCAGGTCGTTGTCTTTCGACGGGAGAGAATTGGGAATTGCTCTCGACCGTGCTCGACCTGCGAGGTGCTTTACTAAGGCAAGGGTGCATCCGGCCGTGGACGAAAATTTGGGTCCAGGACGGCGATGTGACTTATTCCTTCCACCGGCACCGATTCCGGTGTTCGATCGTTCGTGCAGCAGGTGTTCACGAAGGCATCTACGGGTATCGTGCCGTTTGGAGGCTTCCTCGGTTGCTCTCGGGGACAATTAATTTAGGGGCCGACTTCGGCGGTCCGAATTCGCCCGGGGTGAAAGTTGCACGGTTTTCTGCGGTTTTTCCAAACTTGCCACGCCGACATCCTATCAATGGGACTTCTGAGTGTTCTTCCTTCGGCATTCGACCCTCGAAATCCGCCCATGCCGCAACAGCTCCCTTTCGACTCGTTCCGTTCGTCGATCGTCCATCGCCGACCACCCCACCCGTTTGTTTTGTACCACCGAGGACGCATCGCCAGCGTGCCGCGACCGGAACAACGCGTTTCGCCTGGAGACGAGGGGTATCCAGCAGTACTTCGCCGTCAAAAGCGACCCCGAATCCCGCACATTCGTTGCGATCATGGCGGAGGAGGGCAACGGTTGCCGATTGCAGCAGCGTTGGCTGAACTGGATCACTGCGAACGGGCTCGGCATTACCGGCACGGACGTGAGTTCACGTCCAACAACACGACGGTCGAGAAGTTCGCGATCGCCGCTCCGATCGGGCGATCAATCAACCTCGAACACCCCCCACCATATCCGAAACAATTGCAGCAACTTCCGACGCGCTGCACCGAAAAGATGGTTTCCTTCCGCTTCCAATCCGGGACCGGGAACGGCAGGGCAACGTGGATCATCGGCCGCATCCGAAGGAAGCCAAATTCGGCATGCACCCGCGATCACTCTTTCGAAGGTTTACGCGCGTGTGCGCCGAAATCGGGATCACGCGTTTCGGTTTACACGCGATGGTTGTGGTCCAAACGAATTGAAACGTCGCAGGCGTTGTTGCAACCGCCGAGATGCTGTTCCGATTTGGCGATCGAGATTCAACCAGCGGCTGGCGTCCGAACTCGATTGCATTTTATTCAATCTCGGTGGCGGATCGGGCGTGGCTACGTCCCGAGCAGAGTTTGAAATCGATCTTGCCGAATTCGGGCCAAGGCGTTCACGCTCTCTACGATCCAAAAATTCGTGCGGCGGGACTCGCGCCGAATCCTGTTGATTGATGGGAAGAACGGTCGCGCGATGACGGGACCGTACGGTGTTCTTGATTCAGCGAAATCATCAACCAAAAAACGTCTTATAAAAGTATGTCGGTGTCGACGCTTGCATGAGCAAACCTGATTGCGCCCCTCCGGGAATGTACGGCGCCTTTACCATCACATCAGCGTTCCTTCGCAAAGAAAACGACCCGGAGACCGGAAAACGTCGGACGTGGTCGCATCATTGTGCGAGACAAACGACAAAGTTCGCGGATCGATCCCAATGCCCCCGACCGAAGTCGTGTGATATTCGTCGTGATTCACGATGCCGGTGCCCACGCGCATTTCAATGGGGATTCCAGTCAACGGGCGATTGCCGAATCCGCCGAATTCTCTACCAACGACGCCGGCGAGGTGCGTGAGATTCGCCGCGCCAGAAACGTTCGACGACTTAACTTCGCCACCGTCGCATTTTTAGCTCCGTCCGAATCGGCGGTTGAAACAGGGTTGCAGCAGGTTAGGGTGAGAGGTTCATATTTCTTCGCTCTTCCTTTTCCCGCTCCCTATGAAAAATATTTTGCCGAAAACTCATGGGAAACGTTGGTACGTTCGAAGTTCCTTCCGGCAAAACGGCTCGTCAAGCCTGACGCAAGACGCCGGAGGAATCAACTGCACGGCCTGCGGCGGCGGTCCCGATGCACGACGTGCCGTGTTGAGGTTTTCTCGTCGGCGAACCGGGACCTCAATCACGCAGGCGGGAAAGAAACACTCGCGCTCGCGAAGGTCACCGCTCCCGGTTTGCGTTTGGAGTTGCAGACTCGCTGCGACCATGATATATCCGTACGATTGATCAGCGCCTCGAAGCAGCGGGCCGGCAAAGACCAAGGTGGCGATGGTTCAATGAATGAAAGTCACAACCGAACCGCAGTGGACCCACGAATGTAGACACGGTGCATTGGATCCACCTGAGCGGATCTGCATCGGTGTGGGGACGCGGTAACAACGTAGCCTGACTCTTCGAGTCGGGCACAAAAGCGGCAACCAAATCGACTCGAAGAGTCGAGCTTACAAAAATGAAAGCTCAACGACTTCCGCGAGTGTGAACCCAAAGCAGGCGGGAGCCTGCAAGACAGTGTGTTCCCGGGCAAGAGCCCTTTTATCCCCCCCCCATACACATCCTTTTTAAAGCAGAGGTCCCCTGCCGCTTCCTCTGGCATTCGCTTGGCGATGCTTGATCCGTTATGACGATTGAACCACCCGTGACTGCGTGTCACGTCGCACCACATGCGGTGAAGCCCAAAAAGTCAAACGTCTCCGGTTTGCCAAGTCACGCTCGGCGCGATTACTCGCGGCAAAGCGAAACCAAATCGAGAAGTGCGCGGGTTCTTGCCCTCGTGTAGCTCCAAGCCGAACTTGCTCATCCGCTCTTTCAAAGCGTCCAAACAAGGCACCGCTTCGTAGCGGTGCTGGAAGCGATGACGAAGTCGTCCGATAACGAACAATCACAACGTCACCACGACAGTTTCGACCACGGCCAATCCTGTATCCAACAAAGTCAATTACGTAGTGCAGGAACCACGTTTGCCAGAAGAGGCGATATGACCGCCCCCTGTTTGGCGTTCCCACGGTTGTCTCAGGAACCATGCCCCTCTTCATGACCCCCTCTTCACTGACCCGGCGCGAAGCCATTTCCGGATCGTTCGTGAGGATTGCGTTTGTCGCGATCCGGTGTTCCAAGAACTTGACCAAAACCACTCGTGGTCGATCGTTTGTCAAGGGAAAATCCTTGATGTCGGCGGTCCAGTACCCAACTCACTTTCTTTGTTGTGATCGCAACATTCAACGGCATCAAGCGCCGCATGCTGAGAGAGGCGACCCAGGCCCCAGTATCTGCCGGAAATAGGGGCCGTAGGCTGAATCCGAGGAAAAAATCTTGCTCGTAAACGCAGGGTTCAGGCACCACATTGACCGGCTTTCTGGAACAGAGCTTGCCTCAGCGATGGCGATACCGATCGGTCGCTGCGCATCGGGACTTCGGTGATGTGGATACGCTTCGATGGCCTTTGGCCGGTAGGCTCCCCGGTGAATTCGACCATGAAGATCGACGATGCGATTCTCAAGGTCCACTTTCGTAGTCCTCCCAAGTAACTTCATTCAACAACCCACGGCATCCTTCTTCAATGCGGAAGAAGGCTTCCGTTGAGTAGGTCTTTCGTTGCGTGATGCAACAAGAAAGTGAACTTCATCTCGCGGTAATCGCGGAAGCTTGATTGGTTCGCACGCCTTAGCCAATCCGAATGACCTGCCACGATTCCGCTCAGTGCGCGGGGCGGGTTCGGACGGGCCGACGTTCCTTCTTAGCTGCCAGAGTCCGTTAGGGGAAAACAGGGCTTTCCTCGGGCAGACTCCGCAGCGGGTTCAGTTCCCGCGTTGTTTCGCCTGATTCGACAGTACTATTGGACTTCATCTGAATTCGATCAACGTTCATGACAGGCTTATCCGCAGAGCGGTTCCCTGTCCGCCGCGAAAGCGGAGCTTCCGCCCCAAATGGTGGGCGTTGCCCTTCAGGTTGATCGGACCTCCGCCCCCAATCTCAGTAGCGAAACGGGCGCGTTCTGGATTTCCACACATGCTCAGGGTCTCTGACTTTCCGCCGTGTCCACTTGGCACTTGCCTTTGCGAAACCAAGCGGATGTTGCCTTCCCTTGTCAGGACAAGGTCGGCACACGGAAAAAGAGGCCCGTGTTGAATTGATTTACAGGGGAGCTCAATACATTGGCCTGCCTTCAACCCGGTACGGCGCTCAGCAGACGTTGTTACCGCAGTCGCACCTCCGCCGGGGGCCGAAGTCGGTGGCTGTCGTTCTTCGTAAGAAACTTTCATTCTCGATCCAAAACGGTTTTATCCCGGCACACCCTGACACCTTTACCAAGTCCCGGCGATGAGTTGATCTCGGGCCTTGGGGCGGCGTCATCGGCGATCCCTCGCGTCCGCGTCGTTGCGGGCACAGGCATTCAAACCATCGGCGGGGCCACCTCCCGATATCCCAGGTTGCCACCGACATCAAGACGCATCTCAAAAAATTCAAATGGAAATGGTTAGAGGGACAACAGCCAAACCCGAGCAAAATCTACGCCTATTCGCCGCCGCAAGTTCGCGCAATTACTCCTCGATCGAAAACTTCCGGTGGTCAAAATTTTTCCCGGAGATCAAGGTCCTCTCCCATCAAGGAAGCATCGCCCCGCGTGTGGATTATAAAAAGTGGACGATCGCACCTCATCAGGATCCCAAACACTTCGCTGCGAGCCCAAACGAGCCATCACACACTCCCAGGAGGAAAAAACAGAGCAGACTGACAAAATCAGGGAAAACCTCAGCCCACCCTCCGTCGGAGCCAATCCAACAACCCGAAAGATGCTCTGTCCTAGATTGGTCTGCTAAGATTGTCCTCCTGCCATTTTGCCGAGATCGTCTTCACCCCGGCCCAGGCTAGTTCGGATTTGCTTCAGCGTAGGCTTCATGGCTCCTTTCCCAAACCCTTTAAGAGGTTTTTTTTTTTTTTTTTTCCAAAAAAAAAAAACCCCCCCCATTTCCCAATTTTAATTGATGAACAGGGTTGCCGGTTTCTGGGGATTGAAAGTTGCAACTATTTACGTTGTTGCCCGTCTAGAACGCGTCGATTGGGCGTACCCGCATTCAAATTTCGTGGGAACCGAAGTTATTGGTCCCCTTGGGGGGCATCACTTCTTGAAGTATTTTTTAGAACCTTTCCAAACACAAAGAGTCGGCAACCGTCTTTTGTAAACATCCGGACAATCTCAATATTTATCACAAGCCCCAATCAGAAAAAAGCGTATCACGAGATTTTTTTACAAACTCTGCGATTTTCCTTGCTGGAAGATATTCGCGTCAATTCGCAGAACCTGATCTGTTCCGGATTTCGACGTTCAATTGCAAATCACAATGGCGTCGTCCCATGACTACGATTGCGTGGTTGGAACTTGATTCATTACTTCCGCTACGCCATTCGTTTCGCGGTTGTCATAGACACCAACAATTGCCTCGGAGGCCAATATTTTAAGCGATTGGCAAAAACTGCGGGACAGGTGTTACAAACCAAATCCCCAGTGGGTTGATTACCTTTCCAGTTTTGCGCAACGTTCGGTTGTGGCAAAAAGCCTCGGTTTCGTAATCGTTGAAACTGACATATTTTTGGACCTTACAACGTCCTTCAAAGTTACAGTTATTTCCAACCGGAATTACTTGGCTTCAGCCTTTGGCCGCTCAAGGGCCTTCGCAAGGAAACCAGTTCCGCTCTTTGATCGTGGCTTCAATTTTTCCTTAATTTGCTCGATTGCCCAGACCGGCGGCGAGCGGCAATCCTTCAAGGCGTTCCGGGTAGTCCGAAATCTTTGTACCAAGGGATTTGTTTTCACGGACCTTTTTGCGAGGTCTTGCGATTAACGATCCAAAGCCGTGCCATCTTTGGACTAATCAGCGAAAACTGTCCACCTCAAGCCGATCTCAGAAGTAAGGACCAAGTCGGGGCGGGCGTAAGTGCTGAAGCTTTGGCTCTCCTTGGCCTGGCCTCATTTTGATTACGTTTCGGAGGCGGCCTTTCACACCCGGATTTTCGGCTACATTCTTCGGACAGGGTTCAGTTTTGATTTTCCGAAGGAGTCGGAAAGAGGGCAGTGGCTTTCGGGAAAAATCTTTTCTTTCCCTTTTCGGTGTGTTT
>Ga0163217_1033619_pt1 | contig 16692 bp, 24 predicted proteins | sample SynspAceP_FD_185933 | JGI IMG/M metagenome (GOLD analysis project Ga0163217, IMG submission 185933) | Saline lake microbial communities from Ace Lake in Antarctica - Synechococcus sp. Ace-P (PacBio error correction) | ecosystem: Environmental > Aquatic > Non-marine Saline and Alkaline > Saline ... | reverse complement strand
TTGGATTCGTGACGTCGGTTTCGGGACCAAAACGGCATGATTGCGAGAGATTGGGGCTTGAGGAACTTGTTTGTAACATGAAAAACGATAGGAAACGTTAAAAACTCTGGCAACACGCTCGTTTGCGACAAGCGCGGGGCGGACGCTCCGATCGGAGATTGGCTCGGCGAACGTATCACCTTATCATTCGCCCCTGGAACCCTGTCCGTTCTCAGGGGGGATTATAGATCATGTGTCTCCAGGGACTCGCGCTTTCTCTCTGGACAGACCAGCTCGATGTTCGAATTAACTCACGGACCCCTTCCCCGAAGGCAAGCCTCCAGCAACATCGACCGCGCGTCGAAAGTGCCCACGCTTGGGTATGCTCGATATGCCGACCGGACGTACGGCGGCATTGACCATTCACGCTCGGCACGCCAGATTGACGATTTAAACGTCGGAAGAATGAATCGGAATCAACGCTCTATCGGTTATCGCGCCCCGCGATCTCCGTCGCGACCGATTTGGCCGACTTGGCGACAACCTGGAGTCGGATGACAGAGCGACGATCGCAAGTTATACGGTACCTGTGTTGGATGAGTTCCGATCGTCGTTCCGTGACCCAACGCGTCAAAACCATCGATCTCGAATGAGGACGTTTTCGGCAAAGGCGTTGCACGATTACGGGATGGAACTGGGAACAAAGTCGCCGATCGCGAACTCACGCCGGGTTGGGGCAACGGGGGTCTCGGGGACGACTCGCCGCCTGTTACCTCGACAGTTGCGCGAAACTTGCAATTGGCCCGTATCGGATACGGCATCCGTTACGAATAGGCATGTTCTATCAACCACAATCGAGACGTCGTCAAGTCGAGGACCCGATCACTGGCTCCAGTGAACGGCAACCCGTGGGAAATCGAACGCCCTGAAAAGCAACCCGCCGCATTCGTTTCTACCGACGCATCGAAATTCTATTTTTGAGGACAAAAAGGCACAAGCGTGCCAAGACTCGTCGAACCGTGACGTGGCTCGCTCGTATGCGCATGCCGATCCCCGGCATACCGCAAAACGAAACGTCAACACCACTTCGCCTTTGGAAACATCCACCACGGACGATATTCGTCTCGCCGAATTACATGCCGGCAGTTACACGCAGGCGCGTCGCGGCGAAGAAAACGATAGCGGAACAGATCTCGATTGGTGTATGTACCCCAACGCACGCCAGCGAAACGGGAAAAGAACTCCCACGTCTGAAACAACAGTACTTTGCTCGTCTCGCCGGACCGTCGCTGCAAGACGTTGAGTCGGAAACGATGGGTGGAAAAGAACGGACGAGGGACTTCCACCGATTGTCCTGGTCAAAAGAAAACTTGCTTCCACGTCAACGACACCCACCCCCCCGGCTGCGCCGGTGCCCGAGAGTTGATGCGGTTGTTGGATGGCGAGCACTCGATGGAGTGGGCGCAAGGCGTGGGAAGTCGTCACACCGTTGATGGCGCTACACCAAACCACACGCTGCCTGCCCGAGGCGTATGGGGGGGGGGAGGGCGGGGATGGTCGGTGGGGGGGAATTTTTGGCTTCAGCCGATTATGCTGCCGGCGTTTGCTGAATTATTACGAAATCAACTCACGCTTCCTCAAATCCGTCGACCAAACCAATGGCCTGGCGAACATCCGAGAGGCGAGGAGATGGTTCGCTTGATCGAAGAAGGGAGACAACCCCACTCCGCATGGCCTACCGCCAGTCGTGGGCAGTTTCTCGGTCAACGCGTGTTGCCGGTTTGCAAAACGGCAGTTGCTCGAAAGCGATTGTTCAAACACTTCGCAAAACGTGGCCGCGAAAGTTCAAGTTAACAACACCAACGGCTGTGACCCAGCGACGTTGGCTTCGCACTGCAATCCGGGACTGCGGTGTCTTATACTCACGAGACCATCGGCGAAGGTGGCAGACGGATCTGACGAAGATCGCGCTGGGAACTGGCAAAACATCGCCACCGATCGTCGTTCATGAGGCGAATGGAAAAACCATCAAACTCGACAACAAGAAAGACTCGCTGATCTGAGGTTTCACAACAACGGGGATCGTTTGCATACGTCGTTATTGGCTTGACGTGCAAGGGCAAACGGGAATTCACGGAATACAAACGTCAAATTGCTTCAAACGTGCTGCCACGTGATTCACTTGTTACGGACGGAATTCCAGCGCCTGGCGAGTTACGGCATGGTTCCCGCTGCGTGTTGATTCGGTGGCAAAGCGGCCCGGGTTATCACGTGGGCCAAATTGATCGTCAAATTGATCAACGACGTCGCCTCGGTGATTGCAACTCGGAATCGAAGTGCAAGGACATGTTGACGGTTGGTGTCTTTCCCGACTACCGCGTCTTCATCGATGTGAGATTATCTGTCCGGGTCGGAATTGTCCGAGCAAATTTCGAACCAGCCCGGAAAGAAAGCGTCGGGAACGGTACATGAAATTCATTGGATGAACGGAGCCTGTTGACGCATCGGCCACACTCCGGAGCCAAATTGAGTTCGCCCGAGAACGGGCACGGCGCGGGAGAATTTCTTCTTGTTCGGACTCGATGCTCACGAGTCACGAAACCCAAGGAAAAATTACCCGACCCAACGAGTTCTTCACCCCCGATCCCGAAAATCGCAGTCTGCATAACTGCTTCGAAAGCGACGGCTTCAAAACCCAAGCAACCCAGGGGTTGTTCGATTTGCCTAACCGGTGGGTTACGCGCCCTCATGTCGTGGCTCACAATCGCCGACCTGCGTAGCTACATGACGCGCAAGCCAAGTGCGCGAAGGCGTATCACGCATCGGTTCACTGACGAGATGAGCATTCGCAAACACCGCCGGCCAGTGGTTGCGCTTCAGAGCGCCGCCACGATCCAGCAGTACGCTCAAGAGATCTGGACGTGCGAGCGTTGCCGCCCGGTGTGAAAGGAGGCAGTATCACCGACGCTCCGCGTCTGTGAGAGTCCTGCGGTGCCTGCTCGGCGCGGAGCGGCGAGGTTTACAGGAGAGTATCACGACGCTCCGCGTCGTGAGGAGTTTGCGGCTTCTGGTGCTCGACGCGGAAGCGGCGAGGTACGAGAGTGTATCGCGACGCTCGCGTCGTGAGGTGTTCGGCGTGCTCGGTCGCGGGAGCGGCGAGGGTTACAAAGAGAGTATTCGCGACGCTCCGCGTCAGTGAGGGAGTGCGGGTGCTACGACGCCGGGCGGACGAAGGTACGGAAGAGAGCTATCGCGACGCTCCGCGGTGCGTGAAGGTGTTGCGGGTTGCTCGGCGGAGCGGCGAGGTACAAGAGAGTATCGCGACGCCCGCCGTACTGTGAGGAGTTTGCGGAAGCTGCTCGACGCGGAGCGGCGACGGTACAAGAGGAGGATCCACGACGCTCCGCGTCAGTGGAGGAGTTGCGAGGTCTCGCGCGGAGCGGGAGGTTACAAAAGAGAGATATCACCGGTCGCTCCGCGGTCTGTGAGAGTTGCGGGTGCTCGACGCGGAGCGGCGAGGTACAAACAGAGAGTATCGCGACGTCCGGCGTCGTGAGGAGTTGCGGGTTGCTTCGACGCGGAGCGGCGAGGTACGAGAGAGTAGCACGGACGCTTCCGGCGTCGTGAGGAGTTGCGGAGTGCTCGCGCGGAAACAGGGGGGCCGGCCGACGGTACAAAGAGAGTAGCACGACGCTCCGCGTCGTTGGGAGTTGCGGGTGCTCCGACTCGGAGCGGCGAGTACAAAGAGAAGTTAGCACGACGCTCCGCGTCGTGAGGAGTTGCGTTTTACTCGACGCGGGAGCGGCGAGGTACAAAGGCTACCTCTCAACTTGCTGCCGGCCACACGTCGCGGATGCTGTCTTGATCCGAGAGAATGCGAGACGACGATCTTTCGGAATAGCAACGGCCGCGCGCGGACGCGAGGCTGTAGATCGTGATGGAGTCGAGTGCGTTGAGCCCGCCGACACGCCCACCCCGTCGCGACAAATTCACGAGCTGCCGCACGGTCGTGGCCTCGGGGGCTTCTTGCAAAGATCACCAGGCAGCATTCGTTAGTTTCGTTGACATCGCGATTCGGTTTTCTTCGATCAGAAAATCGGCCAATGTCCAAACCGTCGGTTGCGTTCCAAAGCGCGGGCGAGCGTGCGAACGGATTGCTTTCAAGTGCATCGGGCCGCGCTCGACGTCGATCACGACCGTCGCAACGCGCATCTTCTTACGCAAAATGGTTGCGACTCGCCTCGGCCGCCCGCGGACTTGGAAATGGTCGCCGATGCGATGATCGCCCCGGAACCCTTCGGTGGCGATCGGTCGCCGCGGTCGCGTCCGTTTGTCGCCATCCCGAACGGTTCACAGCGCTTTTGCAATGCCGTCGCGATCGAGGCAGCGGCGGTGATCGCCAGATCAGTTCCGCACTCGGCTCATGTCAGGTCGAGGTTCGTCGACACGTGCATGTCACGATCCACCCGTCGCGCCGATCCACCGAGGACGGTTCCATTAGATTTTCGTATTGCAGGGTTCCCCGTGCGAGCCTCGCCGCCCAGTGAACACTCCCTTAGCGGATCGCCGATCTGCATTGCCGAATTGCCACGGATCGTGTCGGGGTCCGGCATCACTTAGGCGCGGAATGCGAATCTCGCACATCGACGCCGCGATTCCGACATCGTAGTCGAGATCAATCCACGGCGGGTACACCGTGATCGAACAGGGCCGAGAACCCATCGGTAGCGTCGGAAACATTGCCCACCGGGTTCGCCGGTCTTCCAACACCTCGGGCGATTTGATGAAGTAACCCGCCGTCGACATATGAAACGCTGTAACGCAGATTGCCGCGTCTCGCCCGGCCACAACGCCATCCACGGCTTAGCCGAGCTCGTCGACGGTGATCGCGGATTGCGCGCGAGCGACGCGGGCGTCGTTCAACTGGGATCGACTCGTCACTTCGCCGTCCGCGGCAGCAGGTCCTCTACCGAACACCCACGCGATCGCAATAGTTTGCCGGTGTTCGTGACCGCGAAAACGCAATCGGACCCGCGAGCCGATCCCGATTTCGAATCGCTCCGGCTCGGTCAAGTTTCACGCATCGCCACGACGCTCAGCGACCATTGCTGCGACACCCACCGCGCCGAGCCCCACGACCACGGGCCACGGTGAACGCAGGCCCATCATCACAACCCGGGCCCCGGCGGACCATCGCGACGTACCGCACGGCGCGCCCAAACGGCAACGACCGTGAACCACCCCGACGCAATCCTCGGCGGCGGTGGCTGTTGCGACCCGCGATCGACGTGTGAAGCTTTGCGAAAACCGTCGATCCGCAGCAGGGAGCGGCGGCATCGGCTCGCTCCCCGATTGCCCCGGATCACGCTGAATGGGTCGGCACGGCGATTTCACCCGAGATCTCATCGAGGACTTTTTCAAGTTCCGTCAGGTTTCGCCACCGGACTCTCCGGTCGCAGGATTAACTCGGTGGTCCATGTGACCGGGCGGGATGATTTTTTTGACATCATCGGGGATGGACAAAACTGACGGCCTCGGATCCGCTTGCCATCGGCTTGGGCCCGCGCAGCGGAACAACGCCGATCGTTCGCCGCGGGGCTGCCGCGAGGCGAGGTCTGTTCGCTTGTTGCGTGTTGTATGGACAGACCGCACAGGGATAAATGTCGGACCCGCAGATCGGACGATGCACTCGCGAATCGAGGCTTGGGGCGAGCCACAATCGTCCGCCGTCGCGACCGCTTGCAACGTGTCGATGGGATTGCGTCCGTTGCAGCATTCTCGAGCATTCCGGAGTTCCTCTCGAGCCGGATAGCCGAGCGAAAAACGCATTAAGAAAACGGTCGAGTTGACGCCTCAGGCAACGGGAACGTGCCTCGTGAATCGACCGGGTTCTGTCGGTCCGCATGACCAGGAAACGGCGGTTCAACCTGTAGGTTTTTTCCGTTCAACGGTTTGACGCGTGCTTCGGCCATCGCTTCGAAGCCAACGATGCGGGTACGCGGTGTGGCCCGGTTGATCCATTCGGCGAGCAGAATCTGCGTGAACACCGGCCCAGGACGAAATCGAAACCGGCGGGTTTTTTGGTTGAAGATGACGTTCCCGTCACATCCGAGCAGGCAGATCGGCGTGCATTGGACTCGTTTGAATTGGCACCCGAGGTACTTGGCGAAGGGCTCGGCCAGGCATCGTCTTTGGCGACACGGGAACATCTTCGAGCAGGATATGGCCACCACTGAGCAAGCGACGAGGCGACAGGATCATTGTTTTGCGTTTGCCACGATTTGCAAGCGACGTTGCTAAGCACTCGTTGGACAGTTCCGCGAGCTTGGGCCCACATTCGATCGGTGCGAACGGCAGCCCGAATTTCGCAGCCGAGACGGACGCAGCGAGGGCAACGGCGGGTCTTCGCTGCGAGAGCGTCCGTGGCTGAGTTCTGGCGGACGGGCCCGGCGGGGGGGTGGGGACTCAAACGATGGGCTCGGACGAGTGGATTAAAAAAGAAAAACAGAATACTATCATACCTATCAGGCAGCAAGCGATGGCGTTTGCAGCCACACCGGCAAACGATCTCCTTTTCAGGGGGAATGCCGGATCGGGCGCCGAAGCGCTTGATCGGCCTACGTCGCTCCTTCAGGCGTGAAAGACTCGCGCGAGTTGCGGTCTCGCCGGGGATGCGGATGGATCTAGTCGGGGAAATAGCAGTGACGGCAATTTGCAGCGTTGCGGTGGGAGAGCACAACGGTGCGATGGCAGTCCTTTTGTGGAATGGCGTCGTGATCTCGGAAGATGCGTTGACCGGGTTGCGGTGGACCCGAAGCCTCGGCGAGGAACGTTGATTCTGCCAGTATTTCAGGCACTACCGGCGCTAGCGTTACCACGTCGCCATTTCGCACCAGGTCGAACGTGGATGCTGGTGACGCTCGCCTCGATCAACGAGCACGATGTCTTCCGGGCCGGGATGGACGCACGGCGTAGGGATTTCCGCGTTACCAAGGCGATATCCGGGTTCGGCGTGCTCGATTGAGTCAGGTAACACGATCGGTTTTTCAAATGCGGAATGCAGATACCGTCGGTTGGGATTGCTCTCGCACTCCAATCACGAGCAAATCTGATCGGGTCAGAATGTTGCGGTTTCCCTGCGGATTCTCTGCACAATCCTGCCATATGATCAACTCAATCTGCCCCGACGAATTCTCAAAAACCCCTGGTCGACTAATTCCGCATACTGCTGCACGGTCACCGGAAGGGTGACGGGCAGCATGTCGTGAGGCAGCCGGGTGAGGTGATTTCAACGGTGCTCATGGGAACCTTTAGGTGTACTCAATTCTCTTGGTCGCATTCCGACCGAGGTTAAGGCAGGTGGCGTGGGCTGCAGAGCATTCTTGGTATTTCGGCTCCACGGACTTTCCAAACGCTTCAGCGGCATACGTATCAGGTCGGCATCCGAGATTCGCATTTTTTCAATCAGCGGCGGAATCATCGCTGAGGAAGCGATCCGCAATTCGACGGGGTATCCGCGGGTCGGGCGGGAAACGATTCCCGCTTCGTCCGCGCCCATCGAACAGTACTTCATTCAAGCTCGCCATCGCGGGACCTCGCGTTAATACTTCGCGTGCAACGAACTCAGCGCAAGGAAACACTGACGATCTCGCCTTGACCGTGAAATGCAACACGCCACCGGTTCGGCCGTGCACGCACCGTTTCGTAAACGCTCTGGGTTTCGTCTCGTCGAGATCCGAACCGCGTCACAATCAAAAGGCTTGGATCCACTCCGGCGTTTATACGCGCGTCCGCCGTGGTCGGATCGAAGAAATTTGAACGCACTCAGGGTCTGTCGTTCCTGACTTCGGTGCTGCAACGGAAGGTTGGTCCAATTTACTGGTGACGCATCGAGCAGATCGCCGCCAATTCGATGCTGGTCTCGCTTTCCTAGCAATCGCTTCTTGTTTTCGCGTGTTGTTCCCCGGGGGGGGCCCCCCCCCCGGGCCGCAGAACCGGGTGAACGAGGGCCGCATCGATCATCCGTTGCAGCGCACAATCAATGAAGTTTCCAAATCGCAGGTTTGCCACTGTTGCAACGCCAGCTTTCGTTCGACCGGGGATTGCAATATTCAATTTCGTGATTTCGCGATCGCGGCCAGGTTCAACTAACCAAGCGACACGCCGGAATCGTGGTTCAAAATCGCGTGGCCAGTTAGGCGCTGGCAACCATTGCCGCAGCGTCGTCTCGGTTGCGACGATTGCAGCGGCTGAAACCGAGGCGATCGCCGCGAGCGTTGGTCAACACCACCGCCCGCGAAAAAGACCGCTTTTGGAATTCGTCGACCCGCAATCGTCGTTTCACGACCTTCACCGGGGTCGCGATCGGGCGAAAAGGATCGGGCGTGAATTGCGGCGTCGACCGAGACCCTCAGGTTCGAGCGTCGGGCCGGATTCGACACGGTGCGGCTCGCCCTCGCCACGCGGTTGCGGCGACGACGGCGGTCCGAGCTCTTGGGGCCTAAAACCTGCCTCGTCCGATTCCGATTTAACCACATACTACGGTCTTGTCCGTATTTTGTATTTCTTCACGCCTCCACATGGCGGAATCGATCAAGCAGCCGACAAAACTCGGCACCAACACCGTGCGAACGATACAACTGTCGATATCACAGCCGAGGGCAGAGCGAACCCGAGTTCGCGGTGATCCCGCGGAGGAAGGTTTGCCCGCGGTCCGCTCGCTCGCCGTTGGGAACGAGGCTCTCGACGGACGTCGGGCCACCATGCCGAGGCTGGTCATGCTAGACGAACGTGGCCGGCCATTTTCACGATCCGCACGCGGTGACAATTGGGCCCCGCGTCCGCGCCGAACGGGCCCGGCGGACGGGCCGCGATGAACCGAGTCGCCCGGCGGTTCTTTCATGATATCGGGTTACCAGGTAGACGTTGTTAGTCCTGACCAACGGCCGAACGAGAATCACAAACAGGAAACAGCGGCAGTTATTACCAACTCCAAACCCAAAGAATTGCCGGCACCATCGATCGATTCGGAAAAACCAATACGTCAAAACCCAACGTAGCGTAATAGCTTCAGAGCAACACCGCGCGAGTCAAATTACAACGACAACACCGATCCCGGTCGGAGCACAACGACAAGACCAAACAACAAACCGCGAAGATGACGGCGATATTTGATCCGGCCGGGATGTCACGCAAAGTGGACTTCGCGGAGGTCGACGATCCGAGGCCGTGGTACCGGTCACGTACAATTAGCCAGGACGTGCTCGTGGCGTTTCGAAGCCCATCCCAGGTCTCGGCGCGGACCTGCTTGCCTCGATCGATTTTTGAGTTTCGACGCCGCGTTTTCGGAAAAACGGGTCCTCTTGCACGATTACGCCGAGGCGAATCAACAACCGCGGCGGTGTATTGCGCTTTCAGTTGGCGCATGAATGCAACCGAGCCAAACGGATTGGTTTTGTAGCGTGTCGTCGTTGCAAGGCCTCCCGGTCTGAGGTAATCCCATCTCACGATCGGGCGGGAAATCCCGACGCGGATCGCTCATCAGAACGCACCCGCCGGACCCCATCGACCGATGATACAACAGCTCGATCAAATCGCATCGCATCGTGACGGGCCAGTGTCTCTTCGTTTCTGATCCGTTGCGAGCGAACGCCAGATTCGAAAAATGGTGCCATCTCCCCGCACCGCCGAAACTTTCGATCGAGCATCACCATTCGCCTGGCGACTGTTGGCGCGATCGTCCAATTGGGCCGCTGAGGTCATACGTGACGGATGGTATGCTCAATGAACCAGACGCCTTCCGATGGCGAGGCAAGGATCAGACAGGGATCCAACCAGCGCGAGCGTCCACACCGGGTACCGCGTCAACGCGATCGCAGGTTGCGTTCCATACCGACTGCCCGACGTCGAACTTGCCTTTGCCGGTGAGGCACTCCCCGTGCGGAACAAAACTCGCCCGTTGCCGGAAAGCGAAGCAAGCGACGAAGGGAGGGACGGTAATCGGTTCGCAATCAGCGGTCGGCCAGAAAACACGCGGGCCGAGCGAAGCTCAGACAGCGCACCGGCGTCTTCGTCAATTGGCCACACCAATCAACCGATGCTCAAACAGATCGCGAATGATTCGGACCGGTAGTTGTTGAAATTTGCCGAAATCGCGAAAACCCACATTCTGCCCCAAACCACGATCCGTGGTCAGGGCACTGCCGATCAACGCACCGCTGACGTTTCGAGTGCCCCGCTCGCACGCGACCGGCCACGGGATGAAACGGGCGGCTTCTTCTCGTAACCGCGAGCATCCAGAGGGAACAAGACAGATACTCCGTGCCCGCGCCGACAGAATCAGACGACGAAAATTCCAGGCTCGTCGTGTCACACTTCAAATCCAAAACCGAGCCAATCGGCCGACGCGAGAATAATTTGAGTCAAGGAAACGTGGACCAACACGCTGTCAGCGCTGACCATCCACCGCAACGGCGATCGAAATTACAACCGGGACCGCGACGCAAGCAGCGGCGCACCGCCGAAGACGACGCGAAGAATGATCAAAATCATGCCGACGAGTGACCATTCGGTGGCTACGTGATCGCGGGAGCGTGACGGCGCAGCCAGCGTACTCGCCGCGATCGCGGCCCAGAAACCGTGCATGCGGACCGGTGCAATTTGTTCGCCCGCGGCCGAGCTCATCGTCCCCGAGGGATATTCCGTTGATATCAACGCACCGGTCGGACGATGGACCTGGAGGTTCTTCGAGCAAATCGATGTTGCCGTCGGCCGCTAATCCTAGCCAACGTCCAACACACGCGTTCCGCTTTGAGGGCCGCCGCCAAATTGGTTGCCAACGACGGCGTCCCCAACGGAAACGATCCCAGCAGGCACCAGCCACGGTTTCGAGGACTGCGCCTGCATGATGGGCGGACACTGGCATTCGATATTTTTCGGATCGGAGTACCCGGGCGGCTCGAGATCCTGATCGATCAAATCCGGTCCGGACAACGCAGCGCCGAAGCCCAATTCGCCAAACGATCCCAAACGCCGATCGCCATCCGCGGTTCCTGGGCACGTCGGACTCCTGCTCCGGAACCGCATCGCCGAGCAATTTGTAAAAACTCGGCTCCATCATCGATCGCTTGATCGAACCGCCTCCGACGGCAACGCCGAGCCATCGCCGACGAGCCGTTCGCGGCGTCCGCGACTCCGACCGCGATGCCGGGTGGTGATCCGATTACCGCTGCCGTCCCAAGGTCAGCGCCGGAACGTCGAGTCGATACCGAGTCGGCCCTGAGAAGACGACGCACGGGTCCGCGGCCACAGGCCGGCATCGGCAATTCGCGTTCGCATTCGGGGCCGCAATCCGGAACCGCGAGTCGGGATCGCCATCGGATTGCGGGACGAGAGATCCGGATTCGTCGATCCTCGCCGCAGGCAATCCGCCTCGGATCGCAAACCAACACCACTCGCCCAAACGATGTAAATGCGTCTGCAGGATATCGAGCCCAAGGCAACCGATCGGACTTGCGACCACCTGCTACATCGTCGTCGGCGAGCCACAATCACCATTTGGGCTGCGCGGAACGCGTGCCACGGAACGCACGACTCGGCAACCGCCCGCCCGCAACACTCGTTTGTCGCTGAGGCAAAATTAGTCGAAATCGCCGTGTCCAGAGCGACCGATTTGGCACGAAGGGTGCCATCGTCTTGGTCCGACCGCGAAGCAGCACCAAACCGCATCAACAGATCGCCGCATGAGAGATCACCACCGCGCGAACACGACGAGGACAGAGGACGATTTTTCAAACAAAATTCCTCTCAGGACACGCCGGTCCGGAGATGGACGATGGTGATTGGGTCAAACGGACGAGTATGCAAAGCACTCGCCGCAGTATGACTGCTCAACTCGCCCCTAGACAACCGACCAGGGGCGGACCTTTTCACGCGGGGATAACCAAACCCCGCCATTGAGGGTTGTTTTTTCAAACTCAATTTCCGCCTCACATCGCAGATACGACACCGGATTGCCAATCGAGCGAAAGAAACACCCGTTCTCACGCGAGCAAGTTGGTCTCGCCATCGATCGGGAACGGTCAGTTGCGAACCCGTTGCCCTGCGCTCGACAACTCGATGTTTCCAATTGTCGGATTGTTCAGGTATCGAAAATCCCATCTGTCCCAATTGCGACTCTTCGCCCGACGGGTTGGATCCAACGCGATCACGCTCAAACGTTCGTGAACGGATTTCGGCATTCAGAGGCGCGGGCCGCCGCGGGTGAGTGGCGTCGCGAAGTTGATCGGTCGGTGGTGACTGCGGCGAGCATGTGCGATCGGATGCCCGTATTGTCATCGGCGCGAATCACCGACATGACCCCAAGCGGTCGCAACGCGGGTGGTTGTTCACGTTTTCCGTCGCCGGTTTCAAGATCATCCGAATCGCATCGAGTGAAACTCGACGCCAGGCCGTGTTCGATTGGACGGCGTTTGGGTTGGGTTGGGTTGGGCTCGAGTGCGATTCGCAATAGCTCGAATGGAGCACTCGATTCGCATTTTCGAGGTTTCAGCTTCGAATCTTCGGCGTCGATCGGCGACCCTCGCGAGACCCCCGGAGCATCACTGGACGCCGGGCAATGTGATTTCCCGGGCGGGCTGTCGGACGTCCGTGGGCGAGTTCGGATCGGCGTCGGGATTCAGGGCCTTCGATCGGTCGTGCGTAAATCTCGCGTCCCCGGAAGGCCCGGCGCCGCCCGGAGAAAGGTAAACAGATCCGATCGGGATAACTGATCCGCGACCCGGTGGCGAGGAATCGGGCGTGGCGTCGGAATGGGCTGTGTGGACGGAGAGTTCTGCAAAGTGCCAGGTTCATGAACTTTTCAGGGTCAAACGGAAATCGCCGGTATGTCGCCTATCTCGGTCGGGTCGACGGGAGTTCCAGGATCGATCAGCGAGTCCATGTCGGGGCCAACCGCGAGGCGTTACCACTTGTCGGGGGCCGATCGGGAACGGGCCGATGTGGACGGACGGAGAACGCTTTGCTAGACGTTGAGGCCGGATGCCGGTCGAGGGACTGCGTCGCCCCGGCGGGTGGAACCTCGGTTTCGGGGGAACTCTTGCGCTTTCGGGTCTCGCAGCGGTTGGCGCGAGTCGTGGGACTCTCTCGATCGTGATTCGAATGCATTCATCGACGGGCATTTTAATCGACCGCCGCCCATGTCGAAACTCATCCGAACTGCACGGGAAACCGTAACCCGATCACTGGGGGAACGGCGGATTTTGAGCACGCACTCCGGGCAGTCCGGGTGTTTCGTCAATCGTTCGCGACGAAGTTTGTCGTCAGAATGCGGTTTCGTAATCGGCTTCGTAGAGTTGATCTTCAGTTGCCCGGACCTCCGTGGCAATGTTTGGCGATACAGGTCTCTTGGGCGGCGCGCCACGGCATTTCCGCCGGTTGGATGAGGACCAAGCACGCCAGCGCAGCTTACCGAAGAGAGTGACAACAAACGAGCATCGGAGTGGTTTTTGGGGAAAAGCCAACTTCCGCTGCGGAAGTGACGACGATTTCGGATGAGAGGGCGTTTCAAGGGATTTCTTCGCGGGCAATCAGACGTGAGAGCATTTTTGACTTCTCGCGAATTAACAAATCCTCGCACGACGTCATCCCACGCGACCGGCGCTCCCGATTGGGTGATTTGAGTGGATGGAACCGTGTTTAAGCAACATCGGGGAAAGGTTCGCAGGAACCTCACGTAGGCGAGTCTCTCTTGAGATTCGCAATTTGCAGCGTCTCAGATGAGACGCTGCTACGTGGTTCCACGAATGAGATTGTGACGATGGATTAGCGACTGGTTCATTGACTCCACCGTGTCTAGCCGTCCGGTATGGAGAAGCGAGGACAACGGAAACGCCCTGGTAGGCAACGCATGAAGCATTTTGTTATCGAAAAACTGGTTTCAGTGTAAGCGGGTGGGACGCCCGGCGCATCGGTATGCGGTGCCCTCACGCTTGAAAAGTGATCCTGGTGGGGATTCCAAGTGATCGCGTAGGCTGGCGAATGCGATGCCTACGGAGAATCGATCACGGACCGACCACGCCGTGGTCGGTTGTGTGCAGGGTGTACGTCTTTCCGGGGTTGTTCGCTTCGCTCAAACCCCCCCGGCTACCGTCTTTGACCACGATTCGGTGGTTCGTTTTCGCGGAATAACCAGCCCCAACGAAACGTCGACACCCATTTTAAGAATCCGGGGACAGGGAAAAAACGCAGAGGCGTTTCTCTTATGAAGAAAACCGCGCCTGGACATCTTTTGTCACGGCGTAGAGAATAGCGATGAGCGGACTCGACGCCTGAACCTAAGCCTGTTGAGACTCCGGCTCTACCGAACTGAGCTACATCGCAATGCCGCGAGTTCGATGAACGTCGTGGCGGAATCTACGCACAAATCGATGGTTTTGAAAAGACAGTGTCGAGGAGGGAGTTTCTGAATTTTCCTGCAGAGCAGGGATTTTCCAAAGGCTTTCGTTTGCGTTATGTTAACGCCGTGCGTTTTGTTTTATTATTCGACTTACACGACGGCAAGCAATTACTTTTCGCCGGCCCTGTCATCCCCCGAAATCGCAAGGGAAAGTTGGTTGCATTTACACCAAAACCGGCCTGACAATTCCGCCTGTCTGCCACCTGTCTTAGCGGCTTCGGATCCGTCTCCGCTTGGATTCTGCGGCGAGGACCTGGGCGTCTTTGACGCCAGAGGGCACGTGCCGCGAGAGGCCCGAATGGACGTGTCGGCGCCGTGGCGAAATCGCCAGGGACACGGGTCCTACGTGTGCCCGATAATTTGGCTCACCAATGATGGATCTCGCCGGCACTCGGTGTGACAGCGATTGGATCGCTTCGCCCGGCCGGAATCCGCGAGACGTTACCACGCGGTCGCGGGGTGAGGCGACGAGCGGACATGTGTTACCACGCGGCCACCGGTGCTTGGAAAAACCGCGGGTGTCGGGACGTCGCGGAATGTCGACCTGATTTTAGTCGCACGATCACACCGGGATCATCCGACGCCCTCGACGAGTTGCCAGTTGCAGGGGCGGTTGGGTGCGTCGGCACCGGCGAGGATTTGGCCAGTGGCGTTGCTCGGGATTCACGTATGGGCTCCGTGACTGCGGCCCAGTCATTGGCTGCGGCAAACGCGAAAAATGTGCTTGCGTCGTGGGCGCGGATTAATGAGGGGCGGACGAATCGATCCGGAAGACAAGAAAACAACTTCCGTGTTTCAAGGTGACGCCGCCCGCCGCAAGTGTTGCTAACGTCCGAGTGAGTCTGCGAGCGAAACCGGTCGACCGAGACCGAGCGGCGGCACGGGTCGGCGGCCCCCGCAAAACGTGCCCACGACGGATGATTATCCTACCAACATCATAGGCAGCGAAGGAGCAACTCAAGCGAGATTGCTGTGCATCCCAGTGGGCAGGGACCGTCAAATCGACTCACCCCGAAAGCCATTGCCGCCGGCAATCAATTACATTGAAATGGGAACGCCGCGAACGTGTTCAAGTGGGCGGTGCGTTTAAGGTTCAAACGAGAATTGCCTAAAGGAAAAGTGCCTGGCGCAATTTGCGAGACTATAACGGGCACGAGGAACGAATTTTGTCGCCTCTTGGATAGCTAGACTACAAGCCAACGTGCCAGAATCATCGAACTCGGCCGTAGCACGACCTTAGGAATGTGGACGCTTCCAAGTTTACGTGACTTGGATCGATCGGAAAAACACGTCGGCCGCGCAGCTATCCCGTTGGCCCTCGACGAAGCCGGCCGCGGTGGCGGGACGATTGCAACGAGGCGAACCTCGTCCTGATGAGCCGCTTTCGGTGCGGGGATTGGGCTTGTGTGAACGGTTCTGCTTGCAGGTTGGTAGGGACACTCGTCAACAGTTCGTTCGGTAGGAAGTGGGCAGCGTCTCCTTGAGACGCTGGGATTTGCGAGTCTCAAGAGAGGACTCGCACGTTGAGGTGTTATCCTCGCTCTTTACTCGTGCAGCAACGAAATCGCAATCTTTTCCTAGACGCAGTGGCAGTCCCGCCATCATTTGGCGAAGAGGCAGATAACGTGCTGCGTTCGCCTCTTCGGCACCATCGCCTGTTTCACGTCGACCGATCCGATTTTGAAACGGACTCGTGACGGTCCGTCGGTGGAGGTCGGCGGCGGAGAGGTCCTTCTGCCGATCGGCCCATCCAAATTCGGCACCCACGACGGAGCAGGGCTTCCGCACCGGGAGGCAGCGTGTCTCTTGGTTTCAATCGCCGTCTTGGCTCGCGCCGGGAATCGTTCGCTCACGGCGTCCAATGCGGACGGAGGTTCCAACGGACCGCATTAGCCCGTACCTACGAGGGACGATTAGACCTGGACCATTTCCCGGGCGACCGATTGGACATCGAAAACCCGCCCGGGTGTCCGGGATCGATGTGAGCGATAGACATAGGAAAACAACGGGCGCCACGGATTTTTTCCGCTTTCGCCTGTTTTCGTTTCAATCGCTTCATCGCGGACCTTGGCAATAGCGTGTGCAGGGAATCGGGTTGATCGCAATCTGCGGGGGGGGGGCGTTGGTGTCAGTAACCTCGCGTGGGCTTTGGAGCCGGCCGCCCCGGGGCAAAAATCCGTCGCGTCGAAAGACGTGGTCGGTCCATTATTTTCCCCCCGCGGGGGTTCCCCATCCTCCCCCTTTCTTTTCCCTGGAAA
>Ga0163217_1102299_pt1 | contig 16695 bp, 10 predicted proteins | sample SynspAceP_FD_185933 | JGI IMG/M metagenome (GOLD analysis project Ga0163217, IMG submission 185933) | Saline lake microbial communities from Ace Lake in Antarctica - Synechococcus sp. Ace-P (PacBio error correction) | ecosystem: Environmental > Aquatic > Non-marine Saline and Alkaline > Saline ... | reverse complement strand
AGGTAGGAGGATTCATTCGGAGTAAGCTTGATTTATTCATGAGAACAGCGCACTTCCCATTTACATATGGTAAGGTCCGTTGTTTTTTCAGGCCACTTCACCAGCGTTTTGCCATAAAGGATTCCAAGAACCAATTTATTGGCCGGATCCAAAAGCGATATGTTCGTCATGTGATTCTACGCTCTTCTTTTTTCCTTCAGGCATTGTTCGGATTTGCTTTAACAATTAGCATTGATGCCCTGTACTCTTCTCCGGGACCAAAAATGGTCATAACTCTATATCACTAAGTCCAATATTTTGCTGAGATCGAGATCATTGACTCCAATATTTTCGAGCCACCAGTGGCAATGGTTACTCAAGTGTTTTTTGGATCGTTCCCAGGAATCATGCTTTCTCGGAGCTTTTAAGCATCGGAAAAAAATCTCTTGCATACTCTCACCACTTTATTATCGCTTGCAAGCGGATATTCCATCAAAGTCTATCATTTCAGTTGTGTTGATTAAAAATCAATACCTGAGAGGCCGTAATTTCTTAATCGGTTTCAGTGTTAATGGCGAGCATCGGAGAAGCCTTTAGACCAGGTCAACCACCAATGACACCAATACTTTAGGTCTGGATTCTGGATTTGATGAATGAAGGTTTAAAAAATTTAAGTATCTCGTCTTCATTTCCTTCACCAGAGTAACCGCCTCTACCACATTGCAATGCATAGTTGATATGGGTGAGCTTCTCAGCTGGAAACTTTTGCGGGACCACTCGTTCCATCCAGCTCGTATCGATGACTACTTTTTTTCTCCTTGCTGGGAAAAGCTTTCGAAGAGAAATAGAAAACAAAGAAATAGGAGAATGAATAATCGCTTAGTAAATAGTTGATGTAAAAAAATAGAGCGGAAACCAGACTCTTCTGCAATTTATAATGGAAAGTTTCTAAATGAGATTTACTTATCCACAACAGGATTTACCCAGGATCTCCTCCCATATTAGAACAATGACTACATTTGTGGGTTTGTAGTGCTTTCAGTGAGTATTAATTGTCCTTGGATTTGTCCCACAGGAAGTTTCTCAGATTATTTACTGGTGTTTTAAAACAGGGTTACCCGAACGCTTCCAATTATTCCAAGATTCTACGAAATTGGCAACAAGCCGGTGTAGCCCAAATTTGAGTATTAATCATTTTTAAAGTGCAAAGTACTCTTACAAATCTAATGGATTTGCCAGCAAGCTGAGCTGTAGCGGAGAATTGTCCTCTCCGAATTTACCCATTAGTATTTGCTCCTTGCATCCACGGCATTAATATTGACGAAGCTGTACCCGGGCAGTGAATCCTCTTGTAGCGCATCGCAAGTAGAATGATTCTGCATAGTCAGATTGAAAACTGGGCGTTCGATCTCTGTTATGCAGTAGTATGTCTAGAATATTACGATTGAGAAATACTCCAGTACTGTTGAAACCTGGTAATTGAGATTTTGTGATATCAGTAGTCAATCCTCTCAGATCATAGCCATTGGCATTCCAATCTGAACAGCAGATCATTCTCACCAACTGCGGTTATTTTATTTCGCTATTAAACCTTGCAACAGAATTTTCTGCAATTAATGAAACAACGGGGGGGGGGGGGAGGTCTTGTTTGACTTAAGAAGTTATCAACTGTTTTGACCAAGTACTCATATACATCGTCAGTCTGTTTAGGCAAGCACTTGAATGAATAACATTGCTTGATTGAGACTAACTGCTCGTCCGAGGAGAGAAGACCCCAGCGATAGCTTTTGAAATGTAAGTCTTACCGTAGCTGGATCCGCATCACTATCGCATTGATACGCAATGATTTGATAGCCTAGTTTTTTCATTTAGTCACATCCTTTATAAGACATGTTTTTGATCGATCGCACTGACTCACTATTTTGAAGGCTTGCATCCAGATCAGAAGCTTCGCCTTGTTTATAACTCAGATTGGATCATTTTGGTTTGAGTGATTCTGCTCAGCCTTCATGCTTCAGGTACGAATGGCTCTAAACTTTCAATACAAACGAAAGAGTAAGTACTTCCAGGACTTCTCGACTGCAACTATGTGTACTCTTTTTCAGCAGAGGCCATGCATTTGATAACTCTTGATGCTGTAGAGGCCACTATTCCAAAACATTTTGAATTAACGTTTGATTTCTGAGGCTACAGATTTTCGGATTGGCATAGTAATTTCCTCTGTAAGAAGTGAAGCCATTACTTGTACCATTTAACTCGGGAAAGAAGTGCTCCCTATTCCAGGCATCAGCGCCATAGTTGTAAAGACCAGTAGGAAGATCAGATTTGGATCGATAGCTTCATCCGACGGTTTGTTCGGTTATTGATTTCCGCAAAATCTCATCACATGGACGGATTAGTAAATCCGTAAGAATTATGCTTATTATTTTTTTCAATATTCAATTTGAAATTAATGGTTGAACCCAAGATCTTAGCTGCTAGAAGTTTGACCTTCATGCCGTGTGTTATATTAGGCCAAACTTAGCCTCCGGGTCACTGTTTTTAGCTGTAGCATCAAAACCGATATTTCTACCACAGTGATCACTCAACCCTACAGACTGGAGTTACAACCCATTTTGCAGAAGCTATAGCCAGCGTTACTGTTCAACTGTGAAGTCTCCATCCGGACTTGGCTGTTACATTTTGTGCCAACGCTTGGTAGTATTTTTCTGCTGTTGCATTACCCATGTAGTCAACCGATCTCTCCCTCAATGTCACTTGATTGACTATGAAAGTTCGGTGAATTCAGGGTGGAAAGCTTTTGTTACCATAGTTATGTCAATCAAGAATAAAACATAATCCCTTGTAATAATGTTATTCCATCCACCCTAGAGTGTAGGCAGACTTTCCCATATTGATCAATCTCACGAACTGGAAGTCCTGACCTCATTTACTTTGATCGTCCATCCCCCAGCGTTGTAGATAATCATTAGGCTCTGATCTGGGGCGTTCTCCTGCTCGTATGCTGTCAACGATTCCTAGCGTAGCTCTGTTCGACCAAATGACAGGATTTTATTAGGATTCATACTTAGTATCTGTTTTACCTTCGGACAGGTTGAATGAGAATTTCCAGTGAATTTTCGGTTGAATAGGAACACCAGTTCATATCCTCAAGTCTTTGTTACTAGTGTCCTGTTCGACACGCACTGTTTGCAACTGAGTTAGCTATAACTGGCGCTGATTTTCTTGTGAGTTTCTTTTCTTGTAGTAAGCAATATAACCTAAAACGTTATTGAAAAATTAAGATCGACACAACCCTTATTCACTTGTAGTATGGTTCGTCATCGGTAGAGATGTGGAAGGATCAGCAGGTACTCGTTATAGAGTTAGCAGAATGTAGTTAGACAGTGCTTGGTAGCTCAATGGCTCCCGTATCACGATTAGAGCTCTAAACTTACCAAAAATCCAATGCTGCACATCTCAAGCTGATCAAATACCAACGCCGCCGCAACGGAAGGTGAGAAAATACTTTTGTTTAATAGCAAGTTCTTAGACATCATATCTACAGTGGTGGTTTAACGTCAAATATTTTGTAACATTCAACGAATATTAAGCGAATGACTTCACGCTCATTTATTCCATAGATCTTGAAAGGTTCTCTAAGTTATGAAATATAGTATGAAGGACAATCTTTTCACCTACTTCTACAGATTCAATTTTTGTTTCTCATATTTGCCCGGCAAGCACATTGATTTAACTTATCCGTAATCAACTTTGGCCAGATTCTCAAGTTCGTTTCGTTGTTTGAGATTGTTCGGCACCGTTAACCACCTTTCAATTCCGTTAGCGCTAGCAAAGGGTTCTATGCTATGAAGTCTTATAGGCATCATTACCCAATCGTATTCATCGCAAAATTATTGGTGAAGCTATATTGTTAGAATCGCAGGAGTATTCTTTTTTCTTGCCATATCATTAATCCCTTGATTAACAATTAGTAAGGTTGTCACATTAGATTATCATCACTAAAAGACAGTTTTCAGCTCCGTCAGTTTTATAGCAGGAAGCAAAATACCGGGCTGATATTTGGGCAGAGAAGAAGTTATTTGGTTCTTGGGGCATCACTTAGGTTAGAATTGTCGATTCTGATCAATGTAATTGACATTGTGTTACACTCAATTTATAGTAATATTTTTTCACATCAATTGATGACTCAACGATTTACACCTTATTTGGAACAACTAGATTTTGCATCAAGTGGCACTGACATTCTAAATGAACCATTCTCTAATCTTTAGATTTAAAAGCACTGTGTTAGTAAAATTAGTCCTGTTTTAAAAATTAAATATTCGTCGCTAGTAGGGCGTAAGGGGTACTGATTCATCAAATCCAATTTAACTGGCTACCGTCCATCTTCCCCCCAGACAAATCTACTGTGATTGTGCATCGGTGCTGTTGCAGGCTTCTTCCTCCAGTCCTTGTCATATACTTCTGAAATCAGTAAATCTACTGCATTTTCGGCCATCATTCATCGTATAGTCTAAGACCATCCGCCTCCTTTGATCTCTTTTGTAGTTGATCAGAATCACCATTGGAGGCTTTGCCATATTAGTGCATAGTTGCAGGCCTGACCTTTCAAAACGTCGTTTATCTTTTGGTAGATTACATACCTCGCCATATCGGCTCCTCCCACTGACCCGAAACTCTTTGATGTTTCCATTGGAATCATTATACATTTACAGGCGATCCTTGTACGTGATACTTTGTACCTTTATGTGATTTTAGAGGTTCACCTGACGTATTTGTTCCTTTCACTACCAGCGCAACCGGCCTGCAAAGTGTTTTGCCGTTTGGTCTCACGAGCGTACTAAGATTTCACTCCCTACCTGTTATGAAACCAAAGTTGCTTGTCTTTGCTAATACAGAGCGGTAAAAACCATTCGGAAAGCTATTTCGAATCTCGCACAGGGCGGTTTAAAACCATTTTATTGAGTAAGTTCCCGACTGGTATTCTGTTGTCGCAATCCATAAACGAAAAACACTAGCACTGGCTAGGGCTTACCAAATCGTGTACCACGGTCTATTTAGTGTGGTACCTGTCTTCCTTTATCCAGGATTGTTATCCTGGCATAGCAGCCCGTCTAACTCTGCAGTCACGAACTCCTTCGAATTTTGTCTGAGCTTGGATAGTAGTGGGACCATTCATTAGACAGGCCCCCAAGCCAATTGATAGAACTTTTCTATAGTTATAAAATAGGTGAAATTACATGATTTTAGTTCTCTTATGTTCCATATCTGCCGGATCACTCCTGTGTAAGATTTATTCATAAATTTGGATTAAAAGTTAAATTATAAAATTTTATGCCTGTAATCGTTATCTCAGGAGTAAATTTGTTAAGATCCAAATATCAAAACTTATTGTCAAATTTTAAAAATTAGATTTATAAGAATTCGCTATTTTTTTTCACTAAATAGAGATTCTTGCCAAAATTTTTATTTAAGTAAATTAAAACGATTTATTTTAAAATAAAATGTAAATTTAAAAATATTTACATAGATGTGTAAAAATCAAAAATTTAAAATAGCCAATATTCGTTATCTATTTTGTTATCGGCCTACAAAATTCAATTTATTTTAAAAAATTAGCTTAGGAAAAAGAAAAAAAAATCAATCATCTGATGTTTAAACTAAACAGTAGCATCTAAACAAAAAAACCATCCACAAAGTTGGGATGCTCAATAGTAAATCACTACTATTAGGAAAAGTACTCTCTGTATTTACCAAGGCCAAGATCATCGTCAACAAGCTTAACTTATTCAGCTGCATATCTGTTGGTCAAATAAGCTTCCTTGACATCGTTGTGATAGGTTTTTGGCCTGAACTTCGAAATCTGGTTCTTTATTGATTTCTTTCTGGCTTCATTCATTGAAGTACGCTAGCTTTACGCCTCGATATGCTTAATATCTTTGGATTTGGATTTACCCGATGCAGATGATCTAATCCAAGACCTTTTAGATCCGTGGCATTTCCGATCTTTTGTTCTGATCAGTATTTGCTGTCGGGTAATTGTTCATGCAAGGTACTTCCATCACCGGCTTTCATTTGAATTTCTTGATAAAGTTTTCAAGCATGATTCATGAGCGCATGAAGTTCTATTATTATTACATGTGCGCTTCACAGCTCTCTCGCACTTTCGTTTTGTAACATCTAATGTGAGGAGTAATTTCAGATTTGGATAACCTCTTTTTCGGGCTGTTCAGCTGCCCTCGTCAGAGTAGCCTCTCCTTCAAATTCACTTTTTAGATTCTTTGATATTACTTCGAAGTACATTTCGATTCTATTTTCTTTTCCTTTGCCGCACCATTCTTTTCAATGTCTTTAGCTTGTTTTCAAGACATTGCGTTCGGACGTTCATCTGTCATTTTTGTCCTTGACTGGCTGAAACACAGCAGGGGAATCAATTTAGTTCCAGTAATGCAATGGAGAGGTTCTGTTTCCGATCGTGTCTTCAAGGATGATTTCAGATTTGATATTCCAAGCTTCATATACATGTTATCCCTTTTCGATCTTATATTTCCATTCTTCTAGTCATCAAGACCTCAGTAGTGTTTTTCCTGAAATTACAGAAATGATGAGGTGGGAGCTTCGTTCGCAACCAAGTCTTAAAATCATTACCAGCAGAGCACTACGTGCTTCGAAGCAAATTGCATTGTCATTTAAACCGCTTGATTCGTCGCTACGAGGAAGGTCAAGAATGAAGGTTCTCTCTTGCAAATTGGACTTTGTGGAATAAGTTGACACCTGGGTATCAGTAATCAAGGACCAGTTCTTGTGTTTTTGCCGGCTTCCGATTCTTCCCCTGCGAATGGCTTCTCATGAAGTAAATTCAAGTCATGCTTCTCAGCAGCTGTTTTCCATCACATCATCAAAGTTGGTTGTGTCGGTAGCCTTTATTGATTTCTTTCTAAATAAGGCTATTCAAAGATGACCTGGAAGGCACTTCGTTGTGACGAGTCTCACGCGGATACCAGCTTATGTGCTTCTACTTCGAATTCTACCTAAAGTCCTTCACTCGGAAGGGATGGAAACCCGAAGTACAGTAATGATCATCCCAAATTGCTGCCACGTGCTGGACTGTGCCGGATACGAGTTCTTCCTCCATAACAAGTCACGGACGTGCAGAAAAAGCTGCCTTATCCACCCGGAAGTACTCTTGCTCTACCAAGGGGAAGGTTGAACCTTTTTTCTTTCATTTCGTTCAAAGTGACAAACTCTGTTATCGCCGGCATCGTTGATAGCTTCGATGATTTAAGACGTGGGGTTTTAAAAGGCCAGTGCTTCGCCCGTAAAGAAACAAAGATGTCGGGTACACGGGTATTTTCCAAAATGAAAATCGTGAAGTCCGGATCCCAAGCCGGTATAATCTAGTTCGAAAGATGATCTAATTCCCCATTGGAAAGAAGAAAGCATCTGGGTTTGCTGAATAATGCCGTACCTCTAAACTTCTTCTTAGCCGACGATATGATTCAAAAAAATGAATCTTGCTTTCACTAGTGGAACCTGTCAAAGGTGACCAGTGCGTGTAATGGTAACCTCCTTTAGTAGTGCCCATGTTTTTATTTGCAACGGAGGCTATTCGTCAACTGCTGATGCAATCGATATTTCTTCGTAATCGTTGCCTTCCATTACTTTATAATAACGAGGCGGCAAGCGATTCTTTCATTACTGCCTGGATTCCGATTTACATTGGTTTAGCCGAAAATAATCGTGCAAATTTTTGTTGATGGAGCGTGACGTTTTTCGCTGTCTGTTTGCACCCATGGATAAGCTTGTTTGTTAAGTGTTCCATTTCTAAATGTGTGGTTTAAATATTTATATCTACAAATAGAAAATTATTCTCTGTCTTAAAGCTTGTGCAAAAATTGAGGTTGATTTTATAAAAAATTACACAATTTCAAAAAAATCAAGCAAAAGAATTTAACAATTTCTCAAGAGGTACGATTTTTCGACCTCAAGTGATGGTGGAGACTGGAAACAAGCCAGTTATTACCTTTGTAATTCTCAGAAATTCACCGGATTTTGAAACAAGTAAGCCTTTTAATACTCTAGGTTGTAAAACTCAATCTCCGAACGTCTACGATCAGAGACATTCGATAGGAAAGGAACGCTGACAGGTCGATTTACAGAAATCCTACATTTATTATTAACACCTGCTTGCCACTAGAACGCGGACAGAGTGTAAAAGATCGTAAAGAAGCGAAAAGTCTGCCAACTCCTATGTGACCATTATATGTTGCTTATGCGGCAGCTCAAGCTCAGGAAATCTCCGAATTGAAGGAGTGTGCCAGTTTAGAGCCAGCCGAGAAATTTTAGATGATATCTTGAGTTGTTTGGATGTTTTGCAAGGTCATGAACACGAAGTTCCTAGGCATTCTGAGATTCAGAAAGCTACTATATTCATAATGTATTCGATCATGATTCGGGACGCGGACTTTTTTTGAAATTCAAGATGGCTGCAACTATGGCTGTGCTTTCTGTACTGATCCCGCTTGCAGAGGCAAAAGCGAAGCATACATTGAATCAGTTTAGATCAGCCGAGAATCGCAAAACGAATGTTCAAGAATCGTGCTCACCGCCGTAAAATTCGGAGACTTGGGAATCGTCGAGGAAACGAAATGAGCTTTGCTGATTTAGCTTTATGCAATCGATGAAGGTTAGAAGGGAATCAATCGCTTTTCGATTTCATCCATTGAGGCCAACTTCTGACAAATGAATCATCTAATTTTGTTGTTTCACGTTTTGTGCGCATTTTTCATGTTTCCATTTCAATCAGCTCGAATTACTATCTCGTAAATGGGCAGACGACTACCTCGCGAACTTTATGAGGATCGGGTTTCAGATTAAACTTGATGCCAATGCCTGTATCGGTGTAGATGCATCGTTAGGCTTCCGGGCGAGACGTATGAGCTATTTTTTAGAACCTATAATTTCTGGAACGAAACTCGAGTACTTCTTACCTCCATGTATTCACTTATCTGAGGCGAGCAAATACCGGCGCGGGATGGAGGAGGTTTATTCAATAAAAAGCGAACGAACGGTCAACTGCTTCGGATTTCTTGTGAGAAAATGCGGAGAAAATTCTACCGAAATTAGGAAAAACCTTTACCGTTCTTTTTGAGAAGATGTTGGAAAAGGGAAATCATTGGTTTACTGAAACTACATCGAGTTGCGTCAAATATGATCCGATGCTTAATCATGAACTCCAACTCCTACCTAGATCAAATCAACCGAACAAGAATGTAGAGGCTTTGGAAGCCGGATTTCGTATTCGAAAAAAACACTAAGAAGAAAAAGATATAATTTAGTGTTCGAAAAATTAGATTTTTATTGCATACGCTAGAGTTGACAGATAGTTCGAATCATATCAAGGCTTGAGCTTAGATCCAAAAGTTAAGACTTGATCAATAACATGAACGTGAAGCACCGAGTTCGATTCGATGTAAATACAAGAGTCTAAAAAAGTGAAAAAGCACTAGAGTGCGATTTGATGGGAAATTCAAAATAATATCGGACTGGCAAATTTTTCTTCGTCCAGGAGAGCATATTAAGAATTTCGAATCTTCCCTCCACCACTTCAAACTAGCCTATTTTTCCTTAAATTCACTTCACAAATCTATTTTTCGTGATGCAAAAAACATTCCCCCTTTTCATCAAGAACGAGCCTTGGTTGGCTTATTTTGAATACACAAATCGAAGAACGCCAAGAATCGCTGAAAAAGCTCATGAGATGAAATTACAGCGGATAGCAATTTACTGAGGTTTTTGCAGAATGCACATACTACGGATTCATTTTCGATCTTGGCGAAATTGGCTGGGTTTATCGAAGGGCTCCGGCTGCAAAACCAACTCTATTTCATTGGAGACTTCAATGGTGAATCTCGCTTTCCATCCAAATGCGAAAAATCTCGAGGGATGGGAGATTTCTTGCCAACGATGATTAAAGAACAGCTTCACGCAATCGAGTAGTAAGGCGTTGAATCAGCCAATCACTTAGGATCGGAGTTCCCGCATACATCATTCGGTGATCAGGATTCCGGAAATCATGATTTCGCTGGGAACTTTGGTTTCCGGATGAATATAATGCGGATACACTTTTCCCAAATCAAATTTCTTACAACCGTTATCTCCGAATTGTCATATCGGGAATGCTCAGGAGAGCACGGAGGTGGAAACTTAGCGAGTTCAACAACTTACTTTACTCGGATCAAGCTGCCGAATATTACTACTATAACAAATGATGCCGTGATGGAGCATCCGTATAGTTCATTTGGCTATCCATTTCAATTTCTTCGCACCGACCATCGCGCTTCGGCCGCTAGGAACTTCAAATCCTTGAATCAATCCGCACATAGATGGGATCGCTGTGATATGACATTGTGCATTGCAGCGGTAAAAATGTGATGAGGACTAAATGAATTTGACGGAATGATCAATATATTTCATCCTGTTGAAGGCTATCACGAGGGCTGGTTCAAGCTTTTTGATTACGGCAAAATTTTCAGTTGCAAAATCCTCTTTCCAAATCGCTATTTGTTGAGGAGTTTCATTTTGATGGGATTCCGATTTTGATGGAGTCACCTCTATGATATAAATTCATCACGCTCATTTTTTTGGAGTGCGCTCTGTACTTTGATGGAGTAGCTCTGAGGATGCGTTATATACTTGCGCTCGCCATACGTTGATTCATTGCTGTGAATCCTGAATGCAATTTCCATCGCAGAAGAAGTCAAGTTGCATGCGGAGGCTTTGTGCGAAAAGGTCAGTTTGATGGAGGATTGATTTGGATTACGAACTGCGATGGGGAATTCCTGACTTCTGGATTAAAACCTCAACTAAAGCAGGAATGGAAAATGGACCTTTTTGAGCTCTGCATGAACGAACCAACGTCCTAAAAACGAAAATCCATCGCCTACGCCGAGAGCCATGATAGGCTTTGGTGGGTATAAGCCATTGCCTTATGCGACATGGATAAGAGATGTATTTCATATGGTCAGTCTTGCAGCAAAGGACTGGTCGTGGATCGCGGAATGGCACTGGTCATCAAATGATTTCGGATGATACATCACGCTCGGTGGAGGGTATTGAATTTATTGGAACGAATTGGGGCATCCGGACTGGTAGATTTTCAAGGATTGGCAAACGATTGGCGACTTCAGATGCGAGAGGGCAATGGTTCCTGGTGATGACCCCCTGTACTCCGTATCAAAACTGAGCCTGGATAAGCAATATCAATTGGCTACCGGATATAATACTAGCGCTCACCCGCTACACAAGATCTATTTAGATTCCCGGACCAAGAAAATCCTCGCCTACGAACGTGGAGATTATCTTTGTCTTTTCTTTCATCCCGATGTCATTTTTGGCTTTCGACATCACCTTCCTAAGGCAGGAAATTACAGATTATGCTAGGACCTCTGATGAAACGCGTTTCGGACGATTTGAGCGATTGGTCAGAGAGGGACTCTACTCTTACGACGCTGTTATCAAGTCAGTTTATATATCCCAATGGCGATTGGAGCATGGTTGCTACGCAGAAAATAAATAGTAAAAATGCGATATTTGCTTACTAAATCTAATAGTAACGTTTCAAAACATATGTTATTTTTTATTGTAAAGCGAATATTTCAATTTTACTTAAATATATAGAATTATGGAAAAAAGCAAAAGACTTATTTATGGTCTATTTTCACTTTTCTGTTATCGGTGCAACTGCGATGATTTATTTTGATGAATTGAAAAATTTAAAAATAGGAAGTATTAATTACAAGCTCCAGGTAATTTTCAACTAAATAGAACAACAAGGTTTGATTTCCCTAAGGTGGAAAAAGTGAGAAGGTTCAGGATTTCTTGTCTTCGATATGGTATGTCACACTCACAGAGACAAAATATTCGAAGAAACTATATAATTATGATGAGATTAATGAAGGAATAACGCAAGCGCTAGTTCGATCGAAAAAATCCGCAGACGAATAATACTCAATTTCATATTCCTTTATAGGAAATTTTGTAATATACTCACCATCTTGGAAATTTGAACTACCAATTTTGACGAAATTCTCAACAGAAACTGCGTTATTAAAATTATACAATTCGATAACTATAGAAAGATTAGGTCTTCGCACAATCGATTAAATTCCAGCTACGTATAGGCAGGCGCAATTTCACATAATGCTCGGAATTACCTGAACAAACTTTAGGATGTCAATGCTCCGTTGAAAATTTGTGAATCAAAATTTGTTTTCCGATTAACATTTTTAGGTAAACCCGCACTTCGCAAGCGCCAAACCGTTGAATACTGTTCATTTCGAAAATGAAGCCGTTCTTATCCATACTAAAGCTTACTATTTTTTGGGCTATTCCTTAATTCATTTTTATTGGGCAAGCGGATGGTCTTCTGGATTACAATACATTCCAGCAATTAACAGGGAATCATACTCAGACCCAACACGCTTGCTAGCATTTTTATGGGATATATATGCTATGCATGGAATCTCTACATGTTTCATTTAAATCGCTAGATCGTAAATTCTTGGTTTTTAATTAGAATATAGGACTTTAGTATGATTCTGATAAATTTTCTTTTTGGGAGCTGTCGGCGATTTCAAAATACACAAGGCTTTTTTTAAGAAAATTAAGTCTTACGAATTGCCTAACTTAGATACGACCTATTTTACTTCCCTTGCCTGGCATTAAGTCTATCGGATTTACATTGATTGGTCTGAAAAATAAAGAGAGATGGTAGCTCATCAATAAAAGTTTTATTATTAAGTCTTAAATTCAGGCGTAGGCTTATCTATTAGTATTCTTTTCCAAACTACTAATAAGGAAAAGTCAAACAGACTATGTGGACTCACCGTATTGAAATCACGCCAAACGCGGTTGAGTTCAAGGTAATGGTTTTGGGCTCCTTTCCAAGCGGCAATAAGGGGATCCCAAGGATGCATTGGAAATCCGGCAGATGAGTGAGTTTCGAACGACTTTACTGACCTTTGTTTAGAGTGGCTGTGAGATTGAAGCCCACTTGTTCCATTCCTCCAAGAGCTTTTACCGTATTATACAACACTTCATCTCAAGACTGAGATCGAGCGCTTTTATTGAAGATTTTTACCAAAATGATGCTAATTCATCGCTTACGCAAAGGCTTTTTAGCTAATCCTTTTCTTTTCCCGAAAGGCAGCTTCAACCAACTCCTGAAAGTGCCCCGTAATCCAAATATTACACCGCCAAAGTATGCCTCGGCGAATTGTATAGAAAAGGATAGCGATAGATCGGAATTGGAAGTGCGGACTTCTCTGGTAAAATATCAAGGATCTATTTGTCGACGCTAAAAATTCGGGTTTAAAAGCGTGGTTTCATGCGCGATCTTCCCCAATATTAGTATTTCAGCTATCCAGAATCTCACTGCTTCTTTTTCTAGGATTAAAGCCCTAACTATTGGTTTTTTCCAATATCCAAATCACAGACACCCATCTTTCATATATTTTCGCCGTATCGCCGTTAAGAATGCTTGATCACAAGCTCTTGTTGCATAGTCCGGCTACGCTGAAATCTGGTAGCATTCCCGATCTTATTTGCTTACCACCAAAATCAGATCTGCAAGGAAACTTCATTGAATCTGAAATACTTTATTGCGGAACGCGATTTTTCATAAACCTACGAACAACTCGCACCACGGCACAGAGGGAATTTGTCCAACCCACGCTCCATCAACTTTGGCTCAGTTTTGTATTCTAAGCTCAAGCCTATCGGGCAAGGCTAGTTCCAAGTCTGTCTAAAAGCTTTATGGACAAACAAGCCGATATATAAACACTTTTGCACGCAGGATGACTTCTCTCTAGCATTTCGAGTTAATGCCCGCGTAAAGCATTCTCAGCTGTTTCAGCCTTCCTGAAGTTTCAGTTAAAGATTACTTTATTAACTCATTCATTAAAATCGAGCGTTTGCTCCTAGATATTCGAAAGTTCAAAAAAAGCACGGAAACACGCGGCTTTACAAAATTTATTATCCTTCTTTTTCGACCTGACGCAAGAGCCCGATAATCTAGAAAGTTTACCTGGCCCGAATCATTTATTTCTCACAAACGAAACCGTCTCACTTCTAGTCTTTGCCATTGTCTTCATGAAAAAATAAAATCAAGCGACCAATGTCACCATTGTTATCGGCTACGTAATCATTCCGCACTCCATAAAAACACCCATGTAATCACTAGTTCACTGAATAGCGTATAGGTAAATGCACCTCTTCAGCTCGCTGCTCGTCAGAACGTCACAAAGGCAGGACAAACCGTCTCGATCTGGCGTCATAACTCGTTCACAACGCCAAGTGCACTCTTGAGAATGGACACACAACACTATCGGCAACATTTCTTGATTTTATGAAATACGGTCTTGCGATCACTTACGAATCTTTCATTAATTTCGAAAGCACAACGAGCGCTAGATATATCCAGCACAGCACGTATTCTGTCGAGTAGCTAATAACTCTAACCTTCATAGGACAACTATATCCCCGTTTGAGGCATACCGCAACGCGTAGAATTCCGAGAGGGGTCAATGCCTTAGGTTTTGCGCTACATATTCTTGATCAAAGCAATAAATCGCTCGTGTTACACATCACGTTACTTGCAATCTTGTCGTTATCTTAGCGCTTTAGCACCCAAAAGTGCGGAGGGCTATGTGGAACATGTAAAGCGCTCAACAGAAATATAAGCCCTGGATTTGGCAGACAGCATAATTAAATGCCATCTTATCTTAACCCATGTAAGTGTACAGATGTAGGATCTGACCCTCGCTCTCTCACCCTCCGTGCAGCCCAGTTATAAGCGGAGCTTTTCGCACGTTGATTAGGTGTAAAGCAGCATAGTCAATCGTTGTGTTCTCCCAATGAATTCCCTCCAAAGCAAAATCATCTTTACATTTCGGACGAGTCCTTCCTGATTCTTCTTCCAGATAGTACACACGATTGATATACAAAATTATCATCTTAGATATCAATCTCAGATCCACATTAACCGTCTCCGTTCACTGCTCACCGCGCACTACAACTTACATTGTATCGAGGTCACCAAAGGCTTCGCGCCTCACAAGGGAGCACGTAATGTAGAAACTTCTTCTGCTTACTCTATTGCCAGAAATTCATTCGCAGAGATAGCCTAAAACGAAAGCTCGCTACCGGCGACCTCGTTGTCCAGCTGGGACTCTCTCGATTTCGAGACGCGATACTATACAATTTCAAATTCGCTGCACTTACAATTCTGTTACAGACTGATTTCATCTTTATCACCAGCTTTATGTAGAGCTGGTCCAGTCACAAACCTTCGATGATAAGATTGATAAGGATTGTGGCAGGTTGAAATTCAACGTAGAATTACCTGGCAAAGACAGGCACAATGCACGTTAACAAAACGAGCAAGAGGTTACAGTTACTTTTTCATAAGGCAAATTAGGCCTTAGTAGAAATATCAATGTGGATACTAATCATGAATATTACAATGTAAAAATCACTGATTAGGGAGAGTGAAACTCAAAAAAATGTAATGTTACTCAAATCTACACCTCGGGAAAATCAAAAAGCAGATAACCAAGCAAATTTTAAACATTATTGCTCTTACTTGTTAGGTTATTATGAATCATTTTTATAAACCGAGCCGAATCACGAGAAACTCGATTAGTTCTTTCATGGCGTTTCTCTATTAACAAATATTTTAAAGTCTAATGCTGAATGTGCAATCCATCTCATGAGAAGCCTCCTGCCGATATTTTTTCTTTAGCATGATTAACCGATTAATTGCTATCAGATTAGTTTTACTTTTGTCCAGCGAATCAAACGAACTTATGATATAGGAAGGACTGGAAATACTGCACTTTATTAATGATTCACCACCAGTTTCAATTTTGTTTTTTTGGCTTGCCGTACAAGCCAGGACAAGATAGGTACAATAAAATATGGTCCAGATTCCAAAGAAAAAAACAGATAATAAGTCTAAATCATTCATAAGAAAATGGTGCCCCTTTATTCAATTCAATTACAGAGTTTCAGTCTACAGACCTTAGCAGTCAATAGCCATATAGATACAGTGACGCTTCTGAACACTGTGGGATTCATTGCGGCGCAATCCAGGTTCACAAAAGGACGTTGGAGATTATTGAAAATGGTTGTGCCCATTCAGCAAAAAGAGTTTATGTGGATTCCTTTGCCGCCCATTCGTTTACCCACCCATATTTCATGATTACTCCAAGAGCCAGGGTTTTGCACCGCTATCGGACGAATAGGAGCGACATTCTTTCAACATCCAAGCCATCTTCGAAGCATATAAGATTTCCTTGGTCCGTAGAAAATTCAGCCAAGACTTATCTCATCACATTAATAATCGGTAAGCTTAACATCTATATTTTAGTTGGGGCCATTCACCCAATTAATTCTGTCATTGGATCCTTACTTCAGCGATTTAACTTGAGTTCGTCTCCTTCAGGGGACTGGGTGTCTCTTGCTGGCAATTTCATCAATTTCCAGACATATTTGCCAAAGTCCCAAAACTTCGGTATTTTTGCCCTTGCTTTTCAACCTTTTTTTTTCTCTTCCTTTAAAATGATGCTTTCCAAAAGGGCCTTTTTAACACCCCCCTCCACCCCTCCAATCCCCTTCTTATTTTTTTTTTTTTTTCCCCCCCTTTTTTTTGCC
>Ga0163217_1010259_pt1 | contig 16697 bp, 8 predicted proteins | sample SynspAceP_FD_185933 | JGI IMG/M metagenome (GOLD analysis project Ga0163217, IMG submission 185933) | Saline lake microbial communities from Ace Lake in Antarctica - Synechococcus sp. Ace-P (PacBio error correction) | ecosystem: Environmental > Aquatic > Non-marine Saline and Alkaline > Saline ... | reverse complement strand
TTTAATTACACTTGGATCGGAGTGCTAGTAAATTGGAAATGGGCCTGCAGTTTCTTCGTTCAGTTGAAACCTAGCATGCACCAATTCAAGGGAAGTTCTGAGGTTAAGTTTTACAGAGACACTACTTGGTAGGATATCAAATGCAAAACAATTCTCTGGGGATCAGCTTAACTTTAATCAGAAATAGATGAAAGATTATTAAAATTATAGTCTTGTTTGTATTATCTTTGGGTTCATGCTCAATTTATTTGGATACGGACAAGACAAATGCGCCTGAACGGCATTAGCAAGATGTTAATGGTTAGATCTGTATTGGCAGACTGCTATGGCGGTGGCAAGGGGTTTTGTTCCCTATGGGACACGGCATTAATGATTGCTCCTGAAATTATGGCTGATAATCTAAGAATACGCTCTAACACAGGTTCCGATATATTGGTCAGAATAATGCTTGATCGTAACACATGAATTTGTGGGGTACTATGGTGCAATTACCAAAACAATATATCTCAATGGTGTTGATGGAGGTAGGACAGTACGCTACTAGAAAGGAATCGGTTAAAAGTGAAGCCTATTTCTTAAGGATGTGTATTATTCGATCTAGCTAAAGTTTTATAGCTACGAACTGAAAAGAGTTTAATAGTGGAATAATTCTAGTAGTTATCCGAAACAACTCCAACTTTGAGTTTTTCAGATGCTGATTTCAAGCTAGATTACTAAATGGACAGTTTATGATCCTTACGAAGCAGATTTGAATACTGGCGATTGGATACTTCCCTAGCTGCAAAAGGTACTGCTGGGAATTACCAGGAGCACAAGGTGGCTGAGCGTGTAGCCAGAGGTTTACTTGTTACGGATTTCTAGTTCCCTGAGCGGTGCTTATGGCCATCTCAAAGCGATGGTTACAGTTGGTCTGCTAACGATGGTACTGGTTTGGCTACTAGCGAATTATGTTGTCAGCGTTCAACTTATCCAACCGGAATCATATTTGAAGTTGAAAATAGGGACAGTAGAATTGGTCAACGGTGGATGACGTAACAATTCATGTGTTACCCTCACTGCTAATGTGTTCGTAGTGCAAGTTTATTCGTAACTGCGACTACGAGTTACTAAGCAGCTTACGAGACTGGAGAGATATGAAGAGATATTGGGTAGCAACTTTACAAGATCTGGTGCTTCTGGAACGTATATGATCAAGTAAGTGGGTAGGACAAAAGGTGACTTCCTTGAGAATCTTCGATTATTAGAGCTGCAGAGCTTTATTTAATCAGAGCAGAGCTTAGATTAGACTGACGCGTGGCAGGTGCAAGATCCGATTGAATGGCACTCGGAGCAAAAGAGTCTAGCTGCGGTAATGCTGGATTAGTAGGGATGCATTATTATCAGATTTGGAAAGAAAGAAGGATTAGAATTTGCAGTCGAAGGTCATAGATGGCTTGACTTGAAACGTAATGGTTTGACTATTTCAAAAGTCAGGTACTTATCGGAAAGCTGTTCTTATTCAGTTACAGATTACTAGTCCTTTAACCTCAGGATCAAATTTGATCTTTAAATGAGTTTGTGGTGGACAACCCAGGCTATAACTAAAAAACTGGAAATTATGAAAGTAATAAATATAATATTCCTTGTATGTTGTTCGCTACGCTGACAACCACTGCAGTGTGTGCATGATCAAGGTTCGGACCGTTGGTTCGGTGGGAATCAAGTCGAGGTTTATGCAGGAAATCTTCTAATGGATTGGACACAATTTTTGTAATGATTGACTGCAGCTTCAGACATAAACAGTGTGACAATTCAGGTTAATAGAGTTTCCACTTCGGGAACTGCTACGATCACTGTGAATGTGGAGGTGATCAACTTCTACTTGCTGTAGAAGGAGTTTAATATACATGGCTTCTAAATCAATTACTTTCCTGCTGGAGAATTACTGCTTAAATTGCCAGTGACTGTTGACAGGAAATATTGATTCTTTCTGAAGACAAGATTTAGGATTGAAGATCACCAGTGCCAACTGGTGCTGAAGTGAGTTCAAATATGGTTCTTTGAAGTTTGCTATTCAGAGTATCGCCTTTAGATTCTTAAAAGGTACTTATTCGGTGTTTTGGAGAAGCTCCAGACTGGTAATGGTTCAGGTGGACCAAATTAGACAGCCACAAACTTTTGTATCAGTGCTGCGGAAGACATGTCTGGTTCGCACAGACTGAATGGAGTTTATACAATGGATTGATATGTCTTTGGAATGTTGCCTGGAATCTATAGTGATGCTAAGGCCTAGTGGAAGAATCTCTGATAACTGCTGGTTTAAACTTTACTTGGTGCGGGCTTCGAAATTAGATCAGTATAGTGATCCATTTCACGAGAGTGGTTTTGTCAATGATAAGCGGCAATTAGAATTGTATGAGTCCAATACGATGGGGATGGGAGGAACTTGTCTATTCTAACAAATTTAAAATTCCTTAAATTTAAGTAAAAAGAGGGCTTTCGAGCCCGTTTTTTTTTTAAACTTTATTTATTTTTTAAGGCGTTGATTAGAACTTAATAAGATTTATAAATTATGGAGAAGATTTATTATACGATTGTTTATATACTGAGTTGTCCGTAGTCTTAGGTCAAGACCGTGCAAATCACCGTCGTTGGGAATCGCTCAGATCTTCTATTTCAAAAAATTTTAATACAATTACCCGTTTTTTATGCTTAAATAAAGAAGCTTTGAAGCAAAAGGCCCTGCAAAGAGGGATTACCCTTATTTTAAATTAGAAAAACCAACGAAAATTCGCAGAAGGGTGAATTATTTGATGATTCAGATTACCAGTTTATTATCCCATTTTTATACGGCAAGCAGCTATTACTACAAGCACCAAGCAACTTCAGTTGGAGGTTCTTTGGGATTAATCTTACTGGAAAGGGAATGACTGTTGGTATCTTATGATCAAACACGGCCCGTAAACCTGAACCATGTTGAATTTCAAGGTAGATTGACTCAAGTCGATGGTTCTCTGAAACAATTAGCAAACTACGCACCACGTTTCTGGTACTAGTTGGCGCGGAGGAGTCAATTCCCTAATGCTAAAGGAATGCGGCTGAAGCGACAGCTTGGCTTTTAATTTGGGGAGAGTGATTTGTCCAAAATGAAGTTAATGCTATGATCCAGTCACAAAAGCTTGATGGTCATTGTTTCCAAATCATTTCTATTTGGTTGTTGTTTTAGGCTGGTATCGAAATGCAAGTAATTGCATGGGTTTGGGCGGGCAATGCCTCTGGTCGATCCAAAAGAAGGAATACCGATATTGGATTTTATGAGGAAAAAGTAAAGGTTGGATGATCTAAATATTTGGCAAAAGCCATATTTACACCGTAGTATGGCTGCACAGGTAATGATAGAAACGATTCAGGTGATGTTCTCGAATCAGATGGCTTGCACGATAATATTGGCCTGAAGGTGTGTAGCGAAACGCGATACAGTAGGGGGCAGTATCTTAGTTGTGATTGATTATGCTGGACACAAAGGTGTAGCATAGCAGTTTTTTTTCAAGCGTATTGGACAGTAGATGATGCAGGATAAAGGCCTGTGTAGTCGCAATGGGGGGTTAATGTTTTTTAGTCGCAATTGCAGATGGAGGAGCGACGACTCTTATGCAAGTTTGAGCGAACGTCAATGGCCTCCCCAAGAATGTAACAGGTTTCGTTGCTTTGCTTCAGCAACTTTACTCAAATAGGGAACTCAGGTCGTTACATGTGGGCTTCTACACTCAAGGCGCTTGAGGTTAACACCACAGAAGAGGCTGGTCCTAAGGCCTGGCCAGGACATCTTTATGGTTGGGGGGAACTGCTGAGATACCAAAAGACGCGGCAGAGATCATTATAAATGAAAAGGAAGTTCAGAATGTTATATCGGGGAAGACGATAGCACAGGGGGGCGAGTTTGAGAATGGAATTTTATCTCTTGATGGAGTTACCCGATTCGTGTGTTACGTTAGCTTGGGACAGTCCATCGGGTAAATCTCAGGCCATATGTATCCTCAACCTGTGCTTGTAATGACTGGATCTTCGAATAGTGGATGAAGGAGGGAAAACTTTATTCCCGTATACCTAGGAACCTGCTTGAGGACTTTCTGCAAAGCTGAAACACCTCAGATAATTTTCGAGATAACGTAGAACAGATTTACATTCCTACCAAAGGGCGCAGCGCTACCGAAATTGTAGTGACTTCATAAAGCGAATTGAAAAATGGCATTTAGGATTTCTCGTTTGATATTTGAAATTGGTCAGCCGATGGTGCGGAGAGACACTTTATGGATTGTAGTGCAACAGTGACTGACCAAATCCTGTAAATTGGGCTCTCATTCAATGGTCAAGTGCAAATCGTATTCCAGATACCGGTACTCGAGTGTTTTTGAAGGTTCAAATTCAGGGAGCTGTCACAGTTAATTTTCAGTGGGGTTATGCGAATGCTTTAGATAAAATCTATTTGGCCAATGCCGTTGGTTAATTTTGATGCTCAAAGGTAATTTCAATTGACGGCTTTCGAATGGCATTTAAGAGTAAGTAATCAGGTCACATCATAAAAGAATGGTAAGCTCTGTATTTTGCTAATCAAAACGGTTAATGACCAGCTGTAGCATTTAGGTGAGGGCTGTATTTGATGGTGTCGAACTTCAGTTTAATTGCTGAAATTGGGCAGATTCTTGAAGCGGGAAAAACTGGATCAATTAACTTTTCAATTGCCAAAGTTTTAGAACTGGATTTTCTATTTCTTAACTTAATAACTTGGGGATATCAGGTCAGTCCAGTCTTATTGAGAGATCTAAAATCGATTGGAAGTGTCTTGGTGATTTCAATATCGGGAAGCTAATGTCACCATTAAGAAAGCATAGCACTTAATTTCCAATGGGGCGACTGTAGTTTTACAAAATAATTCTTTGTTAGCTCTAAAGTCCCTCGACATAAATTCTGGGTACGTTTATGGGTTAAATTTCTGTGGGTTTAAAAAATTTAATCTTAAGTTGGGGGAAAGCCCTCAGAAAGTTCCAAAAGCATTCAAGTTGACTCGCTTTTCGTATGGGGCTGGTTCTGAGGGGGGGGGGGCTTAATCTTGTTCAAGTTGGTGAAATTATTTTTTGAATTCGGTGGGGCTACCTCAGCTTCTTTCTGCTTCGGAAAGCATCATCACAAGCGTAGGTAAAGGAAAATTACACATAACATAATATAGAAAATTACTGCTTGAAATTAAATTTCCAACGTTGATCATCAGGGTTAACGCAAATTATTAATGGGAGTTCGGTGCTTCAGTTTCAATGCACAGGCTGTTAAGTCAAATTGTCAAGGAGCGACATAATATTGCAATGTTAGGAGCAATTTTAATTGTGTTGGAGCAGCTATCTCATTTGAAAATTTTAAGTGGAAGGATCTATCGCGACCTACCTTTGGATTTTGGAGGGGAAGGGAAACTTCAAGCTGAACGGAATCCAATCTTCGTGCGTATTTGACCAAGCAGGAGGGTGAATGTGAAACTGGACAATTCTAATGCTTTCTGGGTCAACCGTTTTTGATCAAATCTTATACAAGTCGGAGAAAATGAATTAGCGGAGCCCAAAACTATTGTGGTCAATGGAAATGTGTGACTTCGCAACAGCCAGGCACCTCCTATCAATGGCTATAATCAATTAGTTAATTGCGTTCGAAGGCGGTCACGAGTAGATCCCTTGAAGTTAGAGGGAATGGTATACCCAAGTTGCAATTTTCAAACACTAACGTGTAACCGAATATCTGACCGAATTGTGATCTTCCGCGATCCCAGACAAGAAGTAGAGCTTAGCAGATTTGGAATTATTTGTTAGGACCTAATTTCGAACTTCGGATAAGTTAATATTCAACATCACTAATGGAACCCGAGGCCAACTGTTCCTTGAAATATTGGCATATGGCAGAAGAAGTTACCTGATTCAATGAGTCGACAAAAACTGAAGAAGAAATTCAGCTGAAATGAGATCAATGGTCCATCAGGGTTTATACATTCTAAAAATTCAAACCAACCAATTTAATTTGACACAAAAAGTAATTAAAATAATTAAGATTGAGAAAGCCGTTAATCATAGCCGGCCTTAGTTGCTCTCACGCAGTATCGCACAAATTTCTAAACATCAATCAATGGGGCTCCCGGCAGAGATGTCGAGTAGCTGAAATTGATGGCTTCCGCCATAAATTATTCGAAGATTGGTCTAGAGCAGATATAGGTACGGACCTAATGCTGGAGTGAAAAGAAAAATGTAGCTTACCAGTTCAATGTTATGATGATGAGTTAGAAGTGATCGATGATGCGGGTAACACCATCTTCCTGATACAAGATTACTTGGAGTACGACTTTGTTATTGAGAGCGGACCTTCAATCCTAATTGGCAACTGGGGGCACCTGGATGCTGACCAAAGCTGTTGGTGAAAAAAAGGTTTGATTTCGTTGCCAGGATATGGCGCCAAAGACTTGGTAAATGTGAATTGCAGTGAAGGTGGAAAATACACACTTATTCGTAAGTTCTATACAGACCTGTGTAACACTCCCGCGAAGAAATTAGTTATTGCACGACTCCTGCGCAGAATGTTCGTTTTTGAAAGAGAACGATTTTTACCCTCATGATTCGAATGAAAAAGTGGAGGACTGTGGAAAACAGAACGGAATAGTATCCTTAAATCTTTTGAAGGAGTCAGATCAAGAAATTAGCTAAAACGATTATCAAGAAAATAAAACTTGATCTGAGTAGAGGAGGAATCACCTGGTTTGGATCTTCTTTCAAAAGCTAAATAACCGGCCTAGTTCTAAAGCCTGATCCCATCAGGCTTTTTTTGTTAATCATACTTTACAAACAAAAGTCTTAATCTATTTTTCTTTTCCAATAACTTTGCAGCCTATTGAAAAAGGTATTGATTTACGTTTGTAGAAAGAGCCATTTCAATGCGGCGCATTAAACTTTGGGAATCCAAAATTGGACTGAAGAAAAGAATTCGGTTATCGGACCTTGTGCCAATTTGAATTGGGCATGGTCATAATTTTGAAATGATGTGATGGTTAAAGGAATTTCCTGAATCCTGATACTGGATTTGTAGTAGATTTAAAGCGTACTCAGCAACATTATTGAGCTTGGTAATCGATCGCGTGGATCATAAAAAACCTCAAATCTTGAGGTGGACTTTATGGAGGGGAAATTGGGCTAGTTGTGAGATCTTGTCATTGGGATTTTGGAAATCTTGGAGCAGCTGTGAAGGAGATCACAAGATTTGGGAAGGCTTCACAAATTGACCCTTTATGAGACCCCGAGAAATTTTGTAGAGTATTTGCGAGAATAGGTTTAAAAATTGGAATTATTTGAATAGATGAGTAGGTTGTCAACCTACTCTTTTCCATTAGTTTTAGCCTAGATTGATTAGAAGGTAGTCCCTTGCCACTTCAACACTTCAAAAAGTGAATTCAAAAAAAATATACATTATTTCAGGGGGACGCGATCAGGAGATCTTCAGCATCAAAACTTGATACTGGCTCTAAAGGAATTAGATGCTTCACTTCTTTTTCGGGGGATGGGAGGAAGGCTTTTTCTCCCAAGCAGGAAGTAGAGCTTGCAGTAGACTAGATGAAAGAGCTTTAATGGGTTTTTTGGAGGTGTTCTAGGCTTTAGAAAAGTTTCTAAAATATCTGCAAATTGATCAAAAACAATATAATTCCTTAAGCCGTTTGCGCAAATCATTTTGGTGATTATGCGGGTTTAATATGAAGATTGCAGCCTTTGCAAAGCCAGGGGATTCCTGTTCATTATTTATAATTCCTCCAAAGTATGGGCTGGGATCAAAAAGAGCCGATTAAGTAAAAGCAATTACTGACCCATATTTATTTATATTTACCATTTGAACTGGCTTTTTTAAAAAAATTTTGAGCTCGATGTACCTTATGTAGGAAACCACTTCGGGATTGAAATTAATAAATTATACACCGCATTGAGTTTTCTTTCAAAAAAAATTGAGCTAAGCTATCAGCCAATAATAGCATGCTTCGGAAGTAGAAGCAAGGAGCATCGAGCATTGCTGGAGCCAAATGATAGCTTTGGTTAAGGAGTGTTTCACAATTTCAATTTGTGATTGCGGGAGTTGAAAACTAGTTGAATCCTTTACCTGAGCGGCACAAAAATCTGGCATTCGGGTCTCCTCAATCAAACCTATGAATTTGCTTACTCATGCTGGGCTGCTATAGTCACATCCGGCCACAGCAACCTTGGAAATGCCTATTCGAGTGCCGCAAGTTGTAGTTATCGGGACAAGCCCAATTTCTTGGTATGCATTGCAAAAAATCTGATCGAGTCCTTTTATATCACTTGTCAACCTTAGTGCAGACAAGGGAAGTGGTGAAGGAGGTTGATTCAAAATGATTTTCTCTTAAAAATTTGCGCGTTGAGTTGAACTAAAAATCTTTTCAAATCAATTGGGCCAAGGAGCTATTTTTCAGGGTATGATTCTCGTTGAAGAACGACTTGGAGAGGACCCAGCTTCAGAAAATACGCCCGGTTAATGTTAAGATACTCTGAAAAATAAACCTGCTTTATAAGGGCAGGGTTTGGTTTACTTAGGCAACTTGAAGTTGTTTAAACTTGAATTATCAATTTACTCCTTGCAAGTCCCATCAATACGATTCTTTAATGAAATTCATCTGAAGGAAGTTCGTACATCGCATCGGTAATAAATCGCTTCACATTGATCTCAAACCTCTAGCGCCAAGTGTATATTTCACTGGCTTTTTTACAATAAAATCTATTTCCGCTATTGCTCCAAAGTCAAGGTCACATCTTCCATTTTCATTCAGTTTAGCATATGCTTCCCTAGATGCATTTTTGGCCAGTTAGGTTGGTCGAAGCGTGTCTTTGATCAAAGGATCTACAATGAGTGAATACAGGAAGTCTGCCGATCAATTCTGAAATTTAATCCAAAAAGCCTTCAAATCTTAGCAGTTACATACTGAAGTAGGTTTTCACGATCCGCATCTATGCTAGCGATGCCTTGCTGAAGCCCATAGGGCTGGGTATTCAATCGCTTAGCGATATTGTCTAGTGATTCGCATCAAATTGCGCCAAACCACAGATAAATAAAATATTTTCTGTATTTACGGCAATCATTTTCTGGTCAGGATGCATTCCCTTCCACCTTGTGGCGGTACAATTTTACTACTGTACTTCAAGTAGTTTGTAGTAGTGCTTGTTGCACCACCTCCGCTCACGTCGGCGCTGTAATAGAAGGATTGTTGATTTCCAGCGACTTTTATCTAATTCATCATATACACAATATACCTCTTTCGGCTGCTTCTACATTGTAGTCTGCGGCTTGTAGTAGTCTTGTAAGAATACTCTTCCACATCTTCTCTAACATAACGGCTTCCGTAAGTACCGGTAGGCGATCCCAGCAATACAAAAAGGTTACCTCAAGTGTTTTTGCAAGCTGTTTTAGCTAAATAAGTATTTACCTGTACCGTATCACCACCATGATGATGTTTTGATTTCTCTCGATCTTGACATCGTCTTTTCATCCCTTTTGAAAAGACGTTATGTTAATGATTGTAAAACAGCCGACTGTAAAGGACTTTTTTCGCATTCATCTTGCCCAATTACAATGACCTAGATATTCCGTCATTCCTTAGGTTTCTTTAGCTTGAATATTAGGTTTGATGCCTAGGTTTTGGTGTTTTCTCATCCTCACCTTAATATCAAATGGGCCTAGATCTATGCAATGGATTTGCAAATATCGTGCGAAATACCCGACACCAATCAAATCCACGTTCTTTCTTTATTCTACCGGCAAAACGAACAGGTTACCTTGTGCCGAATATTTATGATTTTTTTACTTAAAACTTCATGCGATTAGCCATATGCTTTGGCCTCTGGTGCTTTTAAACCAATAATCTCTGTCAGAATCCTTCTATCGATTTCTTTCGTATGTTTTACAGTGTGGAGGTCTTGCGAGAATCTGGTTAGCAATTTCCTGACGCATTGAAAAGTATCAATTTAGGGAAATTGTCCATATCGCTGATTGTCCTGCATCCCTCCAGATAGGCTGAGTGAATCATCACTCGTGCATGTTTAAGGCAGAACGCTTGTCTTTTGCAGCCGCAGCAAGCAATACTGCCTCCCATGGAGGCGCGATTCCTGTACAATGCGTTAGCCAACATCAGACCAATGCTATTGCATGGTTCATTTAGATTCACTATCCAGCCAGTCACCGATCACCTGGAAATTACATACAACAAAACATTTTTTTTTTTTTCCTTTTCTTTAGAATTCTTACTGATTTCTAAAATAGCAAAATTGGGCCACAATGTAATATGGCCACATTTGATCGGTCATTTCCAGTTGCTAGAAATATGCTACGATCCATGATTAAGCGAGAGAATTACGGTCGATTTCTCTAAAATTTTGAGACGCTCCCTCGATTACCGAACGAGTCATATTTTTCAAATATGCTGGCGTATACTTGGTCAAAAGCTGTTCCACTTTACACCTTGTGATGTTATTGGTACGTATTTCCTAATTCTTCTTTGTTGATCAATCTTTCTAGTAGTGTAGTTAGCAAACTAAAAAGCCTTAAAGGAAGGACTTTTTATTTATTTGTTTTAAGCAAATTACTTTGCTTTTAAAAGATTCCTTGAACTCATCTATTTACTGATTTCTTTTTCGGTCAGTTTAACCGATTTTTCTACAAAGAGAGAACCTATATCATTCTGAACTGAAGTAACGCATGTTCATATATTCTGTCCTTCTTTCACCTCAGGTAATTGTCGACAAAATGCCTGCTATCTTCATCGAGAGCCTAGGCCGGAAGATGCAAATTTGTCTCTTACATTTGTTTGGCTTCTCAAGAACTTCCTCATGTTCTGCCTTGGATCTTATTTCTCAGTTCCAAAGATGGTTTTTTTGAATTCAATGACCAAGTCAGATTGCTTCGCGTAAAGTGGAAAGTTCCTTCTCTACGTCTTCCACAGTAACTCTACCTTTATTTGCTCAATCAACCATTCGTTTTAGGAAAGGTTTCAGGAAAGATCGATTTTCTTTTGACGTAATGTTCTTCTTCAATTCCTCTTCTGTGAATACTTTTTTGATTCCGCGTCGGTATTACACTTGAACGAGTTCTCCTTACTTTAGTCATAAAAACTCCTACCTCAGATGATACTAAATCTGGGCCGGAAGATTTTATCAAAAAATTCTTGTGCATCTCGAGCCTTTTCAGTTCTATTTGATATTCTTTCTGAAAAAGTCATCGCCGCCAGTTGCCTGATCAGTGCTTCCTCTCGTTTCCAAACCGAAAGCTTGCTTCCCATTGATCCTTCTTCACTCCTTGTTCTTCAAACTCGGATTACAGCGTCTTTGTTGATCCTGTAATTTTTTCAGCAAGCTTTTTTGTGATTTAGTCAAATCTAAAGAACTGATTTTGTAAATTCAGTGGAACTTTGCTGGCTAAAAGTCACCAATTACGGAGTCCGTTGCCCTCACTTACTTCTGGATTTTGACTGTTCCGCATATTGGGAACGGTTGTCAAGTCTCATCCATTAAACTTTTGCGTCCACCTTGATGACGGTATATTTAGTTGCTATTGATTTTGTCCAAAGCAACTCTATACCATCGACAAAGCCGATTTTGCATTCAAAACTCAAAATTCATTTTTTGGGTTTTTCCAGTCGATCGTTTCTTCCTGTTTTGCTACTGGGAAGTTGGTCACCTAAGATTTATGAAGGTTTGCTCTTTCAAGTAGCCGTGTTCAATGACTCACTAAATAGCGTTAATTTTCTTTCAACCAAACCGAAGTGCCCATAACAATGTTATTTTCACCATAGATATCGGTGGCTTTTCCCGGTTCTAAATCCTTTTAGATGTTTGGCTTTTCTGGCGTTGATCCTTAAGTTTTGCTTCTACCTTAGGTTTGGTAATCTGCTCTGATAATTTAATTTAATTGAGCTTGATTTACAGAATGCTTGCTAATGTGATTTCAATGCTCAAAATTTAAATAAAGTTATAACGTAAAAACCCCCAAACCACAATGCTGTAAAACAGTCTAGTGGATTTGAGGGTTCTTAATCGTGCGGATAGAGGGACTCGAACCCACATGCTCGCAGGACGCTAGATTCCTAAGCTCTAGGTTAGCGTTTGGCTACCAATTTCGCCACATTCCGCCAGTACATCTCAAAACAATTGAACAAGACTTTCCTCTTCCCCGTTTTTGTGAATTGTGGATGCAAATGTAAGGACTGATATTATTTTTTGCAAGAGCGTATCACAGAAAAAAAAATAAGAAATAAAAAAGGGACTTGCCTATCGCCTATATTTTTATTGTTAATTTCTACGTATGGTCCAAAGTAGAATTTAGAAGAAGAGCGAAAAGAAATATAAAACGATACGCAGGCTACTTAAGCAAGCCATACCTTCAGTGAAGAAGGAGAATGCTAAATTGATTAAGAAAGCCTTCAATATCTCCAATGGAAGCTCATAACGGATCATGCGCAGAAAGTCAGGCGAACCTTATATCTATCATCCTTTGGAAGTAGCGCTGTTTGCGTGGAGAATAATTGGCCCTGAGGTACTACCTCTATAGGTGGCAGCATTACTTCATGACGTCGTCGAGATACTGATTTTGGAGTTGGAAGATTATGAGCGGAGAGTTTGGCTACAAAGTGATGACGATCATTGATGATTGACCAAGAAAGCTGGTGTATTGATTTATGGAAGTTCGCCAGCAAACGCTTGAGAACTTCCGAAAAATGTTCTGACTCTTTCTTGATACGTTCGAGTCATCTGATAAAAACTTGGGATCGACTATGGAATAATATGAGGACTATTGGTAGTATGCGCTCGCCATAAAACAGCTCAAGATAGCCTCGGGACACATGGTTATCTCTATTGCGTCCGCTAGGCACCGTTATGGGATTGTATAACGACAAAATTCAGGAATTGGTGGGAAGATTTATGACCTAAGTTTACAGACACCAATACCCTACAATGAAATAGTATTCAAATAAAATGACGTCCAAGTCTCCTACCGAATAAGTTAATCAAAAGTTTTATTCAGGGGCCTATAGAGGCGAGGCTGGTAACGTCGAGGTTAAGTTTGTGATCAAAGGAAGACGAAGTCGTCTATTTCTATTTCAAACCAAATGAAAAAGGCAGCAGGGTATCCATTTGAAGAGGTCTAATGATCTTTTTTGCAGTACGGATCATTTTTGGAGAAAGTGAAGTTGCACAAATTGAAAAAAAGTGCCGACTGCTTGGCAGGGTGTATTCCATTCCGTTACAGAATTTTGTATCGACCCAAATCCCAGATCGGCTCCGGCGACTGGATTTCAGTTACACACCGAGGTCTTAAATGATACGAATCACTGCCACACACTGTGAAATGAGATAATACCGAGGCCAAATGGGATGGAAGTGCAGGATTCCGAACCGACAAGAATGGATGAAATGCGAGCGGGGCTATGCAGCATATGGAAATACAAGGGACAAGGAGGGCTCTAAAGCTTTCCAAAAGCGGCTAGATGATGGCCATTACTCAAGATTCAGGAGGGCTTGTTAGAATCAAACGATGGCAAGCAATTCGAAATTCATGGAAATGATTTCCGTGGCAACCTTTTCTCCGAGGAGGGTCTTTGTTATTCACGCCAAAGGCAGAGCTCAAAGTCTTGTACCATTATGACTCGACTGCTTTAGATTTTGCATTTGAAGATACATACCCAAGTAGGTGCTAAGTGTATTTGGTGCTAAAGTCACATCAACGTCTGAGTTCCCATATTTCGCATAAGCTAAAAAAATGGACGATCAGGGTTTGAAATTCTTACTCAATAAAGCAGAACACAGAGATGCGGTTGGTCGATTGTCTTCACCGTCTAGGGCTAAAGCCAAAGATTAAAGTATGCAATAAGGGAGGAGAAAAAAGTCAGCAATCCTATGGCAAGGAAATCGTTCAGCGAAAGATCAAGAGATGAAATGGAGTTTAACTCTGAAAACACGAAAAAACTCCGTGCTACTTTTGAGTGAAAGACTGCAAATGAATTTTATTATCGGTAGGGAAAGGGATTATTGACCCAACCACATCAAAATCATTTCAAGAGTTTAAGGGAATCTCAAAACCTTAATAAACAGAGGAACTTCAGGAAAAGTAAAAGAGTGAATCGTATCATTTACCAAAGAAATAAAAAGCCTCAAGGATCCTGATCATTGCATCAGGCTCTGATAGGGAGGATATGGATAGTGTTGACTATGTCCTGGCAAAATGCTGCCAAAATCCATTCCTGGGCGATGACGTGTTTGGGATTTGGTTACCGTGAATGAAGGCATTCAAGATCCCATCGAACTTCCTGCACCGAATGCCTTAGAGCTGCTTTTCTAATCCATGCAATCGTGTAATTAAAGCCCGATGCGACTAGCCAAGAAAGAAATAGCTTTCTTTAGCAGGGTTGCGGATCGTGGGAACTGATCAGGCGTAGTAGCGGTTTAATTAGATGACCTGACCAAAGTGATTTCAAATGAATTGAAAAGTAAATATGCGGTCCAAACGGTTGACTCTGATTGCTGGGATTTTCGGAAGGGAACGATTAAATTATATGTAAAATAACACGCAGTCATTTGAGATACAATTAATTACGAAACTAACAAAAGGTGAAGGCGTATTTTTAGGGTTACGAGGCTTGATTGATCCAATGAATCGATTTATAGACTTAAGTAGAAGTTATATTTGAAAAAAAATCGCCCATAAAATCCTTTAAATATTGCCCATTCGAAGGAGGTTAAAGAAAATTTTTTACGCTTTACCTCGAAACTCAAAAGCTAGAAAGAAACTCCCGAGCGCTACGGCTATACTTGAAGAGATTTATAGTCGTGGAGGTCATTTTGATGTAGAAATCACTTTACATCAGTATGGAAAATAAAAATTATCGTCAGTGAGTAGGGCCTTACAGTATATTTAATACGCTTTGATAATTCTGCGTAGCATGTTTGATTTTTGGTGCACGAGCATCAGTTTGGTAAAACATCTAGCTTCATTTTGAAGTCTGCTAGGCCTGACAACAACATGATATCTAATTCTGGTGTACTTGCAATGACGGTCCTTGGAATTTTGCGATCCTCAAGAACATCCAAAACATCCAAAAATACCGTAGGAGAAATTACTGAACTTCAAAGATATTGCATCATTCCTTGGATTCTGATATGGGAGTTGCCAACACGATTAAATTGGTCAATATTAAAACTAACAAAGGACCTCATGAAACTTCATTTTTAACACCTCTAAAGGACGATTTTTATCAGATTACCTTTATTTATTCAAGGCGATTTGATAGAGAGATGAAATGGGGCCCAAAATTGGTTGAATAGTGTCTGAATGCAATCCAAGAAAGGAGCAAAAAATTATATGTGGTTGACGTGTGGAGCGAAGTGAGTATATTCAGTTTCAAGCGGAATTAGGCCTTACTTAATTTACCATGCTAACCAAAATGCGAAATGTAGGAGGTGGCAAGTTTACACTATACAGCACCTTCAGCAGCATGTCAGAAAAACTCTTAATCACTCACACAAGCTGAATAATTTTTTTTTGTACAGTCTTTGACCTGCTGGAAGAATTTAAGAAGTCATGACTTCCTCAACATATAGCCACAGCTCAAAATCCTCGAAATCGGATGGCAATAGACCGATTCTGATAAATTAAAGATCTGTCATCCTTGGTTTCTATGGTTATCGCAAAATTTCACGCTTCAAAAAAAAGGGATTAGTAAACCGTTTAGACCCGAACCATTTCAAATGAAAGATTGGGGGATGTACTTCTGGTTCTACGCAGTGGGAGATGAAGGAAAAGGAAAAATTGTAGATGTTTTAAGGCGCCTAAAATATGAGATCGTAGCACGATTTCAGGCGGGGCCAAAATGCGCTGCGACATACGTTAAGGAAATTTTGATGGGAGAAAGCATGCCTTCATCAGATTCCATCGGGGATATTTAGACCTCAAATTCTAAAATATTATTGCGGAATGAGTAGTATTAGACCCAATTGTTCTAAAAAAAAGGAAATCGATGGATTAGGTAAATTTCTCCATTGACTACATGAAAGAATTTGATGTATGATCCTCTAAGAAGGCTTACAAATCATTATATAAACCTATCATAAGCTCTTGGATGGCAGACTATGAAACGCCAAAGGGGATAAAAAAAAATTGGATTTCTACTACGAAAAGGAATTGACCGACTTACAAGATAAAATGGCAAGAACTGCCTTGCGCTGTTCGGAGATATCTTGAATCCAGATTTCAAAGAGAAAGATATCAGACTTTAGTCGAAAAGCATTTTAAACAAACACTTTCGTTTTACCAATCAATCCGACTGATGCTAGCAGAAATGGGGAAAGCAGTTTTTTGCTGCTGTTGATTTTTTCAAACACAACTGGAAAGTCTGAATTGATTAGTGAAAATCTTGTAGTGAAACGATTTGCTTTAGCTTCAAATTTAAAAGAAATCTTAAGCTGAAGGGTGGGCGCAAGGTTCACTTTTTAAGATATTTGGGACTTTGGTTTCGTATCATTTGTGGAACAAGTAGGGGGCAAGCACATTGACCTGGCTTGGGGGGCATGTACAGGGATTAAGGTTTTTGGTAAAGCTCCATTTTTCCAAAAATTAGGGAGAAAAAATCGTTTCTTTTTCCCTCA
>Ga0163217_1079421_pt1 | contig 16698 bp, 24 predicted proteins | sample SynspAceP_FD_185933 | JGI IMG/M metagenome (GOLD analysis project Ga0163217, IMG submission 185933) | Saline lake microbial communities from Ace Lake in Antarctica - Synechococcus sp. Ace-P (PacBio error correction) | ecosystem: Environmental > Aquatic > Non-marine Saline and Alkaline > Saline ... | reverse complement strand
GGGCAAGCCACGCCAAGAAAAACGCGCCGCTCTCACGCGACCTCCCCGACTGCAAATGCCGCTCCTATTTGCAAGTGCAGCGTCTGAGAAGATTGCTGAAAAATACCGACAGCGTGAAAACACCGCGGCTCTTTGTTTGATGGCAAAAAGCTTTTCAGCACCGCGCGGAACGCGCCTACCTCTAGAGCCGACCAGAAGTATGCTGCGCTGCCGCGTTTATAAAGGGGTCGCCACAGTTCAGCGATGACCTGCGTGCGGCGGTCAAGAAGGGACACCGTGACTTCGCGCAAAACTGTCCAGGACGGCCATGATCCCTCCTATTATTGGCGAATCTCGGCTTTGAAAGTCGCGTTCCCGTTTCAGGCCAAGTGCTTTGATACTAGCAAGTGCACCGCGTTGATTCCGCCGTCACTCAGGATGCCGATTGAACACCGGCATTGTCGCTTTCATAGCCAGGTACGACGCGACCCCACCCGCGTTTCTTTGTAATGTTAAAATGGCTTGCTGGGTCCCGCGTGGTGCCAACGTTGGCCGGTTTTTTCATTCATTGCGCGGCGGCGGGCATGCGGCCATTTCGAGCCGCCTGCCGCCAATCAGGCTGGCCTTCAGCTCGCACCATGGCAACGGAGGCACCTATATGCGGCTTAAAGCCCTTGCACCATGATCGGGACCATCTTTGCGTCGACCGGGCTGCCAAGACGGTCAAGCGGGCCGGGGCTTTTCGCCCTTTCCCCCCGGCCCAGACAGCGGATTGCCGCCCTCCGTTTAAACCAATCACGGCATGCTATGGCCACGCGCTTCACTGCTGCCTCAGATATTTAATTAGGGCGGACGGCACCCAGCAAGAGGCAAGGCCAAGCCACCAGCAGGAAACAGCACGCCGCATCCGCATCATATCTAGGCCGAACATCGGCCGCTCATCATTGAAACGTTTTCATCATTTCATCATTCTATCCTTCATCATTGAATACACATTTACGCCATCTTCGCCGGAAGGCGTAGGTCTTGAGCGTACCACTTTTACCAGCCATGCCGGGCGCGTTTGCTGGGCCATACCTGGCAGCGTGATGCCGGTGACATCGGGGCGTTCAAACGTAGAGCGCTGGATGATTATCAACGGGCACCAGCCCGGCTACATAGTACCCGTCGACCTCAGCGAGCGTGGCAGCCCAGACTCTTGTTCAGGCACGCCGGCTCGACCGATCGTTGGTCGAATCTCGTCGTCGATGCGGGTGACGTGATACCCGTTTTCTTCGGCTATAGGGTCGCATAGGCATCGCAGCAACCACAAGAGGGGTTCGCCAAAATTTTCGTCATTTCTGCCGGTCTTGCTGGAACGTGCGTGCCGTTGAGCGGTGTGTCGACACGGGCGGGCTGTCGCTTTCAGCGATGCCAAAGGCCCGGCGGAAAACTGGCGATACCGGCGACGGTAAGCGCCACGGTTGCAACCAAGGGTGAATTTATGTGGGTCATTCCGAGTCCCTTAAGAGAGGTTGAGGGGGGTCAAAAGGTCATGCCGCCATCGCGGGAGCTGACCGAAAGGGTTTCATTGCGGAGGGCCGCAAGATTCGGGTTTTCAGGATCGACGGCCAGCGCGTCGAAAGTGCCAGAAAGCCGTCATGGTTTCCAATTCACCGGCCCGCATCCGTCGGACGTCCAAATTCCGGCTTTTCAGCACAGCGTAAATACGTCCGGCTCCTTCGGGAGAGGAGGGCAAGATGGTTTGGCCTGCTCCCTCTCGGGCAATGCCTTGGTTTGGCGATGGGGTCTTACCCCGACAAGGGCGTTCCATGCGTCCCATCGGTCACTCCTGCCAGCGGCAAAAGCAATCGGCACGCGGGGTTAGATCCGCTTCGGTCCCGGCATAAAGCCAGATCCACCCATGCCCGGTCGGGATTGCGACGGACACGAGGTGAGCCACGGTCGCGCTCGGCACCGTCGAGATAGGGGCCGACCATGACAAAAATTTACCAACTTATCCCAGCATTCATTGCTGCGCCAAGCTCCGTCCCCTTCAAGTGCTTGCCATAGAGCTTATGTCCGGTTCGAGCGCCGCCTTGCCGCGAGTGCCGTAATGCGGGTGGCCTGTAGGCCTGCGCTGATATCGGCCCATGGTGGTCCACCATCACGTGCGAAAAGGCCGGATGGGGCAACTGCGCGAAAAAAGCGTGCCCGGGTTTTCGGGGTGGCTGGCGAGGCGGTGATGTGAACGGGTCGAGGGGGCGATGTTCAATTTTGCCCGCAGCGTCAACGCGCCAAAGGCGTGCGCTTGGACGCCGCAAGTATTCGCGCCGTCGGCGTATGTAAGGCTGCCTGCTCGAAACCAACCGTCGTGCGGCAGCAGAGAAGTATGGGGCAGGAGTAGCACTGCCCGAATGCAGGCGACGCCGCCAGACAACAAGCACCTCGCGCGACAGGCGCGCGTAGTTTTGTGACATGAAAGAGTCCAAAAGTGGATAAGATAGATCGACCGTGAAAACTGCCCTATTAGCGGCAAAATCGCGGAACCTGGCCGGTCCACCCGAAGGGTGCGGTCGATCAAATCAGGAGATGGTTCGAAAACGGAGGAATGGTCAGACGCGGGATCGGTGCCGCTAAGACAAGGTCTTTTCGGCATAGGCACAGCAAGCGGTGCCAAGTTTTCCGCTTGAGGCTGGAGCAATGAAGCGATCAAAAAAGACGGAGCCGTTGCAATCAATGTCGCAAACAATTGCGCCTTGGTCATCTTTGTAGGCACGCAGTAGGCAATCGTCTTCCTGTTCCGATATGCCGCGGACCGGTGCGTCAGGCGGACATCTCATCGACACTATTCGCAGCCGCCAGATTCTGCGCGAGCATCGCCCGCTCAACAGAGCGAGCGAGAGGCAGGAAGGTGCGAGGCGAGCAGAAATTGCGGCTGTGTCCTGATATAGGAACCCCGTGCAGTTCTGTCGAATCCCTAGCTCTGAAAATCTGGGGAATGGACCAACGCGACCTTGCAACTTTCACGGGTCCCGTGCCGGAGCGCAATTGACCAAATGTCGTCCGCTGAGGCGTGCGCCGCTGTTCGGCGCATCGTTGTAGCTATATCTTATATGGTTGAATTGCAGGATTTCCGGCCAGCAGCACTGCTGATAGTCTTGTTAAATCCATCATACTGATCTTTCTTTTGGTCGGGATCGGCCACTATGGGGGAACCTAACCCTTGCTAGCACCCCTTAAGGTGATTGAACGCCTTGAGCAGAGTCACCCCTGCGCGCTTCAAACAAAAAGTTGTATTGTTGCGCCTGAGATTAAAGCGAACATAGGCAATCTTCATGTGGGTAAAATTCGCCTTTTCCCTGATGTCTCTGCTGGTCGGTGGCAATCTTGCGCAGACGCGGCACTGCTTTGGTGTCTTCGGCCCCAACGGCCACGATGGAAATGATGCAAGCCGAAGTCGCGCCCAATGTTGCAATTGAGGGACTGCGCAGATATCCCGGTGGCGACGCCCCTTGCCACCTATCGTCCCCGGGTCGCGGCGGGTTGGCCTAGTAGCCCTTGATTGGGTGCTTGGTTTCCGACCGCATTCTTGTCGACGCGCTACGCTTTCCATCCGCGGTTATTGCGCACAACGGCGCCCAACGCCTTTCCGGCAATGATCTGCAAAGAACCCCCGGAAGCCTGAAATCAGGTGCCTTGCGCACCTTGATCTCCCGCGATCGCAGCACGCGCCTGGACAGGTGCGATGTCGCGGGCGCGCGCCCAATACATTCTAAATTTAGGCCCGCTATGCCCCCATATTATCTCGCGTCTGCCGCGCCTTTGCTTGCCGCCAGCCTTTATGCTGTCTCGCCGTTCAGGCAGGTGGAAAGCCGACTATGAGCGTTCGAGCTCGTCGAGACTGTTTACTCCGTCAGTGACAAATGCTGTGCTGACCCTGCGGCCTAACGATTTGCGCAGCCAGCAGCCGTTGAGGGTGCCATTATCTTTTGCCACGCGGGTCGATATGGAGCCTGACGTTATGGGCGATGATGACATCACAGATCACAGCGTGCCTGTTGAAAACGCCGGGGCGAGTTACCGCTTTGCAACCGATCTTCGATGGAAGCGCAACGCAGATTTCGGTCCGCGGCCAAGGTGCAAGGCGAGCCGGGAGACGGTTTCAGGGCCGCGCATCGTTACGAGGTGCAGGAATGAGCCGTGTTCCGGGAACAAACTTGGCCCTGAATTACCATCGCTCAAGTGGCACCGCCAGGGTGTTCCGGTCTGTCGCCGCAGGCCGCAAGGGCTGGACCCCGCGCGTCTCAAGCGCTAAGGCCCAGATGCGTTCACAGCCCGGGATCGGGCGCGAAAGCCGAGGCCATGCCAGCCCCCGCAGCCACCGGACGGGTACCACCTCGATTAACCGCCACCCTGACGGGCTTGCCCGAATGTCGGCCCAGTCCACGCCAGACACAGGGACGGCCGCACTTCTCATCGCCGTGCTGCCAGCGAAGATGTCTCTTCGAACCAGTAGAGGAAGCTTGCGCCACCTGCCGCCACCGACGGCGAAACGCGCAGGCGATCCTCTATTTACCGACATCCGATGGGGCTTCCCGACACCTCGCCAGTACCCCAACAAGACTCGATGAATATGGATTATCTGCCAGGTCTATGCGATGAGGCACGGACGCAAGGCTTCCGTAACCGTCTTCCCTGGGCAAGCTGCCAAAAAACAGGCGTCCGTACTCGGTGGCGGTCTTGCCCCGATGGTGATGCCCGTGCGTGCGCCCGTATCGCTCGAGCTAGACACGCGCAGGTTAGCGCTCATCTCGCTGCGCGCCGATGCCTTTGTCGAACAGGTAGAGGACGTACAGTTTGGTACGGTTGTCACCGCCGGAGCCCCTTTTGGCGAGCTTTACTTTCGCCCGAGATTGCAGCGGCGGCCGCGCTTTATGGTCTCGGACCTGCGCAGTGGCGAAGCGCGTGGCAAGGGAGCGACAAAAGATGGCCAACCTCGGAGTTTTGCCACAGGCGGTGATTGAACAGATAAGCGCTGAAAAGACACCGCCCGTGAAACACAACCCGCTTATGGCGGCCGTTGTCTGGGTGGTCATTGGAAAGGATGGCTGTGCAGGGCATGATGTCGCCTGCTGGCGCTCCACTGTTCCGCATTGCTGATACGTCAGGTGGTGTGGGTTATGCCAGAGTGCCTGAATCCTCGCTGCGCGGATTTGGCGCGCGGCACCGCCAGCCATCGATCACATTTTCCGCACTGCCGCGCAGAGGACGCTTTAAAAGGCACAATCGACGAGATCTTTACCCCGCAGTCGATATTGCAAAAACCAGAACCGCACGTGCTGCGGAATCGAACTGCCAAAAGGGACGGACGCCTGCTGGTCAAATATGTTCGCCGAGGTCACACTTGGCGGCAGGCGATGCGACCCGCCCGTAGTGCAGGTCCCAGAGGCGCTGTTATCGATACGGGCGACCGTCAGGTGGAGATCCGCGATATGGGGGAGGGCACGCTCGCACCGCAAGATGTTGCGTGATCGGGACGGACAGGGCGACGGGATGATCGAAAATCCCGAGGGCATTGCAAGCGGCGCAGATCGTCCCACGTCGACCTTCCTGATAGATGCTGAAAGCAACCTGAAACGACAGCGCTTAGCAAGCTTGGTCGCGCCGGAGGGCGACGCAATGATAGCGTATTCCATCGGCAGTCAGCGCGCAACCTGATGCTCGTGTTTTTTGCCACGGCGATGATCGTGGGTGCTGGCGTTTGGGTCGTTTGAGAACACTGCCGATTGATGCGATCCCAGACCGTATCTGATGTGCAGGTTATCGTAATGGACCAATTATCCCGGTCAGGCCCCGCAGGTGGTCGAGGCATCAGGTACCTACCACTGACCTCCGCGATGCTGTACGGTGCGCGGTCGCGGGTGGTGCGGGGCTTTTCCTTCTTTGGCATTTCGTTTGCTACATCATTATCGAAGACGGCGTAGACCCGTACCTGGGCCCGTTCGCGGGTGCTGGAATACCTGAACGCCGCCGCCCGCCAATTTGCCTGCTTTTTTGGTGTCACACCTGCCCTTGGCCCCGACGGCACACCGGGGTGGCTGGGTCTATCAATTACCGCTGTAACCGGCCGGAAAACCTTGTCGCTGGCCGAATTGCGCACCCTGCAAGAATTGGGGTGGTACCGCTATGGCGTCAGCCGCTGCCGAGGGCGTGTCTGAAGTCGCCATAGTCGGCGGCTTCGTCAAGCAATACTCAGTCACCGCGTCGATCCGGTTCGAATGCGCGCCCAAGCATTTATCCCTGTCAGACGTCGGCAAAGCGGTCGCCTCCAGTAACATGGCACACCGGCGGCCGCACCGTGGAAGCTTTCAGAATCGAATTCATTGGTCCGTGTCGCGGCATATTTGTCAGGACCGAAGACATCGGCAACATCGCTTTACGCAGCGATGCGGGCGTGCCGATCTGACTCAAGCGACATGTCGCGCGAGTAGCTGATCGTCCCAGATGCGGCGGCGCGGCCATTACAGAGCTGACGGGAAGGGCGAGGTCGCCAAGCGGGATTGTACTGCAACGCGTCGGTGAGCCAACGCGCTTGATGTTCATCGAGAACGGCAAAATCAGAGCTCGAGGTGACTATGCCCACGAGTTTGCCTAAAGGGGCTGAATCGTTACCGCGTCTATGGACCGTTCGAACCTGATCCTCTCGCGACTCCAAGGACCCTCAAACGACCTTGCTGGAAGAAAGGCCGTACGTCGTTAGTGTGTCGCTCGGATCGCGGAAAGGGGTTTGACTGACTGCGTGTTTTTGTTCTCCGATGCATTTCCGTCCCTGGTAATCCGCTTTTAGGCGTCCATTGGATTCGGGTTGTGACGTGTTGATGGCCGGGTTTTAGCCGCCATGACAAGCGCTCGGTATTGGGGGCCCACATCATCATGAGCCTTGGCATCGGCATTGCCCATTGCACATCGCGCGATGAATCGACGCGGCCAATCGTTGATGGCTGATTCGAGGAATGCGCACAAGCACCTTGAACGCGCCGCCCCTGATAAGCAAGCGTGTCGAGGTTTGATCGATGCCGCGAACCGAAGTTGCGGCCTGCGCTGTCTTCAGCCTGCTGATCATTACCGTATCCTTCCTGCCAATATTCTCGCTGGAGGGCAAGATGGCAGGATGTTCGGCCCGTTGGCCTATACCAAGACATTTGCAATGGCCGCCAGCTGCGTTTCTATCGGTCACTTTGGTGCCCGCGCTGATGGTCGTTTCGTGCGAGGAGGATTATTCCAGAGCACAAGAACCCCAGTGAACCTGTTTTTTTGATACGGTCTTATCGCCCGGTTATCACATGGGATGCTGAAGGCCAAGACCCTGACCATTTGTCCATAGCGCTGGCTGCACATTGTCGTCACCATTTGGCCCGCGCGACAGTTGTGTTGAATTTATGCCGACGCTGAACGAGGGTACTTTGATGTATATGCGACCACCCTGCCCGGCCTGTCAGTGACAAAAAAGCCGCGGAGCTGATTGCAGTACGCAAGACGCGGATTTATCAAATCCTTTCCCGCAGGTTCTGACAGTTTTCGGCAAAGCGGCGCGCGCTCACCCGCGACTGACCCTTGCGCGACATCGATGTTGAAAACGCATTCATACAGCTGCGGCCGAGAGGATTGGCGACCGGGCGTCACCACAGAAAGCTTGCGTCAGGAAATGACCGCAGCGCCTTCAGTTTCCCGTGTCTCGAATGCTTGGACATGCCGATCCGTTGCGCGGGATTTGATATTTGCTGTCGACGGGCATTCGCCGCCGGTGGGGATCAAGGTCTATGGCGACAACCTGACAAATGGCGAAGAGTAGCCGAGGGGTTGAAGCAGTCGTGCGCGCGCGTCCCCGGGGACCACAGCGCCATATGCGGAGCGAAAAGTCATTGGCCGTGGTATTACCTTTGATATTACTCCCAACCGTGCCCGCCTTTGGGCCGTTACGCCTGGTCCGTTCAAGACTTCAGGAGGGTATCGGCATGCGTTGGGGCGAAAGCGATCACTCAGGACCGTTGAAGGGCGCGAGGCGCTACAACGGTCGCGGTTGCGCTACCTGCGGGCGCTGCGCTCTGGACCCCGACGCCAATCGGCGCGAGGTTGCAGGTGCCTGCCCGTGGCGTCACCAATCCCCTTGGGCGATTGTCGCCACGATGAGCGTAAAGCGTGGGGCCACGTCGATTCCGCACGAGAACGGGCAGCTGGCCGTCTATATCTTCGTTGACATAGCCGGGCGCGATCTGGGCGGTTATGTGGCCGATGCGCAGGGCGGCGTGGCGGCTCGATCACCCCTGCCGCAGGGCTTATTCTTTGGGATGGAGCGGTCAGTTCGAATACTGGAACGCGCTAAGCAGCGACTTGCATCGTGCCGTTGGACCTTGGCGTTGATCTTTTTGCTGCTTTTTTCTCAACTTCCCCGCATTGACCGAGACGTTGATTGTCATGCTTTCATTGCCCTTCGCGCTCGTCGGGGGGATCTGGCTGATTTGGTTCATGGGGTTCAACATTGTCCGTCCGCCAGTTGCCCGTGGGTCATTGCGCTTGCGGGCCGCGTCGCGGCAGAACGGGGTCATCATGCTGATCTATCTCGATTTCAAAGCCCTTTCCGAGGCCAAAGGACCGCGCAAGGGCCGCCCGCTTACCACAAGAGGAGCTAATGCCGCGATTATCGTCGGCGCCGTTGACCGCGTACGCCCCAGATGATTGACCGTGCGTGCGATCATGGGCAGGCTTGATGCCCATTTGTGGGCGCTGAACCGGCTCCGAGATCATGGCAAGCGGATCGCCGTGCCGATTGATGGTGGCATGGTGTCATCACCTTGCTCACGCTGAATCGTGATCCCCGTGCGGTTTTACGGGGTCATTTCAAGGGGGGGGGCTGAGCGGCGAAAACAGGGCCCGCGAGCAGGGCAATTGAAGGGCGTACGATGTCGTCATGAGGCGCCTTAGATTTGTAGAGCTTTTGCTTTGGGATTTTGGATGGCGCCGCCTAGAGCGGCGTCCGAGAATTGGATAGCTTTTAACGCATCTGAATAAGACGGAAAGAGGTTCCGCCGATTCAGTCTGTTCTCATATTCCATTGGCGTCGTGTGCCAAACTGGTTCTTAAAGGCGGCGTGTCATGGAAACTTGCGTTTTCGTAAACCGCACCAGCGCGGCAATCTCAACGATGGTACAGATTGGTGCTTCGGACCAAAGCTTCTGACAAGCGATCAGGCGCCTATGTCTGTTAGACCTGACCGGCGTGCATTCAACTGCGTGGCGAACCGTCTTTGCAGGCTTTTCAGTGAAACACCCAAGGTGACGGCGATGACCGGGGATAGCACAGGCGTCTCAATATTCTGGTCCATCAGTACAAGAGCACGAGGACACCAGTTTTGAGCCACGGGAATGTTGTCGGCGTTTCCCGAAACGGCCTGATTGGTTTGATGCAGAAAAAGGCTTTTGCGACCATCGAGACGTATGATTTCGCCGCCAGTGCTGCCCGATCAGGTAAGGACCAGGTCAAAGTGACGCCATGGCACTCCCGCAGGTTGAATCCGTTGCCATCTTATCACAAAACCGCTCTTGGCCGTGCATCTACCTGCGTAAACGTCTCTGAAAAGCTTTCAAAAAGATTGCCCATGGATTGTCGCCGGCCTGCCGTTCATGTTGCCAGCAGCCCCCAAGCAGCCACACCCCATATCGAGCCCAACCAGACCATTGGCGTTTGTGAAAAGGGCCCTCAGCGCGGTTCAGGACCTGACCTGCTACAGAGTGCGAGGTGGCCATAGGCTGGCTGTCACCATTAAAGATAATCACACGGCGGGTCTGGTTGCTGTGCCATTCGTTTGAACCAACATCCCACTCGAAGACCGCACAAGGCCTCCTTCAGCTAAAGCAGGCGCCATTGATAGGTGGCATCTGACCGGTAATGGTGTTTGTGGCTGCAAAACGGGCTTCCCAACGTGTTGGCCAGACAATGATTGGAGAAACCCATCAAAAAGCAGCATCGTTCGATTGTTTACAGTATCGAAGGGGCGATTTTTGTCTTTGATGCATGTTTATGTCTAGCACTGCCACACCCCGACGATCAATCCGTGTTAGTTTCGGGATAAAAATCTGAGAGGAAATTAAGATGCCCCTGCACATGACCCGTGATGTTTTTATCACCTGCCGCCGGTGACCGGATCTGGCAGCAGCAGGATCGCTCGCCCCATGTTCCACGCAGCCGGAAACAGATGCCAATCGCCATCGCCGCCGGCAAGGCCGGAGCAGCGATTGTGCATTGCCACGTAACGCGATCCTGAAAAAACCGGTGCTCCCTCACGCGATTCCGAAGCCTTCCTTACCGCGAAGTGGGACTGAACCGCATCCGCGCATGCAGATGGTCGATGTGTCTTGAACCTCACCGCACGCATGGCGGTGACATGGTATTTGGCCCGCCGTCCGCACCACGGCCCTGAATGACGCCCACCGACATGGTCAGCGCGAGGAAACGGCTGGCCGCATTCGAAGACTGCCTTCCCGGAAATTTTGGCACCCCGATTGCGTACGATGAAACTTGCCGAAGGGCCGATTATGTGATTGACAAACAACGCCTGGGCAGTTTGCTGAGCGACAATGGGCGCGCGTATTGAAGCGCTTGCGTGAAGCCGGAGATCGAGAGCCTTTGATACGGGTCACCCTTTATGCGAAACAATCTGTGTTAGGATGGTGTATTGTCGTCGCCCGCGCTGTGCAAAACCTGTGCATGGGCATTCCGTGCGGGCGCCACCCAATGACCTGAAACCACCTTTATGGGCGATGGTCAACAAATGTCCCTGCCGGACTGAACTTGGTCCGCGTTTTCGATTGGCCGTGACCGAGATGCCGTATGTGGCCGCATCTGTTTTTGGCAGGCGGCATGTCGCGCGTCGGGCTAGAGGATAAACCTGTGCTTGGAAAAGGCGATGCTCGCCACGAACGAAGCGCTTGTTTCGCGTGCCGTGTCGATTCATCGAAAACATGGGGGCAACCATCATGGGCCCCGATGCCGTGCGCCAAAAACTTGGGCCTGACAAAGCAGGCACCACGATGACCAAAACAGCAGGCAATCATCGGCGTGGGAGTCATTGGCGGCGGGTTGGGCCGCCGCGTTTTGGCATTGTCTGGATGCGGACGTCGCGATTTCGACCCTGATCCCGAAGCCGAACGCCAAAATCACGTGAAGTCATGGCGAAAACCGCCGCGGACGATCCTGCCCGGCCTTATCCGAGGTGCGCGTTGCCGCCCGCAGGGGCAGGTTTAAAATTCGTCCCAACAAATTGCCGGAAGCCGTTGCAGGCGCAGAACTTGGATTCAGAAAAGCGCGCCGGGAACGCCTGGAGATGAAGCACAAGATCTTCAAAAACGATATCAGACCAATTGCCACCAAAGACGCCGCTTATCGGTCTTCGACGTTCAGGGTTCAAACCCGTCAGAGGCTCAGCAGGGGGCGTTGCGCCCAAACCAGATTTTTCGTGCGCACCCGTTCAATCCTGTCTATCTGTTTGCCGCTTATCGAAACTGGTCGGTGACGATTGCCACGACCCACGCGCGCGCATACGGTGCCGCTGAAATCGGGCATGAAACCACTGGAAGGTGGCAAGCGAAATCGACGCACATGTTGCCGATCGCTTTCTCGAAGCTGTCTGGCGTGAGGCGCTTGGCTGATCAAAGGACGGGATCGCCACAACCGAAGAAATTGATACGCGATCCGGTTTGGCTGTTGGCTTGCGTTGGGGCAGATGGGTTTGTTCGAAACCTACCGCGTCGCGGGGGGTTGAAGCCCGGGTATGGCCCACTTCATCGAACAGTTCGGCCCTGCCTGCAATGGCCCGGACAAATAATGGATGCTGCCTGAACTTTAACCGATGAATTGGTGCAGATTGAATCGCCAGTCAATCGGTATGAACAAATCAGGTGCACATACGATCCGCGAGCTTGAACGCGATTCGCGACGACAATCTGGTGTCGATGATGCCGATCCCTGAAAGCCGCGATTGGGGTGCAGGGTGCTTGTTGATGCCGCATGCGCCCGCCTTGAGGCCAAAGCTGATCCTGACTTTACCAAACCCACATTCAGTGTCGCCCGCCGCATTCCGATTGATGGGACTGATTTACCAACGGCACAGAACGAAAGCCGCTATGGCATCTGTGTCGGAGCAGCCGACCGCCTGTGATGAAAATGATCGGGGCCATTGGGGCCGGGCGGGGGGGCCTTACATCCAAATCGGGCCTCAGTTATTTTACCGCCGATTACCCACACCAAGTTTCCCAATGAATGCCATGCAGCGAACAACCTAACAGTTGTCACAACCATTTCTTGAGGGTGCAGGGTAAAAAAGCTTGCGCGTTTCATGAATTGAAAAAATACCGATGGCATTCGTGGCAAACCTGCAATCAGTTCCTGCTGCACGTCAGTTTGGAGACACGCAAGCCTGCGACCCTGCGGCGCATGTCAGCTGACAAGCTAACATCAATCATTGCGGGCCAGGCCGCCCTACAAAGGCCGAGCTTACCTGTGCATTTTTGGATTGACCGAAGAGCAAGACATGATCGTCTCTACCGCTGCGGGTCCTTTGTCGAAAAACGAAATCTACCCCCACGAATGCCCCGAGGGTAGAGCGCACCAGGCGAGTTCCCCCATATGACGTCGCGCAGGCGATCAAACAAAAGAACATCGATCTGGGTTTTATGCTGCAACTTCCCCGAAAAGCGTTGGGGGCGCCGTTTTCGCATCATTGAATTCGCACTGGTGAAACCGAGCTTGGGGCCGCGCCTCTATGCGTTGAAACCACTTCTTCGGCGGACCGCAGAAATATCTTGATGGCCTGCGAGAGAATCAGATCGGAAACGCTAATCTCACCCACGCCCATTCCGCGCGAAAGATGGATGCGTATGGCCATGACCGAGCCCGATGCAGGGTCTGATGTGCGGGCATGAAATGTTCGGCCAAACGCGATGGCGGTGATTTGGCGTCTTGAACGGGGACCAAACATTTATTCTTCTGGCGCGGATCATGGCGGATTTTTGTGGATCGTCTTTTGTTGCAAACAGGCGAAGACGACCGGCCGCGCGGCCCCAAAAAGCGCATCACAAAACCTTCTTGGTCGACCGCGCCACGCCCGCGTTTCACCATTCGCGATGGCCCTACAAATCAGTGTCGCAACCGTGGCTACAAGAACATGATCCTCGGAATTTGACAACTGGCGCCCTTGCCGGATGCCTTCAGTTCTTGCGAGGTTATTGCGTGGCTTTTGCGGTGATGAATGAATGGCTTTATGCACGCGGATCACGGTCGCCCAACGATGTCTTGTGGGCGCGCACCGTCGTTGCTTTGACATGCGTTGAACTACGCGGCTGGAACGCAAACCAGTTCTGGCCAGCAAGATTGGCAAAATATCAGGGCATCAGCTTTCAGCTCTGGCCGACATGATCACGGGAAATCGATGCGTGCGAGCAACCGTAACATTGGCAGCGGCGGGCGTTGGATCAAGGCCTGCTCTGCAAAACCGCGAATCGCCAGTGCAAAACGTATGCGTCTGAAATGCTGGGGCACGGGTTACGATGCCACGCTGCAGATATTCGGCGGCAATTGGGATGATGGGACGAATTTACCCATTGAACGCTTCTGGGCGTGATGCGCGGGTCGAACGGATTGGAATGCGGACGTCTGAAATCCAGCGCCACACTCATCAAGCCGTGATCTATTGCGCCCCTTGCGCCATAGGACCACGGTATGAGTGATCTATGAACGTCTCCTCCGACCGCGATCCATTGCCGTGGTCGGGTGGCGGTGCATGGTGCTGAATCCGTCACGAGCAGAAACCAGAAAATTGGTTTTAAGGGTGATATTTGGCCCCGTTCATCCCCAAAAGGACATTGTTGGTGGTTTGCCAGCCTTCAAAAACGCTTGCTGATTTACCGGAGGCGCCAGATTGCGACATTTATCGGTAGGAACCGTAACGCAAACCATCGTTTTCTGATCGGGCGATTGAACCCAGATGGGTGCAGGAGGAGCGGTATGTTTTGCAGCGGGTTCAAAGAAACGCGACGGCGCGGTTTTTGAATGAATCAATTGCTGGCCGCAGCAGTAACATTGCCATCCTCGGGCCAAATTGCTACGGCGGTTTCTGAATGCGTTGATCAGGTCGCGCTATGCGCCTGAATCCAACGATGGCGTTGGTTCCCTGAAAACACCGGCGTGGCGATCCATCACCCGCAGTCGTCCAATATCGCGATCAACCTCACGATGCAGCGGACGCGGACTTGCCGATTGCCTTATACCATCACGCGGCAATTCAGGCCCAACAACGGGCTCCAGATATCGCCCAAACCATCAATCCTGCACGACCGCGTGACCGCACTTGGCCTTTATATCGAAAGCTTTGGTGACATCGCGGCGTTTGAGAATTGGCAAGCTCTCGCGCGCGTTAGGCAAAACCGATTGTGCGTTTGAAGGTGGGGCTCGCAGGAAATCGCAAAACTGGCGACCATTTCGCACACGGCCTCGCTCGCTGCAGCAGCGCCGCGTTCGGATGCGGTATTGGCGCGGTTGGCATTTGCGCGGGGTCGGCTCCCCCCGCCGCCAACTGCTTGAAAACGTTGAAGGCTGGTTTTCCACTGCATGCGCACGCCTGTCCGCAGTTGCGCGAAATTGCGTCGTTAAGTTGTTCAGGTGCGAGGGGCGAGCGGTTATGGCGGATTACCGCCGCGCAATATGGCGTGACCGTTTCCACCGCTGACATCCGCAGCAAACAGATACACTTCGCAGCACCTCAGTTTCACTGGTCAAATCTGGCAAACCCTCTGGAATTACCACACGCAAATCTGGCGCGATAAGGGCGGCCCATGACGGCCAAGTATTGCGCCCATGACAGGCGATGATATCAATCTGACGCTTGTGGTGCTTTGATTTCCCACCGCTTGACAGCTGCACGCTGATGACTGGATGATCGCGATCGAGGCGTCGGGACCGGCCCGTTCAAAACGGCGTCGTTCCATTTGGGCGTGGTGGGTCGATCGTTCCGAAAACCTTCCCCGAAGCGATTTGCAAAACGGCCTGCTTGGTGCGGGATTGTGCCCGCTTGCAGACTTTGGACGACTGTGAAAAGCAATCAGCGCCAGCGCGCATACCAAATAGCCAAGATCATTCAGCCCCTGCCTTCCCGCGCCGAGCTTAGCAACCACCACCACACACCGTCACCGAGGCGAGCAAAATGGCCCCTTGCAGCCTACGACATGGACGTCCCTAAAAGCAATGCAGGCGTAGGCGCGCGATGTGGTCGATCGCCGCCGAAAAGATCGGTCTTCCCCGTGGTCCTAAAGGGGCGAAGTTGTCGCCATAAAACAGAGGCCGCCGGTTTAAGCGCTGAAACCTCGCGGACGCAGCGCAGTCAGGCGGCAGCGCAGGAAATTGCAGGACCTCCAACCTTCCTTGTCGAAGAGATGATTACCGGCCACAAGTCGCGCAGATCTACTTGATTTGCATGCGTCGCGGACCCCGCCCACGGGGCGATTTGTCCTGACCTTGGGCCGCGGGCGTTACGCTTGACGGAAATTTCTGGAGACGGTCAATCCTTGCTGCATGGCCCACGACGGATGCCGATATTTCGCCACGCCTCTGGGCAGTTAAAGAATAAATCCCTATTGATCGGTTTCGAGGTGTGAAGCCGGCCAAACATAAAGATTTCATTGTTGACGCGGTCCTAAAGCTGCCAAAAAACTTTGTCACTGACCACGGCCGACGAGATTTTTGCGAAATCGAAATCAATCCACTCATCTGTTTACAAAAGACCGTGCCGATCATCGGCCGATACGCTTTTGGTGAAAGAACAAAACATTGACCAAGTCCCGTTTAAAACGCGCCGCGAGGGTTGCCGTACTCGAAAATCACTCGTTGGATCGCCCAAAGGGCCAAGCCAATTGATCTGCAAACCAGCGTGTTCTGGGTGAAACCGTTGCTGCGTTTCGCGATTGACCCCTGAATTTGCGCGTTGCGATTATCACAGGAAGGTCCGAAATTTTTCTGCCCGGGTTGGGATTTGAAAGCCGCCCGCTGATGGGGGACGCGGTTGATGCGATTACGGTGTTGTCGCTTTGGTGGGCCTGCAGAAATTGCGCGAAACATGAACAAGCCGGTGAATCGCTTTGCGGTGAACGTATTTGTTGTGGTTGGCGGGGCTCGAATTAAAGCCCTGTCAGCTGACATTATCTGGCGGGCTGATCACGCCAAGTTTTGCCTTGCCCGAAATTCACGTTCAGCACGGATGGGGCTGATTGCTGCATCGATTTCAAAAATTTGCCAAAGCGCATTCCATACCACACGCAATGGAGATGCTGTTTACGGGCCCGCTGGCTGGCATCCGAAGGAAAGCTCCCACCGCTGGGGCGTTTGTAACCACCATTTCCACGCGGCGGGATGAAAATCTGATGAACGCAGGCGTTTGGGATTAATATTGCACGCATTTCTCGCGTCGGGGGTCCGCCCGCTGGTCTTTATGCCGGCCGATCAAAGAAAATCGTTTGCGCGATGGCCGAGGGGATAGGCAAATTTCAGGATGCCTATTGAACGGGTTCCCCACCCAAGCGCCAGGGCCTTCAAGGGGGACTGGTTCCGATGGTCCTTTACGGGGGGGTCCGAGGATAAAACGGCGAGGGGGCCCGGCCCGGCCCCGCGCCCTAATCCTCTTTCTTTTTTTTT
>Ga0163217_1043467_pt1 | contig 16698 bp, 26 predicted proteins | sample SynspAceP_FD_185933 | JGI IMG/M metagenome (GOLD analysis project Ga0163217, IMG submission 185933) | Saline lake microbial communities from Ace Lake in Antarctica - Synechococcus sp. Ace-P (PacBio error correction) | ecosystem: Environmental > Aquatic > Non-marine Saline and Alkaline > Saline ... | reverse complement strand
CGCTTGTCCTGCAGCCGCTGTTGGCCGCTCAGCGGCCTGCGCCAGTCGCCCGCCGAGAGGCGGTTGCGCCAGGTGGAGGTGGTCCACCCAGCGGTGGCGCTGGGCCGCTTCAGCAACGACGTCGACACGATCAGCACCTTTGAAGCGATCGAGGAGGTGCAGGCTGGCGGCCCAGCCCCAGGACCGGATTGAGCGCCTGCTGGTCCGTCAGGGTGATCAGGTCCAGCAGGGCAGTCGCTAGCCTGTGTGCTCGATTCAGGCCCCAGCTATCTCACCAGAGCTCACAGCGCGTCCGTATCGTGGCGAGCTGACGCTGAGCGCGACAGGACAGCTTCAACTACGAGCGGCTTCTCTCTCGCCAGCCAAGGCGGCTGCCCAGCGCGCAGCACCGCAGCCGCGACCGAGTTGAAGGCCAATATCTGCAAGTCACGGGAGCCGACTGGCGCGGCCAGGCTACGATTACTTGCAGGTCCGACCATGTTGGCCTTCAGCCAACCTGCTGCGGTCCGCCGCATTACTCGAAAGCGGCTGTGATCAGCACTGGATAGATACTTCAGGTGAAACAGGGCGATCGTGATCGCCGCCGGGCCGGCCTTTCACCAAGGTGGTTGCGCAACGACCGACTAGATGGCCCCATTCCGATTGAGACGAGTCCCCCGCGTATTTTTACCAATCGGGTCGCCGGCCTGCCGGGCTTTGCAGGAACCTCAGGAGGCACGCGGTGGCCTACCGGGTGGCAAGCTCGGTGGATTCGGCCGCACCCCCAGGGACCCAGACCTTTGTTGCTCAAGCAGAGTTCCTAACCCAAACAGGGCGCCTGCCGCCACCGGCCGGAGGCTTTGCGCACCCGGCTGTGCGGCCGCACCGGCGAGCTTGCCTTCGGTGCCGTTCGCTGCTGTCACCCAGGCGTCGGGACAGAGCTTCGTGTTTCTCCGTCGGCAGTTTGCAGGATCTTGAGCGCAAACCCAGGGCAAGGTGAATTCTTGACGCCCTGCGCGCCTTTACCGGCCGGCTCCAAGTTCGCCTGGCAGATTCCAGTACAGCTCGGCCGATCTTGCAGAACAACCGCCTAATCCGGTGCTTCAAGGGGTGGCCTTCAGCGATCTCCGGTAAATCACCACCAAACCTGCCTCACCCTTCCGCCACGGCACGCCGTGACGGTGAAATAGGGAGCCGCCCGGATGCTGCTTCGATAATTTTCATTCACCCGGCCGGTGGCTGACCACCGTCTGCAGCCTTGCTGATCGTGATCGGTGGCCTTGATCGCGATCCCCCTGCTGCGATCGAAACCTGCCCGACATCGCCCCCCGACGGTGACGGTGGAACTTCCGTTTACAACGGGCGCCGACGCGGTGTCGGTGGGGAAGGTGTCACCCAATGTGCTGGAGCAGCAGATCAAAACGGGGTGGAGAACATGGGACTTCATCACCTTCTCCAGCGGCGCCGATGGCAGCAGCGCCGATCACCGGTCGTTCGCTAGAAAGCACCGACGGGGACATCAACCAGGTAGAAAACGTGCAGAACCGGGTGGCACTGGCCCAGCCCCAGTTGCCCGAGGAGTGCGCCAATCCGGGGTGGTGGTCAACTAGGCCTCCAACTCGATTCTGCTGGTGACAACTTTCGGCAGCGACGATGCCAATTTAATCCATTCAGCACGGAATTCAATCAGTGGCCTGCTCGATCCATTAAACCTCACGGATTCGGATTCAAACGGGTCAAGGTGTGGGCAACACTGCCCTATGTCGGCAACCGCAACTTCGCCTTTCCGGCTCTGGCTCGGATCCCGATCGTCTGGCGGCCAACCAGCGGACCCCTCCGATGTGGTGAACGCCCTGCGCAGCCAGAGCCGCCTGGTGCCAGCTGGTCAGGTGGGGGGAGAAGCCCCGCTCCTGAGGGTCAGCAGTTCACCTTCACGGTTGCAGCTTCAGGGTCGGTGGGCGCAGCACGACGGAATTTACCGATCTGGTCCTGCCGCACCAGGTGAAGACGGCGGCCTGGTGCGCCTCAGCGGGATGTGGCCGCGGTGAGCTGGGCGCCGGAGACCACGACGCCAACGCCACCGATCTCCAGGGCGTCCCTCGTCGGCCCTACTGGATTCTACCAGTTGGCCGCAGCAATCCCTCGAGGTGTCGCGGGCCGTGGGGGAAGGTGCTCGACGAGTTCAGCGCAGCATGCCCGCCCCGGCATGAAGTTCGAGAAGATCTACGACACCACGGACTTCATTCAATGCCTCCATCCAGGGGTGACCATTCCCCTGCGCGATGCCGTGGTGCTGGTGGTTGCTGATCCTGTTTCTGTTTTCCTGCAAGAAACTGGAAGGCCACCCTGGTGGCCTGGCATCGCCATCCCGTAGGCCCTGGGTGGGCACCTTCCTGTTCGTGCAAGGCGGCCGGCTTCTCCCTAAACCAGCTCACCCTGTTCGGTCTGGGGGCTGGCGACAGGCCTGTGGTGGGATGGACGCGATCACCGTGATCGAAGACACCTCCACCAAGAAGGGCCCAGGATGACGCCCTGGAGGCCGCCATGGAGCACCATGAACGAATTGTTCGGGGCGGGGATCGCCACATCGCTGGTGCTGTTTGCCGTGTCCTGCCGCGTGCTCTCTTTCCGGCGCCACCGGCACGATCTACCAGCAGTTCGCCGCCACGATCATCTTCTCGGTGGCCATTTCCACCTTCAACGCCCTCACCTTCTCGCCGATGCTCTCGGCCTGTGCTCGCGCGTGAAAGCAGAACCACCGAGCGGGCACCATGCCATCGCGGGCACCACGATCGGCTGCGTCTATGGCCTGCTGGTTAGTGGTGGCGGGCCCTTGTGGTGCTTCGGGGCTGGTGGCGGGCCTGCTGCTCGGCTACCTGCTGGGGCCTGATCCACCGTCTGCCCCTGCGGCCTGCCGTCACCGTTGCAGCGGCGGTTGCTGGGGCTGGTGCTCGGGGGGCGCGGTGGTCCCAGTCCGCTAGCGGTTTTTGGGTATCTTCAGCCTGATCGCGTCTGCTGCTGGGGGCTTTCCTGGGCCGATTTTCAGCGCTTCAAAAACCGCTTCTATGCCTCCGGGGAAAGGTTTGGTATCAGCGCAGCCTTGGCCTGGGTGCTCGCCCACCGGCTGCTGATCATGGGGCGTTTGGTGGGGGAATCGTTTCTCACGGGGGTGGCCTTTACATCGATCCCTTCGGGCTTTTCGTTGCCCATCGAGGACCAGGGCTACGCGGATCCGGCTTTGTGGCAGGCTCCCGACGGCGGCTCCGAGCAAACACCCGCAAGATTCCACACCCAATGCCCAGTGGCTGAGATCATCCGCACGAACCGGAGATCTCCACTCCGTGATTCATCAGTGGCTCCAGCCTCGATGGCAAACGCCCCCAACCGTGGCGTTCTTTCTTTGGGACCAAGAACTTGGGATGAAGCGCCCTAATCCCGATCAGTCATGGAGAAGATCGTGGAGCGGCTGAACCGCCAAAGCTCTCGGTGATCAACGGGGCCCGGATCTTCGTGGTGGACCGCCGCGATCCCGGTTACGGACTCCGGGGCTTCGAGTTCCAGGATGCTGGATCGAGAGCTCCGGTGCCCTGCAGCTGCCTGAGTTCTTCGCCAATACCAACCAGCTTGATCGCCAAGGCGATCCCCCACCGGAGTGTTCAGCCGCGTCCTTACCAGTTCACGCCCGAGTCCCCAAGCTGAAGGTGGAGGTCAAACGAGCAACTTGGCCGCCCTCGATGTCGACTTCGGCCAGGCGATTGCAGACCTTCAGCTTCTACTTCGTGGTGCCTACATCAACGACACCTTCCAGGAGGGGCCAAGATTCCGTCCGGCGTTCTACGTGCAGTCGGATGCGGCCTTCCGGGCCACGCCCAGAAACTGAAGTCCCTGTTCGACTCGAGCAACCGCAGCGGCCGAAACCTGTGCCGCTGTCAGAGGTTTCACGGTTGCGAACCCCACCACCGCCCGGCGGTTGATTCCCCCATTTCAACCTGTTCCGCTCGATCAAGATCGACGGCGTCAGCGCGCGCCGCGGCCGCAGCTCCGGTGAAGCGTCTAAGGGCATGATCGACACCCTTTAACAGCTCGACACCAAACGGCCTCGGCTTCGGACGGACCGCTTGTCGCGTGAAGAGGTGAAGGCCGGGCGCCCTGGCGGTGGTGATCTTCGCCTTTCGGCATGACCTGGTTGGTGTACTTGGTGCTCGCCGCCAGTACGAGAGCTACATCGACCCCTTGATCATCCTGATGACAGTCCCCACCGCGATGCTCGGGGCTCTGGCTTCCTGGCGCTGCGCGGCGAGGTGCTCAACATCTACGCCCAGGTGGGGCCTGGTGATTGCTTGATCGCCTGGCCGCTAATAACGGGATCCTGATCGTCGATCTGGCCAACCAGCGCATGGCGAGGGGCCACCCCCTGTATCAGGCAGCCAAGGAGGCCGGCTGAATCGCGGCTGCGGCGACCTGATGACAGCCATCTCTTCCCTGTTCGGCTTCCTGCCCCTGGTGGCTCGCCAGCGGGGCGGGTTGCCCGCAGCAGGCGTCCTGGGCACCTTGGTGTTCGGCGGGTTGATGGTGGCCACCGTGCTATCCCTTTTGGCGTGCCGCGTTGTTCTACGTGGTGGTCAAACAGCGGGTTCGTTCCGGCAAGACCAAAGGCACCTCCCCGGTCGTGGCCTCGCCCTCCCCTGATGGCTCCCCCCCCCATACCCCTCAACGGCCGCCGCATGTGGCTGACGGCCTTGTCGTGGGCCCCTCACTTGGGCCTGTTGGTTAGTTTGTCTTTCCTGCAGTCGATTGTTGAGCCACCACCCCTGTCACGGTCAGGCTCCTATGCCCAGTCTTGGGTTCCGGTTTGCTGCTGGGAGCCTTCGCCTGCCTGGCCCGCGATGGGCGATCGAAACCGTGCGCCAGCTTCAGGTCAGGCAAATCCGGATCCTGCCTATCACAATCCCTGGCCGTTGGGGCCGGCCCCCGCAATCGCCCCTGAGGGGTGAGCACCTGGTTGGAGGAAGTTTTGCCCGTCCATCTGTGGTCTAACACCCACTGGCCGCCAAAGTGATCAAGCAGTCTGAAGGCCGTGTTGAGGTTCAAGGGCTTTGCGGTCTTTGGTTCGTATGGTTTCACTACGTTCCCTTCGGATCCCCAGGACGGCACGACCTTTGATTGATCCTCCCCATCAGTGGAACCGTTCTGACGCCAAGTCAGGCCACGAGGCCCCGATTCAGGGCTCGCCTTTCTTGCCCCTCCAACGCTGCGCCCCCCTGGCCACTGCTCCCTCTGCCTGATTGGTAGTGCTGCGGCACTTCAGGCCAAGCCCCACCCTTGCTCTCGTCCAGTCTGCCCAGGCTCGGAGAGCAAATGTTCACCCCCAGGCATCCGCGTGGTGGAGCAAGCTTGTAGTCGGTGAGGATGTTTGGCTGCTCAAGCCCGAAAAACGGATGGTCGCGTGGTGCGATCCTTGCCCAGCAGGGTCAGCGCGTAGAGGCAGAAACCAACCCTTTCTTGTCCTCCGACAACGTGCAGCCGACGGCCAGCTGGACGCCAGCGTGCGAGGCGCGCAAAGATCAGATCAATGCAGGAGCGTTACATCTTTTGAATGATCAGGAGCTGTTTCCACCAAGGAGCAGGGATTTCTATATCACCCAGCGCTTGAAAATCCAGGATCAGGCAAAAGCGGACGCCGCCACTTGGATTACACCGTCGTCAGGCGCGATTGCCGCGTGTGCTTGGTGATCTCAGCAGTGTCAAACTCGGTGACTTTGTGCAGAAGGTCAGCCATACCGGTGTGCGTTGAGAAACGGCTCCCTCTGGAGCTCAGATGGATGTTGCCAGCCCACCCAAACAGGGAAAGTCAAGATTTGGTCAGAAGGTTCTTGCTGACCTCCCAGGGCTCGCCAGCGGTGACAGGCGAGGGTCGCGGTGGTGTTCATCTCGCCCTTTTTTCAGTCGGACGGGCAGCTCCGCTTCACCGAATTCTTCTTGCTGGTGAAGGCGGAGTTCGCCAATCCGACCGGCCAGCTCAGAGTGGCCTAGTGGTGAAAAATGAAATCATTCACCAGCAGAGTCAACAGCTGGGCCTGTTCCGGTCAAAGCGGTGACGAGCAGGCCTTCCAGCCCTTCGTTTATCGGATCGTGCCCCTGTCGGAGGATTCCTGCCAAAGATCAAAGCATCGCAGCAGGTTCCGAGGCTCAGAAAGAAAAACTCACGAAGTTGGCGGCGAGAACCAAAGCCAGCCCACCGTATCCAGGTGGCTGTTGAACGCTTGGCCCCCTTCAGGGAAAATTCCTATCCATCTGATCAAGTGGGCCTGCCCAGCGGAGCTCGCGTGGTGGTGAGTAATACGCGCATTCGCGCAGACGGCATTGCCTTTTGTGAAGGAGATGCCGTGGGGCAGCAAGGTTGGAAGCTGAAACAGATGTCACTCTCGATAATTTCATCACAGCGGCCCGTTCAACAACGGTTCTGCAGCATTTTTTGATCGTATGATGGGGCTGATCAGTTATTTCCTGCCCTCTCCATTTGAAAATCTTCCGAACATCTCGCCGCCGTTAATTCAGGCTTGGTCGCCAACTATTGGCGGAGCGAACTCCCTGGTCACCGAGCAACGGTGACGAAAACCGATTGAAACAGCAGATTCAGTGGAGTGCCGGGAAGCCTCGTATATCTCCTCATTCAGCACGATGCAGGGAACTAGCCACGATTCAATGTTATTTCGACGAAGGAACTGATATTCCAAACATTGACAAGTCAATGTTCAGGAACCGGGGTCTTCTGGCCATTGCCCCAGTTGCCCAGCAGGTCCAGGCACGGGTGTGTCCGTCAAGCAAATCCACCCCCTTCCAATCCTGTTGGCTTACCAGGTGGGGCTCCAGCGGATGGCCAGTTGATGCTCCCTTATCTCAATGGCCTGATCTACGCCAGCCTTTACTACCAATTTGGGGCGGGTGCCCGGTGTGGCCCAATGTGAATCTGCTTGGCGGGGAGAATCCCGCCTTCTGGCTGTTCATCGATGCAAACAAGGTTCACCGCCAATGGCCTCACGGCCAACGATGTGCGGGTGAAGTGCGGTGCAGAGCCAGACACGGTCGCCATTGGTGGCCTCGTGGGTGGCGACCACCGGCCTGGGCGGCACCAGGCTATGCCTATCCGTTGTTGGGGAAGGAACAACGAAAACCTGTTTTCAATTGAAGAACTTCAATGATCTGATCATGGACGCACGATGCCGTAATTTTGCTCGCCTCCGCGACGTCGGCAGTGCCGACCTACGGCTTCAACACCTTCAGCCAAGACAGCCGTCGATAAGGCTGTGGCCGCCCTGCCATCACAGTGGCCATCTTCCAGACCCAGAGAGCAATGCCCTTGATGTTTCCGAGGGGAGGGTGAGGTGATCAATGGGAATTTGCTTTGCCAAATGTGCCGCCTGGTGTCACAAGTGAGCCAGATTTATAACATTGGGCAGTCATCGAATCTTGCTGCTGGAAGGGTGGTGGGCATGCCCTTTGGCCTGGCCGATCCTGCTGGGCTTGCTTGATTCTTTTTCCTGTTCTTCAAGATTTTGGCGCGCCACGGTGGCTGCCGAGCCTTGGCCATTCCGATCTTCGATTGATTGCGCACCTTGCCTTTGTGAATGTCTTGGCTTCTCGATCAAACCAGCTCACCCTTGCTGGGGGGTGGTGCTGGCTTACAGGCCTGGTCGTTTGATTGACGCCATTCGTGGTGATTGAGGGCGGTGGTCGATCAACCTGGAGAAGGGATGAAACCTCGTCAGGCGGCAACGGCCGCCATTGGGCGAAGCTGGATTGGGCCTTGGTTTGGCCACCGCACCTTGGTGCTGATGCTGTGTTTGTGCCGGTGGCCTTCTACCCCGGTGGAATCGGCATCATCTACAAGCAATCGCCCTCCACGATCGCCTTCTCGATTTGCGATCTCCGCGTTCAATGCGCCACCTTTTTCGCCCATGCTCTCCGGATTGATTCCATGCGCGGTGGCAACCCCAGCCTCCGAAGGCCCGAATCTGGATGGCGCTCGGGTGATCGTCGGCCTTGCCTTTGGGTCGCTCTCAATGGGGTGGGGCTGGACTTACATCCTCGCGCGTGGTGGTTTTGGGGTGATCGCCGGAGGGCCAACGCTCAGAATCTTCTCCGTGTCTTTCAATCGCTGTTTTTGACCGCCCTTCAGGCCAGTTACGCAATCTCATTTCCGGCTTGATCCTTAGGCGCAAATGATCCTCATGGGCCTTGTGCTGGGATTGTGCTGACGGTGCTGGCCTTCGCAAAACATGCCCACGGCCTTCATCCCCAAACGAGGACCAGGGCTATGGCGTTGGCTTTCTTCCAGTTGCAGAAACGGTGCTTCCCTCAGCCAAACGAAGCCACCTCGTTGAAATTTCCAAGCTGATCAATGAGGAGGAGCGGACATTCACCAGGCCTCCATCATTCAGTAGGCTAATGGGTTCAAATGGATCAAGCCCTATCAAGGCGTATTTTTTCTTTGGCCTCAAACCCCTGGAGGCAGCGCGGTGCCGCCGATCAATTCGGCAGAGGGCCATTGTGAAAAGGGCTGAACGAGAAAATGGCCACGAATCAGCAGTGGTTTCGTTGCGTGCTGGCTTGCCACCACCATTCCTGGTTTTCTCCTCCCAAGTGGATTTCTATTTTCAAGTTCAATTACCTCAGACAATGGTGGCTTTTCAAGCTTTCGTGGAGTTGGCTGACCAGCCGCCAAGCTGGAGGCGGCCTCCAATGCCCACCGGTGAATTTCAACCTCGGTTTACACCAGTTTCATCCCCAGTGGCCCCGGCCTTCATGCTGACATGGATCGTGATGTGATGGGTTGCCTGGACATCGACTTTGCCCCACTGCGATGGACACCATCGGCATCCTGGGCTGGGCAAGCAAACTTGCAAGCCTTGACCTTATGAAGATGGGCAGTGGATTCGCAACATCTATGTTCAGGCCGAAGCCTCCAACCGCAGCAAACGATTCAAGATGGGAGGGTTACTACGTTTCGCTTCCAAACGACGGCAAGCTCGTTCCTGGTTTCGAATTTGCAGAGGTTTCACTCTCGAGTGCGCCGCCAGTGTGATCAAGCCACTACAACTTGTTACCGAACGGTTCTGGTGCAGGGATCTGAGGGCTATTCGGCAAGAGCGTCTCCGGTACGGCGGCTCGCGTCGATTCAACAGTGTTTCGACTTCGGCCCAACTTCACAAAACCATCGCTATGCCTTACGGGCCTGGCTGCTCTGCAGCTTTCGCCGGGTTCGGCCAGTGCTGCTCGGTGTTTGGTTTCGGCATCCTGGTGGTTTTATCTGGTGCTCCAGCCCAATACGAGAGCTACGTTCACCCCGGTGTCATCCTGATGACCGTGCCGCTGCGATGCTTGGGCGCTGGCCTTTTCTGGCCATTGCGCTCGTCGGATCTCAAACATCTTATTGCCCAGGTTGGCCTTGCGTCACCCTTGATTAAAACGGCCTGGCGCCAAAGAACGGGCATCCTGATTTGTGGAGGTGGCGGAGCAAACATCTTCAAAGCGGCATGGACGGCAAGCCAGGCTGCGATTGCTTCGGCTGAATCCCGCCTCGCCCCATCCGATGACCGCCATCGCGGCACTGGCCGGGCTTTCTTCCCGCTGGTGGTGGCCCATTCAGCAGGCGCCCAGAGTCAGCAATGTCTGGGCACGGTGATCTTCGGTGGCCCTGCTTGGTGGCCAACAGTGCTTTCGCTTGGTGTGGTGCCCCCCTTCTACGTGCGATCAAGGAGTTGGAAGAGCGACTCTTCTCTGGATCAGCGGGCCGCACGGAGCCGGGCTGATTCAGGTGATCACTGTGGGCTGCGTTCCATTACACGGTACGGCTGCGGATCTCGGCGAGCTGGCGGCGCCGCCTTGATCAGAATCAGCGAGTGCTTGCTGGGGATCCTGATCGAGGTTGCCGCCGGCGCCCACGTAGCGCTCCAGGCTAGATTGCGCCAGGGTTGGCTCCCTGGGTGCCGGGTGCCGGAGAGGCGGAACACCACCCGGCTGCCGTCTTCGAGCACAGGCGAGGCCCTGGCCGCTGGGGTGAGCGAAAGCCATCCACCGGATCGGTATAAACTGAAGTCGTCGGCGGTGGTTGATGTTGCGGCCGGCGGAAGTGCCCCCACCAGGGAGGGCAGCCATTCCTCAGGCGGTCGTAGAGGCCCTGGGCCTTGTCGCTGGCGATGCTTTCGTAGTCATGGCGTGAGTAGCTAGTGGCGGCCGAAGCCGGTTTCCAATGCCTCGGCCATCGAGCTCGGCCACGACAGCGGCGCACCGCCGGATCTTGCAGCCAGAACAGGCACGGCCCAGGAGGCATCTTTTCGCGGATATGGTCGCTTGCCGGTGCCGAAGCTCTCCTGCCGCAAGAGGCTGATGCGGCCCGGCACAAGCAGGTTGCCGAAGAACTTCCAGCCCCGTGGCGGCGTGACATAACAAGGAATGCCCAGCTCCTTGGCCACCACATCCACAGCGGCGCTCGTGGGCATCGAGCGCGCCACCCCCGCCAGGCCGCCGAATAGCCCGGCGCCAGAGGGCATTGGCGGTGAGTACTGCCAGGCTGTCGCTTGGGTTCACGAAACAACGCGGCCAAGAACCATGTTGCGATCGCCATCGCCGTGCGGCAGGCGGCCCCGAAGCGGTAGGGCGTCGCCAGGAGCAACAGCTCGGCCAGTTTCATGGCTAAGGTGAGGTTTGGGATCGGGGGTGACCACCGGCCAAAATCTTCCAGGGGCGCTGCACGTTACGCAACCGTGCGGCGCTGCTCCCAGCAGCCCCTCCAGCAGGCGGCTGCGTAAGGACCGGGTGACGCATGCATTCGCATCGAAGGCGATTGGGAAAGTCGCCTCGAAGCAGTTCTGCGATCGCGCCGAAATCGATAACAGGCCCTGCAGCAGGGTGATGTAGTTCGTCGACCCCGTCGATCACGTTCGATGGACAGGTTTCCCAGGGATGTAGTTCCCTGGCGCCTCCAGCGAAGGCGTTTGGGCGTCCAATGATTCCGGTAGCCCTTCAGTTGGGTTGGTGGCGCTGTTAAATGGCATCGGTGATTTCGATTCGCGGCCCGCCGGCCCTCCGTTGGGCCGCGTTCACCTGACGCCGAAATCACCTCGGGTCGCCGGGTGTGGTGGCCGAGAGGATGATTTCCGCCGATCGGCCTGGTGCTTGCGCGAATCAGGTAGCGGAGGCAGCGGGATGGGAGAGGATGCGCCGGGTGGTGATGATCAAGCGGCTTGATGCCCGTGAAGCTGCGGCATGCGGCGTGATCACGTCGGGATGGCCGTTGGCGGTTGCCGTAACGGCCGTCGCGCCGAGGATCAAGGTGCCGCCAACCACTCCAGGTAACACTGGAAGATCGCCTCGATGAAGCTTCGAGGTAATGGGTTGTTGGAAGTCGCGGCTGCTTTTTGCGGCAGGCCTGAAGTTCCGGGCTTCTTGACGCGAAGGCACGGGCCAAGGGAACCTGGCGAATATCCAAAGCGTTGCCCGCCGCTGGCAGCAGCGGTGGAACTGGGAGCACTGCTGGTCATACGGCCGAAAATCGATTTCAAAGGCTAACCCTTGGTGGTTTGCATGGCAGGGCCGACTAAATAGACTCGGTGTTCTCGAACCTGCAAGAGGCTGGAGCGCGTTGCGTTCATCTCTCGCCATCGGCTCGTCTTGGCGTTCGCTCCTCCCTGGCGGCCTCTTTGTGCCACGGCGGCATCGGCTGGGCCTGCCACCCTTGGCTGAATCCGTCAAAACCACCCGGGCGGCAAGCTGTGGCCATCCTGGCTAAATCGGGGCCAATGAACATTGCCTGCGCGCAAGCTCACCAATGCCCTGCTTGGCCTGTCATTCGAGCTGCCCGAGGGCGGGAAAAGGCCAGCGCCTCGCCCTGTGCAGCTTCAGCGATCGGGTGCGTCGTCACCACGGGATGGAGCGTCACCTTCATGGAGAAAACACCGCAAAAGCTCCTGGGCCCCTCACCCAGTGGCCCCCTGAAACCAAGTTTTTACCGTCGTCCACTATTCAGATTGGGGGCCATGGAGATTGAGCATTTCCGGCTCCAAACCACTAACGCCTGAGCAGCAGGCCAATCTTCGCTCAATACAAGGAGAGGTCGGCGCAAGGCCGCCCAAGGAGGCTCACCGCCTCAGCATGTGACCCAACTGGTCAAGGAATTGCGGGACCATCCCGAGTTTCAGCCTCGGAACTGCTTCAGGGCGTTCGAGAGGGGGCCAAACGGCTGCCCCTCCTGCGGTGCGCCCATCAATTTCGGACTGCGGACTGACTCCGACCCCGATCGCCACCACTACCCAGCCGCTTGCGTCCGCGGCCCCTGAGGAGTTTGGCCGCGGCGGGTTTGGGATCACTTGCGCGCCTGACAACGGCTGAATAGCCGGTTTCCCCTGCCTTGGTCGATGGCATCACGGCGTTGGAAGCTGTTTTCAGGGCCCGGTCTGGGCTTTTTGAGAGCACGTCCCAGACGCTGTCCTTGCAGAACGACGACAGCAACGGGCGGTTTGATCCATCAGCGGATCGGCCAGAGCCCTGCGCACGGCTGCACTCGGCCGCTGTGTTCTCACGGGCGCAGCCGAAGGTGGCCAGTTGCACCTGGCGCAACTCGCTGTTGGTGGGTAGGTGGGGCGCTGGCGGGCTGTTGCGAAGCGGTCCGCCGAGAGCGACGACCAGGCCTTGTGCCAGCGCGCAACCAGGCGGGGAGCGGAAAGGCGGATCCTGGCCATCAACCTGAACGCACGGAAGCTCCATCATCGCCGAGTTCAGACGATCAGTGAACGGGGCTAGAGCCCAGGCGCAACGGTGCTGCCGACCCACCCAGGAGCGTTTCAAGCTCGGGCCGGATCATGGCTTCAGCCAGCGATTGTCTTGCCCGAACCAGCCCGAGCGGCGGAGCAGATCGCCCTGCCTGGCCTTATTCCGCTGCAGCGCCTGGGCCTGGCGGGATTTCTCCGCTTCCCGCTCCGCCTGATGGACTTCCAGGGCCGCATCAATTCGCGGCCGGCTCACACGCTCCTTCCGCCAGGACCGGCCACCAAGCCAATTGCGCCGCCACGATCGCGTCACGCCAAGGCCATGTTGATGCCTTGGCGCCGAATCGGGACTTCATCGGATGGGCCGCGTCGCCCAGCAGCAGCAAGCCTGGCCGATGCCAGTGCGGGCGCTGCCCACCCGCACCGGAAAGCCGTGCGGAAGTTGACGAGCGCGCCGGCCTGGGGCAGGGAAGTGTTCGCCAGCCAGGCTGGAGAGAGAGCGCGGCCAAAGGCTTCGGCCCATTCCGGGCCGCTGCGTTCGATTCGCCACGGCCAGCGATCAGCCAGCCGAGCTGGAGCTTCGCCGTCCTTGGCGCCATGGAACACGCTGAAAAGCCGCGCTGGCTCCGAAGCTGGACAATAACAGGTTGTCGGCCACGAAAGCGCGGGTGGCACGGTAAGCCGAAACCAGAGGATGTCGATCGGCTTTCCGCTTCCTGATCGAGGCGCAGGCCTGGCATTTGGTTGCGCAATGCGGGAGGCCCTGCCATCGGCGGCGATCACCAGGCTGGCGGCTTGCACCTCCCGCCCCGCCAGGGCGCACTTCCCGCGTACCCGGTCTGCATCGCATCACCAGACCCTCGGCGGCTGGCCAGGTCGCCAGCGGAAGCCGGCACAGGCCCTGGCCCTGGAGATCAACGCTTCGAAGCAGGGTGTCTTGGGGCACCAGCAAGCAGGGCCGCTGGGCCCCCATCGGCTCATCGACACGGAACAAAGGCGCGGCCATTGACTCGAAAGCCCCAGCCACTCAGCGGGCGGCTGGGCAGGGAGGCCCAGCAAGGCGGGCGAAGCGATCTGATCGAGGGCATCGAGCCCGCAGGGCATTCAGGCCCTCGCCACCGGGAACACCCGCTCCAGGTCATTCACCGCGCGTCAAGCAGGGTGACCGGCAGGCCACGCTCTGCCAGCACCAAAGCCAGGAAGGCGCCGGGCAGGGCCAGCGCAACGATCACCACAGATCTGTCCACCACAGGGGATCTGTCAAAACACCCTCACTTCAGCCACCCCCGAGGAACGGCCCCATCAAGTGGCTTGCCCACGGGCGATGCGGCAGCACGCTCGCTTCCGGCTTGCCGCAAGGGTTCGGTGCCTGCGCTCCAAGCTTTCCGCTGCATCCGCGCGGTGATCCAAAAAGCTCGGCGCCCTGGCCACATCGGTCATTTCCCTGGTGAAGTTGGGCCGCAAAAACGGGGGAAGTAGTGAACGACCAGCAGCGCGTTCATCGTTGGCGTGGGCCGCCGCCGGACTCCAGTTGAACGAGCCGGTGATCACCGTCTTGCCTCATCGATCACGGCGAATTTGTGTGCATCTTGTCGCCGCGGGCCATTTTTGGTGTTCCCACCCCCTTGCAGCGGTCGTGTCCATGGGGGTGTTGTCAGTTTCGATTCTTGCAGCGATGTCGGGCAGGGCGACGCCGAGCAGGTCGAAGCACCTCGAGAAAGGAGCGGTGGCGTAATCCCGGATCGGCCAGCAGACGGATCGCCATCCCCTGGTGATGAGAAGGTGCCAAGCTGGTCGGCCAGACCCTAGGGCCGAGAACACGAACAGGGCATGTCCACGTGGCTGTGGCCTGGCGCCAGGCGTTGCCTCCAGAAAAAGCCAGAGCCGTCTTCTGGATCGCGGCCGGCGGTGGGGGAAAACAGGACCTTCCAACCGCTGTGTTGCCACCGTGCGGATTGCACGCCTCCTTGCTCCTTGCTGATGCCGAATCGGCTATCAGCCTTCGCCTCCGGGGCCGTCCCCCACATCCGCTGCGAATTCGGCGTCGGAACAACGCCGCCAGCGCAGGGGCTGTCGATCCGCAGCAGGTGATTCACGTTGCGCGGGTGCGGCTGGCTCCGCATCACCGTGGGCTGCCGGAAGCGGTTGAAAGTTGCTGATCCGGTGACCAGGCCAGCGGCCTCGGCGATCAGAAACTTGTTGGCATCAGGGCCGCTGCGGGCACTGCATCGGCTGTGTCGTCGATCAGGGGATCCCGCCCCGCTGCAGGATGGCCACCGCATCACTTGTTCCCGGTTCGGCGGCTGCTTGAGGCACCGTCGCCGATCGCGATCGGCCAGGGCCATCAGCCCGGAGAATGGCGCAAGCGCTGATGGTGGGCTCCAGATCGTGGACGGTGCTGATGGCTTCCAAGGGAACGCTGTAGTGTTTTCAAGCACGACCTTCACCGCGATTGCCGGCCCGATGGTCTGGCGACGAGAGCCTCGGCCACCCGGGGGCAAGGCAAGATCTTGAACGGCGACCAAGGATTCCCGATCGGCCCGCTGAATCGTCTCCAGCAGGCAAGCTTTCGAGGTCATCAACCGTTGGGGGAGCGTCCATCGATCGGGCTTGTGTAATGCCGATCGCTGCGGTGATTGAAGGCACCTCGATTTCCGGCGGCAGCGGCAGGCAGGCCGGACCCTGACCGAACCGATCCGGCGGTGGGCACCACAGCCCCCAGAGCCAGGGCCAGGGGCCAAACAAGACCGGGCCCTGGGCAGCAAGGATGCGGAGAATTCGACTGGGGCGTCCACAAGAGGAAACGCTTCAACCGCTTGCTGAAACGAACAGGCTTCTCCGGCAAGGTTCCGTTGATTGAGCCTTGGAACCTCAGCTGTGATGCTCGCGGGCCATTTCGGCGCGGTTGCGGAGCATCAGCACGAAACCACACACAGCTGGCCGCGACGGTAAGGCCCAACACCCTGCTCCGACACCTGACGCCGCACCATCAAAAATCGGAAACCAGAATCGGCAGAATCAGGGCCCCTTGCCAGTGGGGTTGAAGGCGAACGAATGTGCGGGTTTCAAACCAGAACCACTCGGCGATGGCCTGGCTGGAGGGGTTGCTGTTGTCCTCCGGAGTGGATCGACCCGAACTGCAGGGTGATGCTTGCGCTTTCTGCCTCACCGCGGCGGCGATGGCCCTCGATCGGATTTGAGCTGCTGGCCGTCGCGAAACGGCACCTGGGATGCGGGGAAGTGCCTTCGGGGGAGAGGGGCGCACATCCCTCATTTTGCGATCGAAAGCTTTGGCGGAGGGATCGGGTCGAGCCGTTAAACAAATCCAGTTTCGGCGTCGGGCCAACCAGCCAGAAAGGAGCGTTGGCGTGAGGCCACACCACCCGGCCAACCGATTCGTTCCGCCCACTGGGCCAATACCACCGATTCCTGAATCGCTCAGGCCATGGCGACGGGGGACGGGCCGTAGGAGATCCCCGCGGCTCATGGAAGGCTTCAGGAGCCCCGTCCGAAAACGTGGCCCGGCCTTGCTTGCTTTGCTTGCCGGTGGAGGAGGGCAGGGTGGCCTTTTCTTTAGAGCCGCTCATTCTGCAGATCGCTTGTAGGCCGTTTCGACAGGGGCGAGAAGGGGGTGGTTGCTTTGCTTGCTGGTTGGGAGATTCCAGCCGAGAAAGGAACGAACTGATTTCAAGGATTTTCTTGCCCGGCTTTGGGGAGTTGCAGGGGGCGGGGAACCCCGGGCCCGATGGCGGAAAGAGCCCAGCGGGAAATTCAAGGCCCCCCCCACCAACCTTTTTGCGATAAAAAGGGGGCCCCCATTTCCTTTTCAAAACCCGGCGGTAAATCCCCCCGGGGATCCCAAACCCCTTTTTTTTCCATTCGGAAAAAAAAAAAAACAGGGGGGGGGGAGGGTAACCCCCCCCCCACTCCGGGTGGGGAATCTCTCCTCTTT
>Ga0163217_1080268_pt1 | contig 16699 bp, 24 predicted proteins | sample SynspAceP_FD_185933 | JGI IMG/M metagenome (GOLD analysis project Ga0163217, IMG submission 185933) | Saline lake microbial communities from Ace Lake in Antarctica - Synechococcus sp. Ace-P (PacBio error correction) | ecosystem: Environmental > Aquatic > Non-marine Saline and Alkaline > Saline ... | reverse complement strand
TTGACTTTGATCGCGTCGTATCCAGCTCTTGCAGGTGGTCGCCGCTGCTTGCCTCGGGCGCCGGCTCGATCGCGAGAGGGTGTCGCCAGTTGCGCACAATCAGTGGTTGCCGCGCTCAGCGCGGCACGGCCACACGTGGCCAGCACCGAGACGTCGACACCGCACGCTGAAATGGCTGGCGATCGCACGGCCGCTCCGCTCGACAGGGTGGGAGGGGATGGCCGTGGGGCTCGCAGCACTCGCGCACGGTGGCACCATCGTTGCGTAGCTTCTGAGACGAGTAGTTGGTGGGGCGGCGTAGGCGGTGCGGCTGCCGTCAGCAGTAGTCGATGCGAGGCCGCCGGCCCAGCGATCGAGGTAACCGACGAGCACCGAGTGGGCCAGCTGCAAGTTAGATTGACCGGCTTCCTGCAGGCGTCCTTGAGCACGGCGATGTCGTTGATCTGGCTGCCACGTGAAGTTGCGCAGCGAATTCCGCCGAGCAGATCCGCCTGGCGAGGGTGTCGAGGGGCCAGCAGCGTCGGGCACCGAGAGACCGAACTTGGGCCGCTCGCTCAACCGGAACTGCCCCAGCCGGCGGTGCTGCGGCTCGACGAGCTTGGCCCGCACCGCGTACAAGGGCCGCTAGCGGGGCCCGGGGCTGGCGGCCAATGATCGGCTCGAACCTCATCGGCCTGTCTCGATCACACACGCGGCGTCGAAGCGGCCGAGCCGGCGGCGCAGGATCGCCGTCTCGAATGTAGCGCTGGTCTTTTGTAGCCGTGCAGTCGAGCGGCTCGGGGGTGTCGAGCAGCGAAGGGCGGATCGCAGTTCGGGCCTTTGCTGCCGGGCCTCGAGCCCGGTGCAGCGGCGGCCGCTTTTCATCAGCTGCTCACACGTGGCGCTGTTGGTTGCATTTACCGGAAAAAACGCCCTGGTAGCGGCCGGCAGTAGCGCGTTAACTGGGCGATCGCTCTCTCCAAGGCGGCGTGGAAGCCGCTCAGCGGTCTTCGAGGATGTCGTCGAAGCGGATCAGCAGCGGGCGGGAGAGATCGCAGCGCCCTGCAGCCCCGCCAGTTCACCAGACTCGAGGGCGCCGCCGCGTTCGCGCGGGGGCTGCACCATCACAGTTGGCCGCGCTCAGCTGACCTGAAATAGGATCGCCCAGCCGTCTACGCATAGAGAGCGGCCGCCGTCGGCGGCGCACAGGCGGACCGGAGGGGGAAGCGAAATCGGCAAGCACCATCGGTGCGCGGCGTGCGGGGGACCGAACCCGAATCTAATGAGGCGTGTCCGACAAGAACCTCGATTGGGACGACGCTCACGGGCCAGCCCCTCCTTCCCGATCTCCCCGGGTCTTGGATTGGCCCCTTCAAGGTGAGTGGCTGGGAAAGGAAGACCCTGCGCTCGGCTTGCCAATGGGCCGGCCATTGCGCAGACGAATGGGGGCTCACCACCACCGCTCTTTCCATCGGCCGCGAACGCTACCTTCCTTGCCTTTCAGCCGTGGCGTCCAGCGGGGGCTGGTGGCGAGATCTCGGCCGCTTCTAGCCGCAAGCTTCAAGCTGGTGGGCTTACAAGCAGCTAGCTTGCCCAGGCCGTGAGCTGGTGAAAAGCCGATTACGTAGGTGCACAAGCGGGCGTTTCTTCGCCGGCTGGTGGAGTTCTCACCAGTTGGTCCGTGGTGGGCGATGGTCTCGGGAAGGCGATGGCAATCTGTGCTCGACAGTGCCGGCAAACGCTGATCGGCGCACCAAAAGCCGCTGCAGAGGCCGAGCCGGCACGATCCGGAGCGATCTGGCGTGGAACATCGGTTCGGCAACGTGATCCAGCTCGATGCCACCTGAACGGCTGATTTTGAGATCGGCTTTGGTTCGAGCCTCGGCTGAAGCGACTGGACGCCCGCCGTCAGGCTCTGGCGCGTTGGAGGCAACTGAGCGCTTGCGGTTGAACAGCGAGGCAGGTCGAGCGGAAGTGGCAAACAAAGCGAGCGCCGTTGGCCGGCGGACAAAAAACGCTGGCGTCGGCGTTGGCTCGCCTGGATGCCAACCTTGCTTGATCGCCGCTTACCTTGGGCAGGTGATCGGACTCTTGCTGTTTGACAGCCGCGAGCAGCACACGTGCAGAGTAGTGCCGGTGGCACACAACCCCTCGATCGGACTGGGGCCAAGCAAGGAAGCTGATCGGGCCCGATGCCGGACAACCCCCCACCAGCGCTCCTTCGGGCGGCCAGCTGGCCGCGCCGGCAACAGGGCGGTGAGGCCGGCTCGCAGATGTGCTGGCCCGGGGCGTGAGCCGCGGCGAAGCGGCCTCCGGTTCGGTGGTGGCTCCCACACAATTCAGGCGTCCTGCGAGGGAACCAATAGGTGCCGGGGCCGAACGCACCGGCGCAGGGCTGCGGGGGGCCTGCAGGAGAGCATCTGCCCTTGAACTCGGCACCACCGCAGCCAAGCCGGGCAGCAGGTGGCGCTACAGGCCCGCAGGCCAACACGGCCCGGCGACACGGCCAGGTGGCGCACAGGACACCGCGCCGATCAGGGCCGCACCCCGCTGAGACCCGCTGCCATCGCTCATTCATTTGCCAGCACCTCGGGCCCTCGGCGAAGGCCGACGGCCCCGCTCGACGCAAGCCGCTCAGGGGCGGCATCAAACTGGCGGCGGTTGTCGATTCTGGCCTCCTGGGCGAACAGGCCGCAGCAAACGTCTTGCCGATGCCCGGATTTCGGCTTCCAGTTCGGACGCGATCGAGCGGTTGCCCCAGCGAAGCGGTGGGGTAGGCCCTCGCTCGGCAGCTGTGGTGGTTGAAGGGCACCACGTTCCTGAGCCGCAGAGGCGCGGCAGGCACCTGTCGGCTTCGAGTGGCCCACCCACTGGGGGCACGCAACGCCAGCTGCGTTGACCCAGGCGGCATGGCCCCCTACAGCCCTCGGCATGGGGCGCGAGGCATGCGGCCGGCGGGACAAGAAGCCCGCCGCCTCGTGCGCGGCGGGCTCAGCACCCGAACACACTCGCCGCGGACGGGCCGCTGAGTGGGGCGATCGCCAGACGTTCGGCCGCCCGAAGAACCGACACGGATAGAGATCGCTTCTGCAAAGGACCGGTTGCCGGACTTGATCCGTGCGCAGGCCTGTCATGGACTCAACTATCAAGCGCCGAGCGGCGGTGGATGGCAGGCCGCGCCAACAGTCCCTGCATAGGGATCGTTTCCAAACAAGGGGCGCAAAGCCGGGAGAGCGGATGGCTCGGCGATTGGACATGAGGGCTGGGACGGCCGTGAAATCCGGCCTGGAACCACGTGCGTCTGGGTACGGCCAGCAAGATCTTCACCGCCGCCTCCACCAACTTCGGCGACAGCCCAACCAGCACATCGATGGTCGAGTGCTGGGGTTGCCCGGCACCCTGCCGGTGGATGAATCAGAAGGTGCTCGAGGTATGCGTGAAGGCGGCTTTGTCCCTAATCTGCAGGGTGGCCGAGCACAGCAGTGCGACCGCAAGCACAGTATTTCTATCCGACCTGCCTAAAACTACCAAGATCTCCCAGTTCGATCAGCGATCGCGAAAAACGGCTGATCGAGGTGGAAGTGGGCGAAAAGGGAAAAGACACCTACCTCCAAGACGATCGCATCGAGCGGCATGCACATGGAAGAAGATGCCGGCAAGCTTGATGCATGCGCAGGATCGTCTGCGCAGCACCATTTCGTGGTGGATTACAACCGCGCCGGTGATGGCCCTGCCGAGATTGTTTTCAAGCACCGATCTGCGCACGGCCGGGAGGCGGCCGAATCACGCCTCAGAAATCGCCGGATTTCATGCGTTATTCTTGGGCGTCAGCGACGGACATGCAGGAGGAATCCCTGCGCTGCGATGTTGAAACTCTCGGTGCGGCGCGGACCCAACGATCCCTTCGGCGTGAAAGGTGGGATCAAAGAACATTGAACTCCTTCTCGGCGATCAGAATGCCTGTGACCACGAAATTTCGCCGTTCAGATGCAAGCGATCGAGGCGCGAAGCGATCTTTAAGGAACACGCCTTGGGATGAATAGAGGCAAGCAGCACACACGCAGCATGGCAGGCAAGAGAGGGCAGCAGCGATTACGCTACTTCCGAGCCGGATCTGGGACCGATTGAGGGGTTGCGAGCGCGCGAGGCTGGCGCGCAGCTGCCCGAGCTGCGCTGCGCACGCCCTCGTTTACCGATTGCTAGGGCTCTCAATCTACGACCCGAGTGTGCTCACGATTGGAGGCGCCATGGCCGAATATTCGAAGCGCCGTGGCGGCTGTGCCGACGCCAAGGGAGTGGCCAACTGGGTCACGGCGGACATGCGGCGACCCTCTCAATGCCGGCCAAAGATGTCGATCACCGAATTGCCCCTTCAAGCTGGCGCTGGCGGATTGGTGCAGATGATCGACCGACGGCACCATCGCCGGCAAGTGCCAAATTCTTCTGCCGGAGCTGTGGAGCAGGGTGGTTTCGCCCAGGCGTCGTGGACGACCGCAAGGTCTGCGGCCATGATCAGCGACCCAGCGGCGAGCACGGCGAATCGTGGCGGAGTGCTGGCGGCCATCAGCGAGGTGGAGGCGTTCCGAGGCGTAAAAAACAAGCTGCAGAGGTTTCTTTCGTGGGCAGCTGATGAAACGCCACCGGCGGCCGCGCGATCCCCAAGCTCGCCAACGGATTTGGCCGAAAGCTGAAGGGTGTAGACGGCAACCACTGTGGAACCACCACGGCTATTCCGCAGCAGCGGGCCATCGTTTCGATGATCTGGGGGGCGTCGAATAATCACGGGTCGAATGGAGCGGTTGAGTTGGCACTGGTGCGTTGAAGCCGGTCATGTGGCTGGAGCAACGAGAGGCAGCGGGTTGAGGCCGCAGGGTGCTCTCCCAGCGCTTGTCGATGTCGGCGCGGCCACAAGCTCTTTCACCTCTGAAGGGTTCGCGCAGGCATCCTTTTTCGAGCACTGGCTTTCAGGCGGAGTCATTCCGCGAATAGACAGGTACGTATGGCGACCAGATTGTTTCAAACCGTCTGAACGGGCCGTTGTAGTCCACAGCTCGGAGTATGTTTGATGTATGTGGCACTGAGGTAGACTTCGTGGCGCTACACATCGGGAGCCCGCAGGAGTCGGCGATCGATGAACGAACTCTACCAGGCATCGTCGCCGACGCTTCAGCGTTTGGCAGATCGAAGCGGCCGGATCGCGTTTGTTCTCCCAGGCCCGGAGGGCCAGGCAGAGCGGTCACGGCTTTTGGCATGCTGCAGACCACGATAGTGCCATTGTGTGGGGCGATCAATCCACTCGACGCTGTCGGTTGGCGGCGCGGGATTTGGGCGATCAGGTGGCCAGGTGTTCGGCAGACTGGCGCTCAGCGAGTCGGAATTGGTAGGCCAGCAGGCGCCGTCTGAAGGCAGGAGACCCACGAAGGCGATCTGATCTTTTGCACCACTCGGCCGGAGCGGCAGGCGGTGGTGGAGGGTCACGCCGTGCAGTTGTTGCTGCTGGTCGGGATCCAGCACAGGGAAGGCCCTGGCTCAAGCGGTGGCCGGCCAGAGGCTTCAGCTAACAGGGAAAAGATGGTGATGGCGCATTGCAACGGGCACATTAAGCCATGGATGCCGATCACCCGTATCTGATTTCAGGACTGCAGGAATTTGTCGACACCGCTCAGGTGAGGCGAAATCACCGCATCGGACGGAATGGTTTGCCTTTTGGGTTGGTGTGGTTTAGGTAGTGGCCCAATGGCAGAATATGGGTGTGGACCAGTGATAGTCACTGCTCTGCAGCTTGATTCGCTGAGTTGCGATCAAAGCTCGTGGCCCAATTGCGCCCGGTCGCGGTTTGGTGGCGAAGAAGCGAATTGTTTGTGTCATGGCGAGCGCCGTGGAGGAAGGGGATCACGGCATGTTGCCGAGGAACCAGTGACGCTGCACCTGCGTCGATCGCATCTCGGCACTCGCCGGCCGCGGTTTGTTAATCAACAATCGGCCAGCCCGCTTGCGGGCCAGTGGCACTGGGCGTTGATGCGGGCGCGGGCTTTCACCGCTGCTGTAGCCCGCACGCTGGATCAGGCGCTGGAGTTGTTTGCTCCTCGGTCGCAGTCACAGCCAAGACCTCGCTGCGAGCCCCTGCCCAGATGCACTTCATAGGAGGCCGATCATCAGGCACCAGGCAAGGGTGCCCAGCGATTGTGCCAGGGCTTGCTCAAGCGGTGCGCACCAAGGGGTGGCACAAGCGCTCAGCCAGAGCGTTCGGTGGATCGGCAAAACAGATGCGCCCAGGGCGCTCGATCAAGGTTTGCCGTAGCGGACGCACGGCCTGCGTCGCCGCTTTTTACCGGGCTAACGCGTCGCGGGACGTAGAGCGTCGGCACCAGCCGGGCGCCCGTAGCTGCCGCTAAATCCGCCCAACACTGCTGTCTGCCATGGCAATGCCCCCGGTGAGGCCGGATGCGACGATGCAAGGCTGGGGTGATCGAATCAGCCATCAGTGTCCACGTTGCGAACGAGACCTCGCCGCAAATCAAAGCTAAGCGGCTGACTACAACGTGGCAGTTTCACTGCCCCCAAACTGAAGGACGCCAGAGAATAACTTATGCATAGTTGCAGAAACCAAAACGTGGCATGCTGATCGCCGGCACCAGTTGGTTGCTGATCTGAACTCTTCGGATTGACGCTCTCTGGAATCGGATTACTCTGGGCGCCGCTGAAGCTTTCAGGGAGCAAGCGTACGATCACCTTCGATTAAAGCGGGGAGCTGGTGCGTGTGGAGGCATCACATCCGGCCTTGCGATGGCAAGCACCACCAGGTTCAGGGCCAGATGTTGAAGTTGAAAAAATCCTGATCAATTCCAGGCGCATGCTGGTTGTTCTCACTTCAACCAGTCGTGCAGAGCCTTTGGTGGATGCTCGCCCGGAAAAAAATCGCCGGAGCGGAATCAGCAAAGGCTCAGACTGTAGGCAAAGGCTGCATCCTGCGCTGGTTGGGCTGGAGAGGCTCCCCTGGTTGGCCTCGGGCCTGCACAGCTCGATAACCCCGCCGGCAAAGCGAATGCCAAGGCAGAATCGCACAAGTGGATGCGAAACGGCTCCGATTTTCAATCGGCTGTGACTGATGCGAGTGGATTGTCTTGGACCGTAATTCAGGAGGTGTGGTCGTCTAGCGTGATTTTACTTCGCCTCATGGTCGCGACGCAGATGGGTGACAGGGTCTCGCTTCCGCCAAAACACTCCAGCACCTTCCCTTGCTGATCCGGCCACACGGCCGTAAGGTGGCGGCTGGCCGGTGATCGATGCTGGGCCAAAGGGCGCCCTCTCTCGCCAAAGGCCCGCATGCTCTGGCAAAACCACTGCTGCACAAGAGCGCCTGCTGTCCTGTGCCGGGAGCCACATAGGCGCCAGAACGCGGCCTCGCGATGAGCTGGGGCAACCGCTGCCAGCGGCTGCTCTAGAGCGTCGAGGCCTTGGCGAGAAACTGCACGGCCGTGTCTGAGGGGGTGTTCGCGCAGCAGCTGGCGGAACTTGCAGGCGCCTGTGAGATTCGAGGGAAAGGCCGATCGCCTGCGGGTGAGCCTCAGCATCCCCTGATCTGCGATGAGGGCAGGAAGCCAATTAACTTGAGCGCCTCGGCTGAGGACGACCGATGTTTGAGGCTTTGGTCGAAGCCGCCTTTCTCAAGCTACGGCCCGCCGGAGGCGGAGTGGCTCCTACAAGCTCCGGCCGCTCCTCAACGAGGCGGCTATCTGCCATGCAGTTGGCTGCTGCGGCCTGGAGGCTACCAACACCTAGGCGACTGCTCGACCTCTGCCATGCCCCCTCCACCCGTTGGGCTGGGCGAGGAGTCGGCTTCGGGCACTTCGGATGGTGAGCCTGGAGAGCTAGCAGCAGTCTGATATGGTGGTGCTGTGGGTTCAACGCGCCGGCCCACACCCGAGGCTGTATGAATTGAGATTGACTCACCTTGCGGGAGCGCTAGCGGCGGTATCGTGTATCATCCGGTTGCTGAGTGGGGGGCTGCTCAAGGTTCGATCGCACGGCCTTTTACCGATCAAGTCGATGCTGCAGGGCTCGACGAATCGCCTTCGCTGTTCCGTGCATCAATTCCCGGCGCGACACGGCGTGTTCCTGGGCTCCGAGGCACTGCTGCAGAGGCCGGCGAGCCATCAAGGTTCGACTTACCTCGAAGGGTCCCACGCCGAAGGGCTGGCAGGCCTGCAGTGGACAGGCGCTGAAGTCGAACTCCTGGAGGCGGATCACCAAGCTGCTGCGGCGCTCAGCCGCGAAGAGCTGGGAGGAGAACCGCCGCCGATAGAGACGGCCGGCGCAAAGAGGATGGTGGTGTTTCGCCTTGGGCGCATGGCATCACCCACAGGCCAACGCACGGCCATGTTGCATGACGATCGCCAAACACGCCTGCTCAGGCGGCAACGTCGGAGTCCGGGGGGCGGCCACGATGCCGATCCGCAGCCCACTCCAACGTGCAGGGCTTCGGCTTCGAATGGGCGTGCCGTAAAGCTGCGGCGCCGAGATGCAAAAAGCCCTGGAAACCCTGCTGGGCCGTAACGGCTCAGTCGGGTTTGCCCGGCTATATGCACCCGCGCCTTTGATCGAGCGGCCGAGCCGGAGGTCGAACGCTGCTCTGCCTGGGGGGGCCAATCTCTTGGGGGCCACCCCGATTCGGCAGGCCGCAGGCGCCTGGCCGCATCGACACGATCTTCGTGTGGGTACTCTCACCAGCCCAACAGGGACTTTCAACGCCTGCGGCCGCACCACTGGGTGTTGGCCGGGTGTTCAACGATTCGAACCACACACCGCACCACGACTGATCGAGGCAACATTTTTGTGGCGCCTCACGAACCGGCAGCAGGCCACCTCAGCGTCGCCATCTGATAGCGAGGATGGGGCTTTCTCGGCGAACTGCCATGCGGTGTGGGCCGTCGATCAATCGCTGGGACGCCGTGCAGGATCCGTGTGTACGTTGCGGCCAGTTGATCGCCGCACGTGCGCGGCTATGGGCCTGATCGCCGGATCGATGCCCAATAACGGGGAATCTCAAGCGTTGGAGGGGCGGGTCGTTCGAGCAGCCCGCTTCCCGAACACCTCGGGGCGAGCACGGATGCAGCGCCGCGCCCCTGCCGGCGCTGGAGTTGCTGAGCCGGCCACTCGGTGACCTGGGGGCGGGCGAGCACGGCTTGTGTTGGTGGCCTGTTGATCACAGCTCCGCACTTACGGGCCAGCACAAACGACAGGTGGTCTACAAGCCAGCGTTGCCTACCGGGGATGCCGCACCGCAGACGATCCTGAGAAACCGCGGGCGATTTGGCCCGCTACCGGCCTGAGCGCCAAGCGGTGTCGGTGCAGGGCGAAGCGGCGTGACTTAACCAACATCGAGAATCTCCCGCGAGATCGCGAAGGGCGGCTCTGATGTTCTATCCCAAAGGTGAACGCCATAATCCGCCACCAAGGGTGGTGCCACGCAGCGGCCGCCGGCCTCAAACGGGGTGGTGCGGGTGCTGGTTGGCGCGGGCGCTTTTCCCCGCAGCTTGACCGGGAGCTCAACGCCACAAGTAGGCCATTTTCTCATTGGCGTGGGGCCGCTGCCGGTTGTGCGTGTTGGCTCGGCGGAAGCAGCCATCGGCCCGTTATCGTTGTAGCGTTTCCTGGCGCTGCGCAGAGGCCGCGCAGGCCGATCCAGCCCAGCCCGGTCAGCTCCCGGGCGCGGCCCGCCTGGCGCAGCCAGGGTTTGAGTCGAAGCGCTGGAGGCGAACAGGCAAGGTGTAGGCCACCGCCAATCGGCCGGTATGCGCAGGCGGTTGCAGTCGCCGCAGAAGGAGGCGTGATCGAGGCCCCAGCGGCCAGTTGCGCCGGCCACCGGAGCGCCTCCAGGCCGCCGTCGCGTTAGCGCCCAGCGGTTTGGCACAGGTGGCAGACGCTGGCACCGTCCACCGGCTGTTGCAGCGGCCAGGACGGCGCGATCCGTTGCGCATCTCGGCCGCTGGCAACCACCTGCTCGAAGGTTCCAGCGTTGCGGTTGCCCACATCCATGTAACTCATCAGCGCAACTCCACCCCAGCGCCGCGCCAGCGCGCCAACGGGCAGCAGCTTGATCGTCGTTCAGGCCGCGGGCGTCACGGCATTGAGCTTGAGCTGGCTGCGGCCGGGTCGAAGCGGGGCCGGCACGGGCGATGATCCACAGAACCGCAGAACTTGGCCAGAGGGTTTCCCGGCGATGGCCCGCCAGCAGACCCGCCATCCGCGCACGCTCTCGCCATCGGTGCTGCCTCGAGGCTGATGGTGATCCGATCGAGCCCGGCGGCCTTAGGGCCCGGGCCGCTCCGGCCCCCAGACAGCGCCCGTTGTGGTCAGCGCGATGTCCTTGCACGGGCCGCGGGCGGCGGAAGGATACGAAAGGGCTGGAGACCGCGATCAAGCCTCCAGATCACCGATTCAGAGCAACGGTTCACCGCCGTCACAAGACACCAACCAACCAGCGGTGCAGGCCGCAGCGTGCCGAAGGCCCAGATCCACGGCGGGCCAGCTGACAGACGCTCCGTCAGGCTGAGCAGCTTAGGTGGTTCCTGGGAATCCGGGCAGCATAGGGACAGCCAGAGCATCTGCAACGGGCCGTCAGCGACAGACGCAACACGCCGGGTGGGGCGTCCGAGGCGATTTCACGCAGGCGAGGCCGGTTCAGCTCACAACTCTCTGGTTGCTGCGGGCGCACAAGGCCTGGCGGCCGGGCAGTGTCGAGGATTGCATGGCTCACGGAGCGCACAGGTCGGCGGCAGGTTGGCGTTACGCAGCTGGCAGTGGGATTCAGCGGCGAACTGAAGCGCTGGGTTTGATTCAGCCAGCGCAAAGCAGGCTGCGGCTCCGTTGGCCGAGTGAAACGTTTCGGCGGATGAACGGGAGGGGTCGTGCGGAGGTGGTAGGACCGAGCAGGGGCTGAAGCGCTGGCGCGTCGTGTGGGCACAAGGAATCCGCCTCGGCTCGCCGCGCGGCCTTAGCAGTTGGCTTCGGTGCTGCTGAGGGATGTCCTTGGCGCCAGTAGCAAGTCGTGGCCGCTGAATGGCCTCGCGGGTCAGGCCGCAGGGGCCATCCTGGGCCGGTGGGCTCCACGATCACCTTCTAGTTCGACCCTGCAGCTGATAGAAGTGACGGCGATTCGTCCGTGGGAGGGTGGCGCTGAGCAGGGTGACGGGCTCTGCAGCTGGCCAGCAGGCGCAGGGCCGGCTCAACAAGGTGCGCCCGTCGGATGGGAGCACAGCGCTTGTGGCCCATCCGCGACTTCACCGCCGTCAGCAGGACAGGGGCAGAACCGGATGGAGACGGCTTAACCCATGCTTCAGCCACGGCCATGCTGCGCTGGTTGAACGCCTGCATCTATGGCGGCCCAGTTTAGGCATGGTCTCCAGAAACAGCGTGGGGCTGGGTCCGTCAGGTCGGTATCTTTTCCGCCCTAATCCTTTTTTGTCAGTGAAAGTCTGTCAAGGTGACTTGAAAAACCTTCGTCTGGACTCGTCTCTGCCTCAGTCAGGTGGGTCTCTTCAACGAGGTTGTGAATCAGCGCGATGTTTCGGGGGCAGTGTTTAGAAAGCTGAGCCCGAGCCATCCTTCGATCAGCACTCGAAAGAAGTGTGGGCTCCGAGTTATGAACGAGGGCCCTTGCATCGCTGATGACGCACAAACAAGGAAGCAGCACGATTTCAGGCGCCATTGCACGCGTTCTACTGGAGTTGAAGCGGCCGCAGGGACTCAGTCCTTCATCAATAGGATAGCTAGTGACTCAGACAGCAAGGGGAAGCAATAACAGTACGCTCGCAGCATCAATCAAGGCAAAATCGTACGGATATTGGTCTCAAGATTCTTGGGACAGTGAAGAATGACATTGTCGCAGCAGACGATAGGACATGTCAAGGCAATGCGCGCGGTTTTAAAGGAGCACGGCGAAAACGATCACCTCTCGATGTATGAAATTGCACTTTGCAGAGGTCCCGGATATAGATTTGGGCTTTGAAAATACCTGGATGGTGAACAAATGCCACATAGGCAACGGTCAAGCCACGAAGCTGGCCGCTCTGTCATATGCCTATGCACTTATTGACCGCCTCGAAGAACTTGCTTCAGCCGTTCCGGCGAATTGCTACAAGATGTGAGAGGCCAGATCCATGCACCGAGCAAATACTCACTCATCGGACGAAGCTGCTTAGGCGATGAAAAGACTGTAGCTGGGAAGAAGCATGCTTACAGATCAAGATATAACGAAAATGCCTAACGGGGCGAAGCTCTACAACGCCGCCTCAGCAAACATTTTTCATTTGAGGCTGAAGGCACAAGACATCATACAGAAGAAAATGTTCGATTCCGTTGGAAATTAAGAAGCGAAGCAGTGATCAAGGCTGACGCGGGGCTCCTGCCTTGCCTATTCACAGGCTCGGATCGCAGGGAGGCTCGCCGGAGTTTATGCTATTGTGAATGGCGGGTTTTTGATTGGTATGGAGACGGGGGCAGCAGCGAGACAAGGCAAGGCCGGACGGTTCGTATCTACAACTCGAGGAGGAGTGCTCCGGATTGCTCTTAATTTGTTGTCTCGGTTCAGATGGTCTGCGACCGCATTTTCGTCCTGGAGCGCTTTTTTCCGAAGGCCAGAGGTTCCTCTTTCGATGACCATGCTTGCCGCCCCAACCTGTCTTCAGGGAGTAGCAAAACCCCTGCATCTCACCTGGGTTTGCCTTCTTTCTCACCTTTCGTACGTCTGGGTTAACCTCGCTCCATGAGCCACCACGGTCAAGGAGACTGGGTCTCTCGCTGTCCCAGATCCGTACGTTGGCGATCTGCAATGTGGCTGCTCACAGGTGCAGCCGATTCTGATTGGGATGGTAGCCTCGATAAGTACGGACCTCGAATACCTATTCCAACTTTGGTATTTAGCCATTCCTTGTTGCTATTTGCAAGCGCCCAGGATTTCAATTAACTGTGTGCCGGCTGCTTTGCTTTCTCCATTTGTGGTGCAGGCTTCGTGATCGGAATCCGCATGGTGCTTGAATGGTTTCGCGAAGAGATTGGACTGGCGGAGAGGGATTTACGGGGTGGGGGGAATTTCGGCTGCCTTTTCGGCCCTTACCATGGTGTCGTAGGCGGGCTGGCTTTCGTTTGGCCGCGGGCTCAGATCGGTAGATGCTGGGGCTCAATGCGCGGCGCCTTGCCTATGGACTGTCGCTGCAGCTACGATTTCTATTTTTTCAATGTTTCGATTTACTCCGGGAAGGGTTTATCAAAGCCGCTAAGCGGGCTGGTTAGAGGTGACCTCCATGCGCGGACTTGCTGGGGGCTGCTCGCATGAACTTCCGTTTGAGCCATTCTCGGTGTGCTGGCGGCTTAGAAGGTTAATTTCTCAATTGACACGGCGATACACGATCGCCTGTTTGCTGGTTGCTTGCTTTTTCGTGGCCCAAACCCCTGGGCATCACCGCACATTGGTTCTCTATTCAAGGGTACGAAAGGTACCAAAGACGATCGTTATGAGTTCAGCAGGTGGATATTTTTGGAGCTCACTTATGTGTGAATTTCGGCTCAGAACTGGCTGGTGGTGTCGATGTGCCCACCTTTTTTGAAACTACCTTCCTGTTGCGAGGCGACTGCGTATCCTTGCCCTCTTTGCGTTCGTCCACCTGGTTGCCCGACCGGTGGTGGAATCATTTGCGATCGTCTCGGATCGCGCGCAAGACATGGGCATTTTGCCGTGGGCTGGGTATCGGTACTTGGTGATGGTGATTAAACGGGAAACTTTCGTGGGGTACGGCCCGGCATCATGCTGGCCTGGGTGCTACGTGGGTTGCTCCTTCTTTGTACAGCTGGAGAGGATCCACCTTGCATTGTTTCCGTTGGTGCGAGCGCCGGGTAGGCCAGATGCCGGCAATGTCGGAGGCTTATGGAAATGTGGGGCGTGGCCTATGCTCACATCTACGCTTGCTGCGTCGGATCGGTGACGATCGTGATCCGTCTCGGCGGTTAGTGGCGGATCACGTGCTTTTCCAGGTTCTGGGTGTGGCGGGCTGGTGGTGGGCCTGTGTGTATTCTTTCCTCAGGAACAAAGGGTTCTTCGATGATTCCACGAGGGAGAAGTAGATTCTGGCTGAAATGCCTGGATGGTGCCCGAGATGGGCGATTCCCCGGCCCACAACCGAAGTCTGCCGTTAACACCGTGCCCCTACTGGCGGTGTGGTTGTGGTCTCACCATGCTGCGCAAGAGCCTCAAGCGACCCGTCGCGGGGGCGCGGCCTGCGATCTGGGGGGTGAGGGTTCGCGGGTTCAGTCTCAGCCTGGGCGGTCTGGGGGGGCATCAAGGGGGCACGGTTGGGGAAGTCGATCGATCCCGCCTGCTGGAACCTCTCTACGCCCAACCTGGATCAGCCCTTCAGCCCGATCACTGGGAGAAGGCGCTTGATCTCATCGCTGGCCAGATTTCAAAGCCTCGCATGGAGCGATCGATCATCGCCCTTTCGGCTCAGGGCAGTTTCTTACGGAAGACTATTACGTTGCCAAGGAGGCAGTCAAAGGGCGATTCGGATCCATGATTTCGATGCATTCTCGGCTGTGCATTGAGCTCAGCGTTGCCGGGTTATGCCCGCAGCCTTGGCTCCGGGCCGTCGCTGTTGTTCGACGCCTTGATCAGGTTTGCGATCTGGCTTTCTTGTCGGCACCAACACGGCTGCCTTGTTATCCGGATGTTGTTCAGCGCTAGTTACGTTCGCATGAAAAAACCAGGCAGCTCAAGTCGTTGTGGTCATCGCGGCAACAGCCACTCGACGCGTGATTTCATCTGGGCCATTCAGCCGGTACGAGCTGGGCACTTTCTCTATGGCCTTGCACTTTTGCTGGCCCGGCGAACCATCGATCACGGTTTCATCGACGAGGCACGATGGCTTTCCGCCTTCGCCCGCCAGTGCTGAAGGAGTGGAGCACAAGGTTGCTGCCCATCTGTGGGTCAGGCGAGGAAGCTGCGGCGGGTGCCGAGCATGCTTGGGGAGGCGCGGGGCGGCGTCGCCTTGTCGATGGGGGTCATCAGGCGTGGAGGGCCGGTACGGTGCGCGGGCTGATCAACCTTGATCGTGCTCACCGGTCAGATCGGCCGCCGGCGGGACCATCTCTCACCGGCCGAGCCCCAATGCCATGGTGTGGCCGGGAGGGCTGGCGGTCTGGGCCACCTGCTTGCCTGGCGACCGCAATTGGAATGATGCGGGCACCGATTTACGAGGGTGGAGGTGCTGGGATTGGCGCCGGGTCGATCGCCAAGGCCTGGATTGGCGCAGGGCAGAGTGGAGGGCAATGGAGGCGCGAGATTGATCTGTGGTGGTGGCGGCCCACCTCTGTGTGAGTATGCCACTGGAGTCGAAGGCGCATGGCCCCTGCCCATTTGATCGGTGCTGCCGTTGGGGGCTTGGCCTACGGGAAACGCGCATTACGCCACTGTGCTGCCGGCGCAAGTGATGCGAGAGAGGGAACCGTGACCAATTCGTAGCGTCGGGTACTTCCTGTCCCGGCCTTCGCCGCCCCCCCAAGGAGGCCCCGTCGACTGGAGATCTTCGCGCTGTTGGACGGCGGCTGGGTTTCGAGCATCAGTTCACTTTTACACGCGCAAGCGAGGTCTATTGAGGCACGCCAACCTCTCCGGCGGCCGCCTTTGCGAGTTCCGGCCTCAGCCACGAGGCCTAATGGCCAGCCACGGGCAAGCAATGGCCGCTCCAAAGGCCAGCGCACAACGACGAAGCGAAAGCCTTACAAGCCGTGCTCTTCCACGCCCAACGGCCGCAGCCCGTTTCTGGCGCCGTCTGCGCTGGGCTGGGACGACACCGATTTTCGGAGGGCTAATCCCTTGTATCATGTTTGGGCGTTATCTGGGCAGTGGCAACGATGGACCCGTACGGCCAGTTCCTCGGCGGCTGCCATGAATCCGGGCCTTTGCTGAGAGTTTGCTCGGTGGGACGTCGGATTCTGGGCCTGGGCGGTGGACGGCGCGGCTGGCCGGACTTCACTCCAGGACGCTTCCAGCATCGGCGGCTGTTCGGATCGCGATTCGCTATCCGCGCCCCCGGACGGTGTTTCTTGCGATGCACTGGGAGGTTCAGGCGAGTTGGCTGCGAGGGGGCCAACGCGCTATTGCATTGTGGTTGGAGCTGCCGATTCCGGCCGCCGGAGCTGAGGCGGGCGGCGGTTCGCGTCGAGGTGCGCGGCGGGATTCTGCGATTTCGAGCCACGGGCCTTAACCATTCTTCAGCAGGCTTTTTCTGTCCGTTGTCTACATCCAGCACGTTCTGGATTGAGATTCATTGGCTTGTGGTCATCAGGGCTTGGAGTCAGCGTCCGCCACCGGGAGATGCCGACGTCCTTGAAGGTCCATGGCTAAATCGCAGACCCGAAACCGCGAAATGGCCCAGTAGGTTTGCGGTGTTTTGTGGCCAGGGTGGCTGGTGACTAAGGGCGAAGCGTTGCAGTTCACCCAGCTCCGGGCCCAGGCCGCCCAAGGGGATTTGAGCAGGCCAAATTGCGCGGCAAGAGAGGGGGCAAGGGGACGGAATCGGGTAGCTTGCTCGCTTTGTGCCAAGGCTTTCGGCGTTGTTGTGGCCTTCCAGGGGGGCGTTGGCGTCATCGGGGCCTTTTGGGGCGGCGGTTATGCGCCGCCCATTCAGGGGCCCCACTGCCCAATCCCCCCTTCCCCACCTTTTCA
>Ga0163217_1068889_pt1 | contig 16702 bp, 10 predicted proteins | sample SynspAceP_FD_185933 | JGI IMG/M metagenome (GOLD analysis project Ga0163217, IMG submission 185933) | Saline lake microbial communities from Ace Lake in Antarctica - Synechococcus sp. Ace-P (PacBio error correction) | ecosystem: Environmental > Aquatic > Non-marine Saline and Alkaline > Saline ... | reverse complement strand
GGCCGAGAGGTAACGAAATCTTGGAGTTTATACGAGCTTAGCAAACAAAATTGCTTGGAAAACAGTACCAGTTTTGGCAATTAAAGTGCGTGGCAATAGCGTTACGAATGATTATGGGTAGGTGTGTGGTTTGGAAATCTGATGTCGCAAAGGTTAGGCCTAATGTTACAGGGTTACAAGCGCCGCCCCCATTTTGTTTGAGGTGTTTGATGTTTAACCAGAATCGGGATGGTTCTTAAGCCTTTAGATGAAATTTTGTATCTGTGAGTTGGTGCTGAACAGTGGTTACTAGCAGCCTATAAGTCCAAAAAAAAAGATTGATTATCCTAAAAAGCAGAATTATGTGTTTCCTGAGCTTGTGCGTTTCACCAAAACCATTCTTTAGATAAAAAACAAGCAATTTTCGAAGTAAATTCTTCTTGTGAAGACTTGTCCCAAACCTTGCAGAATCTGTTGTTTTACCAACCATTTACAAGAAATTTACTATAAAAAAAGCCATCCTTGGTATAAGCGCTGCCGCCATTTCGAAAACGATTGCTATTGCTGTAAATACGCTGACGATGGAATTTATTTACCCAAAAAATGTCAGTAAAATTATCTTAGCTAAAAATTTTCGAGGGCGAATAAAAACGAACTTATTTTTTAAAACTTGCACACGCAAAACCAGAAACCAAGTTATTTGTATGTAAAACAGTTTATTTGTAAAAGAAACCAAAAACTTTCATGAAGTAGCCTTTATTACCGGATGCTGCATACACACAAATTTCTGTTGTTGATGAATAGGAAACGAACGCGAAAATTTGCGATTACCGTGGAGTGATTTTATGTTTTACTTACCAAGGCCACAATTTTATAGAATCCCATAGAACAACAAAAGTTTCATAGAAAAAACTAGCACCTTATCTAATTTTTTAATTACAATTCAAATTACACTAAATACTTTAAAAAATAGGAAATCTACGTTGCATAATAACTTCTAATTTTTGGAAAAAAACGAAGTAAAAAAACTTAACTACATTTCTTGTAATTTAAAATTCATTAATGAAAAAATACCTTAATTAATTGCCCTATTATTAGTATAGTTCTGTCTTGTATTTATCTTCTTTGTAAAGGAAGAAGCGCCTTAAAGCACCAAAAAGAAAGAAACCCTAACAACCACTTAAATCTGAAAAAATGGGGGCGAATCAAATCAAGGGCAGCCGTTTTTCAAAATCCAAATGCTGCTGAAGACTCCGCAAAATGCAGTTAGGTGGTTTGCACTATACCTGTAGTCAAGGTTTGTGCCGGAGGGGCTGGTCTTGCAGGAAATTGTAAACACCTGTGGAGCCTTTTAGCTCATAACGCGCATATCATGAGAATGCCAATCCTGCAGCGGCTACACAATCACCTTTTTGCCAATTCCAAACTACTCCTGCTTTGCCCGCGCCTAGCCAAAAATGCAGCCGGAATATGGCATATAGCTGTTAGTCAAGGTTGTTTCTGGAGGTTCTGGAACCGCTGGCAATTGTAATACATGTGCGTACTTGCATTAGTACATAATACAGGATATCCAGTAAAATTAGGCTGCGCTACTTATGATGCATAAGCTACTTAGTGTTGTAACTGTTTTAAATGGCATTGGTATAGAAATGCGCCAAGCTTATCTAAAACGCTATGTATTACAATTATTTAGGAGCTATCAGTATTGGATGAATTGCACCACTTTAATGCTAGAGTCATAACATGGTTGCTTTAATTCAAAAGAATTATTAATTTTCTTAACAAATATTGCCTTTATATAGCGTAGAGCTATGTCATATGGTCTTTTGTTTTTAAGGAAATATAAACATTAATGAAAATTTAAAAGTATCCGCTGCATTAACCTTACCATTTATCTGGCACTAATAGTATTTATTTTAAGGGCATTTTAGTTTTTTTACCCTTTGTATGCTTAAATGTTCTGATTCCTATTTTAGAAGTATTGCTTCCCACACGACACCTGAACCATGAGGGCGAAGAACGGACTAGAAAAAAGAAAAAAAAGCAAGCTTTTCGATTGGATGCCTTTATTTGAATATTCCCATGTTGGGCTTTTAGGCTATCTCCTTTTCGATGTTACGGGACACATGCCATATTAAAACGTATGAGCTTGTTGGTTTAGTGTTTAAGGTTTGGGAATTTCCTTGGTACTAATGGAATTAATGTCTTTTGCTCATGAAATTAGGACATCGACAAAAAACGATGGAGCGTATTTGCTAAACATCTGCTTTTCCCTCTTTTTACATGCATTTATATGAACATAATTTTGTCATCATGCCACAGGCCGCTACATCCGAAGACCAAGCCACAGCAGCTATAACCAACGATATATTCTTTTGGTTTACCCTGTTTTTCACAAATTTTTAGGCTTGGAAATACCAATCTAAGTTGTTGTTAGCAGAAGAAAAAGTTTTTTCCTATAAAAACGATATGCTATTGGTACAAGTATCTTCAACTGCTATATGTTGTGTGCCTTTTTTTATTTTTTCGGCCTATTAGGGTGTTATTGCTATTTGTAGTGGTATGTTGTTTTTGATGTTAGAAACCGTGAATTATATTGAACATTACGGACTGTTACGTACAAAAATTAAGCTCCGGCAGGTATGAGCGGCCTGTGCGTGAATTCACTCTTGGAATAGGTAACCATCGTTATAGAAGAATTGTATTGTATGAATTGACCAGCATAGTTATCTCCTTTAAAATCATCCAAAAAGTATCAAATCTTGATTTCACGGATATCTCACCCACAAATGCCTTGTTTGGCTACCCGACTTCTATGGTATGTCATTTGTACCGCCACTCTGGTTAAAATTATGAATCCGAGGAGTTCCTGAAGAAAGAAGAAGCTGTTGATTAATTTGCAATTTAATTTTAGAAAAATGTCTTTCCTAATCTAATTCCTCTGTTATGCATTTATAAATATCGTTTTAGCGTTTTTTCATTATACAGCACCTGATAAACAGCATCTAAATTGTGTTTTAATTTTTCTTTTTGCGCTGTGCAATTAATTTCATAGGCACTTTAGTGCCTAATAACCTTCGCAACCATTTTCATTTTCCATCATGGCACTTTTTTACGGTTATAGCCTTTTACCAATCATATTTTCCGAACCATTCTAATTACGGCTAAAACGGAAAAGTAACCAGTACTAATAAATCACCCAAAATAGGCAGAAGTTATTAATATTACGCTTCATTTTATGTACGCGTTTAATATAGCCGTTTTCATTCGCGAATGGCGTTACTCATCAGTTACACTTTGAAAATTATCGCCCATACCCAAAAGCCGTGAGCAATTCCAGGCAGCAATGGCGTAAATGTTTTTAAATGGCAGGTATTCGGTTACCGATAATATCATCCGAAATCTTAGTTTTTATGTACTCGCAACTTAAATGTTCCGGCGACTTTTCTGCTTTTTTTGTATCAGCACAGCTATGGTTAAATACGGATAAACGTTCTAGTGCACTTCTTCGGCGTACAAAGGACCTGTAAATCACCGATATTTTTCAAGGGGATGTCATATTTTTCGTTAAAATGTTCACCCACCATTACGTCCGTTTCAGGCCACAATCCCTAATAGCCAGAGAAAATAGTTTTGTCTTTTTAAAGAAGCGCTTAAGTTTTTAAGTTCTGTTTCTAAAAACGGCATACGAATTACAAAAAATTAAAATATCGGCCTCGGTGTACAGGCGGTTTAATATCATCTGTTAATATCAATTGCTTGTATTAAATTTTACAGAACTTAAATAGTTTGGGTTATGGTCCTTGGTTCTAATATTCTCTATAGCATCTGCCATTTTCGCATAAACCAATGAACAGTATCTTACGTTTTCTGTAACATCTTTTACAATGGCAGTTGCCCAACTTCCTCCTCCTAAAAAACAGCAAATTTTCTTAGCTCTATTCATTACTTCAAGGTATTATAAAAAAAAGTAAAAAATTATCTTAAAATCATACAAAAATTAGTTCTAAAATATATTTATTAATATTTTGATAATCAATAAATTTAAAAAATCGCACCGAGAATTGTTTTCTATTAAAAGAACTTTAAACTTTTTAATTATGAAAAACAAGCATACTATTCGGATTTCTTTTTATAGGATTATTAGCCTTCATCTTGTTACATGAGGTTTTGGTAACCGATGAGTGTGTGAAGCACCTGCTTTTCTGGTGGATCAAGTATTTAAAGTGCACATGAATTATGGTATGTTGATATAATGCCACCAGGGGAAAACGGAGAAGTGCCATTTACAACGTGCGTTACAGTGACTTTTTGATCGAGGGTACTTTATTCCGCAATAACAATATGCAGGAATCGGAAAAAAAAATGAAATGTTTTTGGTATCCGATTTCTGAATCTAATACCCCAATTAAAGCGCGAGTAGAAATTAGGCATGATATAGACGGAGTTTGGTGTTAGAGGTATTGTGATAAAATAATCGCACCATAGATTATTTGATAAGCAGCTTCAAATACCTCATACTATTTAAAAGGATTTTAGGCAGAAGTAATTTTGATATGATTGGTTATTCTATGACACATCAATATTTTTGCAGAGGTATACGGTTTTGGGAAGAAAGTCATATACGAGCAAATACTAATGACGAACGATTGAAGAAGGGATGAAAATTTCCTTCAATATTTTATTCAAATTGGGGCTAGTGATTTCTTTAAATCTTCTATAATGCTTCTGGTACGAGTATACAAAAGACTTACAGTGGGATTTTGAAAGCGGATTATCAAGTGTTTGATGTACCTGAATTAATGCAGACCTTAAAAACACGTTACCCTAGACTACGATTTTATAGGAGAGGATATATTTTGAATTGTATGTAATTAATGAGGACCATAGAAATTATACCATCCAAATAGCGGTACTACGTAGAATTGAAAGGTAGAGCTTATATTCAATATTTAAAGCTGATCGAGAATCAGTAACTAAAAAGCGAATAAAGGTAAGAACCCCGTGATGATGTAAAACGTCCAGAAAAAAATATAAATTAGTTTTTTCAGTTAAAGTTGAAACCGCTTGACAAGTTCAAAAACTTTGATAGCGGTTTTTTAATAAACCGTATATTTAGTAAGTAAGTTAAAAACATCAGCAAACCGTTAATGTTTGAACAAGATGTCAAAAATTTTTCACTCTTATTCTTTTAGTTCCTAAAAATAGGGTTCTAGTAAAATCTCAGAGTTTATTTTTCAAGTAAAATTTTCTATTTTTTTTTAAATCAGATTTGAATTTTTTTACACCATCTTGTAGACTATTCCAAACTTGTCCGCTTTTTGTTTTCAATAAAAAATCCAAGTTTTTGCAACTTCAGAATCATACTGTCTATTGTAATAAGTTTCAGAAGTGCTCAAGTGAAAAGGTTTGCACATCATTTCGTTTAATTCCCATCACTTGATAGTTCAATTCTTTTCGCCCGTATATTTCCTTTAAATGTAATCGTTCCTATATTTGGTAGTGTACCGTTTTGCCTCCAGGGCTAATAGTTTCAAATTTGTTAACCTTCCATTTGCCTACCGATTCGTGTTGTGACATGACGTTATAGTGAAAAAGCCAATAGCTACTAATAAGTATTAAATTTCAGTTTTCATTCAATATTTTTGTAAAATTTACAGCCATAGGTGAGATTTTAAAAGTGCCTTAACCAATAAATTTTCACTTTAATACGTGTTTTTTCTTAAAGCCTAAGTGTATGTGCATTAGCATTTGTTTTAAATTTTTATTTTAAATTTTTTTTTTAAATTTCCCAATTCCTAACTTAGGTTATACGCAAGAATAAATGAAAAGCATCAGATTAGAAAATTAATAAAAACGTACTTTTGCGCGCTTAAAAATATAGTCCATGTGAAGAAAAGCCTCCTTAATTTATTCGATTTTAGAACAAAAGGTAGATTATAAAACCGAAATCTTTCAGGTTTAACAGTAAGCTTTGGCCTTAGTGCCGAAGCTATTGCTTTGCATTTAATACCGGGGTTTTCTCCTTGAAGGTCTGTATGAGCTTTTGTTCTGGCCTTAATCACTTCGATATTTGTGGTCGTCCAGGGATGATATACGGGTGCTACTGTGCTGTAGCCGTAAAGTTTTATAGGTTTAATTTTAGGAAATTAAAAGCGAAACTTTCCAGGCATACTCCCGAAACTATCTTAAAATTATGTGTTTGCGACGGTAATTATAGCCGGGAGTTTTACAGAAATTTTAGCAGGTGTTTTGCGCGTGGTAAATTTTATACGGCTAGTGCCACATCATTTAATGTTTCGGACTTTGGTCAATGGAGGCGATATTATTTTTAGGCACAATTTCCTTAATTTTTATATAAAAGACACCCCAGATTTACTGCTTGGCCTTCATTTTTCAGAGTTAGGGGACTTTACCTAGTTACCATGGCTATTAATTGGGGATGCAAAACTGACAAAGGCAGTTCCTTCTACCTTGTAGCCATAGTTATCGTTTCGGCCCTAGTGATTGCTTTAATATTGATACTTTGACCGTTGCAGGAATTATGAAAGCGGGCAAACATAAAGGTGGTTTTCCACAACTTTCTATTCCAAATCATCCTTTGACTTTTGGAGTCGTTCTAAAATATTGCTGCTAATCGTTGCGTGTTGGCTTAATAAGAAAGTTTATTGACACTGAATATAATCGATTGAAATTACAGATACACGTTGGTAGTGGTAATAAAAGTGTGTTGCACAAGGTTCAGCCAAATTATTACTTTCAGGTTTTTATCAGGAATGGCTGGCTTGACCATTGATTGGTCAGAGATTAATCAATACCTCCTCTGGAGCAAGAGCGCGTTATCAGGAATTACAGCCGCTGTAATTGTTATTGGTATTTATTCATGTTTGTTCAAGTTAATAGACCGCTTACGATGGCAGGCAGCCTTAGTAGCGTTTAATGTTTTATTGGTTGGCCATTGTACTTTTGAATGCGAGCTTTAAAAACATTAAAAAAAATGCCTTAAATTCTGATGTAATTTGTGATGGGTACTGGTGACTTTAATAACCGCTTATTACCCACCAATTTAGCATTTGCCGTTTTGTTAGGGGTCCATTATTTCAGCCTTAAGTATTTCGGGAAAATGCAACGCATTCGTGCTCGTAAAAGTGTAGATGCCAAACGGTGTTAAAAACCCTACGAAATTTATGGTCCATTTGTTTTTTTGGTTCTTACACGGCAGTTTACAGAAAAGTTCGATGTTCCTAACGATCCAGAAGAAATAATTATTGAGTTTAGAGAAAGCAGGGTAGCCGATATGTTCTGGTATTGAAGCCCTGAAATAAACATCACCGAACGGTACGAAAAGAATAAAAAGTGCATTTTAAAGCACTTAAGTAGATTGTTTACAGCTGTTTAGAAAAACGCGGATGCCATATTGATGTCCAATGTTTGGGAGAAAGATCCTACCTATAAGGGGGTTGCGGATAGGTTTAAGTAGGCGAAAGGGATTTAGACTCACCTTTTATTTTTAATAATTTCAGCACAGCTTGGTTTCTTCAAAACTAAATAGTAGGTGACTAGGTTATGTAAAAGACTGTATAGGTAAGAAGAAACAAAAACCACTGCTGAGGTCTTTAACCTGTTTCGAGAAATAAATTACCCCCTTTTAGGGCACCAACATCTTATGCGCTAACTAATAAAAACAAAAAACCGCTTAAAAAGCGGTTTTAAAACTAAATTTTGAAACTATTTTATAGTGTTCTTTAAATACTCCGCAACAGCTCTAGTTTCATCGTCCTTTAAAGTTTTATTGAGCATAGGTCGATTGGTATACTCTTCTAACTAACGCCTTTGCAATTCGGATCTCTTGAGCCATTACCTTCCAGGATTTTTCAACATGTTCAGTTACCAACAGCACTTTCTTCTTTTCGTAAACCCAGCTAATGCCGGGACCAATTATTAACGTTTTCAGCCATGTGGCAAGTGGTACAAAACAGGCATGTACTTAACTTCACCTTTTGGCCGCTAAATCACATCAAATAGTAGCAGGAAACACAATATTTTTATACGGACCAACACCTGATTTGTCCATTCCACAGGAAACATCAACCTTAGTCTCAACAGTTGCCTTCTTTTCAGTTTTTATTACGGTTCATTTCAAAACCTTCCTTTTTTTCTCTTTTTTTTCCACCACAACTTGACTACTAGTAAGCTGAGACTAAAATTCCAATTATTTTCATGTTATCCAACTTTGTTAAAGTTACTAAGATCACGAATTCTAGGTTTTAATTGCGCTCAAATACAAAATTTACAGCTCTTTTACGTATAACTTGTATTGCCCGTTCCATAAAATCCTACGTGGCCGCCATACTTAGGGAATTTTCTAAAGAATAAATGGGTCAGTTTCGGCTGCTTCCTGTACGGATAACATTTTTTACCTAAAAAGAACGTTTTACTGTTAATGATGAGCGTTGAATGGTTAATATTTTCAAAAATTGCAATCAAACCGGCTTGGTTAATAATCTAAAGCATCTGAAACCATGGCTGCTACTCGTATAAACATCATCAAAAATTTTTTAAATTCTTAATTTTGAAATTTTGTCAGTAGTGAAATTTTTATCTGAATATTGTTGTTTTATACGTAATTTTCCAGTAACGCTTTTTTAAATCGGTGGCATTAAAGTGCACTTTTAGGCAGCAACAACTGTTGTAAGAATTCATGCAAATCACAAGAACTGAAACAGCAACAAGGCATATTATGGCCGGGGTAGTTTTGGCCGCTCACCTAAGTATTTTAATATTAAATTTTCCGCCCAAACTAAATCCATGAAAGTAAATTTCATGATACTCTTTGGTCTTTAAAATGTGTTGAATAACGGGCTTCGTAAAATCTTCTGTAACTTCCAGAATGGTTAGGATCTAAAACAGCGATTAGCCTTCACCACGCACATCCTCTAAAATTAACAGCACCCAAAATTCATGTCATGAAGATTAAATTGTTTGGCACTTCCTGTAATAATAGGGGCGTTGTGCGTTGCCTTTCTAAAACGCATAGTAAAATAATGGTCCCCACTTTTTTTGATGGCAGATTTCACAAAACTCCAATCTAAATCAAGAAATCAGAATCGCTAAGCTAATTCGTTCCTTTTTTGAACAAAGACATTCAAACTTTCGGGAAAACGGCCAGCCATTAAATGGTACTTAAATGTCCATTTTTAAATTTAAAAGAGGAGGTTTGTATTTTGATGCAATAAGTGGCATTTATTTCGAAAATGATACTTTAAAACTTGGGCCTTGTTCTTCAATTAAGCCGTCTTAAAACTCAGCTTTTAAACTAGTTAACTAACTCCGAACCGAAATACTATTGTCAATAGTTGCAACCGCCCTGTCCTTGCTGACCAAAATAGTTTCCTGCTTTGGCTCGGTGTCTAATCTTTGCCAAACTATTTCACATCTTCTTGATCTTCCGCTGTGATCCCAGCGGCCGTAACTAGCCAGCTAAAAGTTTGCGTGCATGCACCCCTGAAATAGATTGCTGGATTACAAAATCGCTTGCGCCAGCCTGTATAATCATGTTGCGATATTCGTCAGTTTGCGCTTACTTTCATTTTGTGTTTATAAAGCGTTGTACATATAGCAAGGTCTGCCCCCATTGTACAGCGAAGCGATATCTCTTTCCAGACTGATACATCCAGAGAGAGTACGGTTTTTTTATGGTAAATTTTTAATTGCTTGCCACTAAGGTCATAGGGTTTATGTGCCTGCAGTCCGCCTGCTCAAGCCGCTACTTAAAATTAATCCGTCAACACCAGCCTCTGCGGCTTTTTTTCCGCAGCCTTTTTTTGATTGATATCATTGAAAAACTAAGCCTCCGTTAACTATGAATGGCATCCACAACCTGAGAAAAGCACCCAAAGAGGTGATAATTAGCACTTTATGTTTTATACATAATTTTAGATCCGCCTCTAATCTGGGTTTGTGATGCACATTAAATTAACTCAAAAAGGAGCAGCTTTTTTTCCAGTCTCTTTTTCAAAGGTGGCTAATTGGTTTTTATTTGAACCAACCATTCTTCAAACCCCTTCACTGTACGTTTGATTGAGTGCAGGAAAGTTGCCAAAAACAATTCCGTTTTGCAACACTCGATTAACTAACTCTGGACCAGAAATTAAGTAACATAGGTGCTGCCCTACTGGAAGTGATACTCGTTTAATAAAGCTTGCTTTTGAGACCATAGGATGTTTTTGTATGTCTTGAAAAATGGTACACTTTCAAGCCATTAAGGCTAAACTGACGCCATTTTTTTAAGACAAATTCACTTGATGTATCAAAAACTATGTATTTTTGGGATTATTATGCACGCAATACTAAAAAATATACTATGTATTTTAAAGAATTTGAAAAATCCGTTGGAGTGATATATGCAAATACGCCATTTGGCCAATTCCGGCATACGCTTATTTTTATGGGTCATTACGCGAATGTCATTTTTATGGAACTAGGTTTTAGTCAAAAGGCTTTAGCAGAACGATCAATTAGGGCAGTAGTTTTTACGAACATGTCTATTATTTTTAAAGAGGCTTTTCTCGGAAAAACCGGTACGGGTTTATCTTTGGAAATTTGGGGATGAGTGAGGATGGTTAAAATTTTTTTGAATTCCATCTAATCTTTCTACGATTATCAAGGAAATAATTTTTGCCCATTGCGAAAAAGATGGGCGCTGGAGGATTTAAGTACTAGAAATTTAACAGAACTGAAGGGAGGACTTTTTAAAAAGTCTAAACATATTAAAAAAGGAGAGATTTTAAAGATATTAACAAAAAGAAGACACCCGTTAAGTTCTCAAAAAAAAACCTAGACACCTGGTTTAGGTCCTTTTACTGGCTTAAATAAAAACCCTAAAAGTACAAGGTCCCATGGCAGTTAATCTTAAGGCCCGAAATTGGTCTTTTCCTGTAAATAAAGGCAAAAAGCACCCCCATTAAAGGTTGTAAAAAACAAAGGCGCCAATGGTAGAGGCTTTACGGTGTTAAGGCAAAAGGCATTTAACAGATAGGTTCCGAAGGTTGTTCCTAGAATTACAAAAAAGATGCTCCTATAATTGTGTATCGCGTAAAACGGACCATTCAATGGCAATTACCTCAGAAAAAACTTATGGGAAAATTTATGATAACAGCAATGTGGTAAAACAACCATTTTAATAACACAAAGGGATGGTATTTTTCAATTAATTTTTAACTAAAATTAAATAAAGTGCCGTAAAATGTAGCATTACGATAAATAAAAGTTACGAGTAGGATTTTGGTGCAATCTATCCTTGATTCTGCACCAAAAGTTTATTAAGGTTACTGCGCCATTAAGTTCCTAACAAAAACGCCAAATCCTTAGATAAGGTTATTTTTTCTTTGATAAAAAAATACGGATAGGACAACTTGACAATTATGGGGTGATGGCACTAAAACAAGCCACTGTTAATAGTGTGACAGCTGAGACCTTTTTAAAAAAAAAGCAAGGGCATATTTATGACCATGCCCGCGCGATGGCGCAAACAATGGATGCGCCACCAGTCACTAGGCTCTATTTTTTGTTTGGCGCAAAGGGAGCAATGGGTCCAAAATATAGGGCGGCACCTGGAAACCCTCAGAAAAAATAAATCCAAAGGCTGCACATAGGTAGCATAACCTCTTGGCAATCCGTATGGTTAACCATAGATAAAAGTGCGGCAAAAAAAGCCGGCTATTATTAGCTAGGCGTTCTTATGTTCAATCGTGTATTTTCTGCTTTAGCTGCGGCTATACTTGCACTATTGCCTATTTAAAAATCTTTGATTCATCCACTAAGATTACAGGGTCGTTTTAAAAAGGTATAATGTTCTAAAATTAAGATGCCTTGTTATTAGCTTCGGATTAGCGAACTTTTCCATTGAAGGTCTTTTCACGGAATAAAGCGAGCTCTTTGCTGAATAATGCTTCGCTAACACCTGCTAAAGTATGCATTTCCTCACTTAACTGATCAGGGAGTATAGCTCTGTTTTTTATGTTCCTGAAATACAAAAACCGACCAAAGGCTCTAAGGGTTAATAATTTTTTGAAGGTATTAACAAGTACTTAAAGTGTGTATATTTTTTATGAGTTTACGATTGGTTAGGACTAACTATTTTAAAGTAAGCTGTTCATATGCCCGTAGTCTTAGTGTTTTGCCTCGTTTGGGTTGCTAGCAAATGAAGAGTGCATGTGTTTTAAAATATTTTAAAGTACAAAAGAAAACCTAATATAAAGGAAATGTTTCTATTTTTTAAACCCTGAATTAAATTTAATAACCATGGAAAAGCTATTTAATATCACATTTACAGAACAGAAAAATACTGTATAATTTCTTAAAGACACACCAAGAGCGCAATTATTTAGAAATCCTGAGGGGATAGAAATAAATATTTGGTGAACATAGCCCATGTTGGTGGTGACTCAGCAAAATTTTAGTCTATTAAATTAGTGGTACCGGCTTTTCACTAATCATGAAAGAACGGTGCCAGACGGCATTAGCTACGGATGAGGAATTTGAAAGCTATTAGTGGGCTTTTTGTTTTCGACGCATAGAATAATGGGACGCAAAAGAAGATTATGAAAAAGGAAAAATTTACTACCTAAATTTCATTTTACACCACCAGTGTTGAATATAACCTTAGATACTGTTGAAGACGCCTGGCTTTTAATATCTACACGAGGGTATCATCTCGGCGCCAATCTTATCTTTGTTTAAGAATAATTCCAAATTAATTAAGACCATTTTTGACAACATTTAGTAGGGCTATTTGGACTCGTTAGAATGGGCTCTTTTTTCTTTTTTATTAAAGACTTAGGTAAAGATTTTTACAGAAAGAAAAGGACTCAATCTCAGTATAAGGTTAGGGTCATTAAAAATTGGGCGTCGGGCATAGGAACAATTTCATATTGATTGTAAATTAATTGCATTCCTTTTTTGTGAATCCTAAGTTATTTGGTAAAATAAAAACGCTCATTCTTCAAACATGAAACCAGTGCTATTTATTTCCGCTATTTTGTGGGAATATCTTCTGGATTTTAAATTGGGTTTCTGCAAATGCGCAAAATCATCCATCTCTTTAAAAAAGCTCCCAATTTTGAAAACTCGTTTTTCTTTTTATTAAAGTTTAAAAAAGCGTAATGTAGAATGGCCGTGAGCACCACCCGTTAAAAAATATACGTGTCTAATTGAATGGTTAAAACATCTTTTGTTTTCATAGGTATTTCACTCTTTAATAATAGCCTCCCAATCTAGTGCTCTCTTTGGATACATATCCCTTAAATCCCGAAACTCTTTTTTAAACGCCGCAATAGCCTCTTTCAATACTTGCAATTTTCTACATTGCATTTCGAAATTATTGCGTTACAATCTCTTTTTCGCACGCAGTGTTAACAGCATTTTCCTAAATCGAGTATCCTTGTTAACTCAAAAAATAGCAATGGCTACAGTGGCACAAATCTATACAACGGTCGCTTTCATAAGCTGAAGGAACGTAGGCTAACCTTCTTCTTTTATTTTTACAACATGGAGCACTGATTAAAAGAAGTAGAAAAGTATTTGTTATCTTCATTTTTGAAATGATTATATTAACTTGATGTACTACTGATTTTTGCCACAAAGATTAAGAGTACATTTAATAGTTAAGTCATCTTATATGGAAGGAAAAATAAGTTAAAATTTAACAGTTATTCGTTATTCATGGAGGTCAAGCGCAGATTAAAGCTTTATGGGCGGTAATGACGGCCTATTTATCAAACGTCGACCTACGCACAAAAAATCCACCAGGAGAACATTTTAGGGCTATGCCTATTTCAGAGCGCAAAACCCAACACGAGTGCCTTTAGAAAAGTCTTTGGCTAGTATTAAGAAAATGGGGAATACGGACTTGCATTTGCAAGTGTTTAGCTGCATTTGATGCGGTTCCTTAACTTTTAAATCCTGGAGGACGAAGTAATTGCTACGAATGACTTGTTATGGGGGGAGTTATCGATTATTTTAATAAAATCTATTGAAAGGGGTATGGTTTAGTTTTCATATGTAGACATGCAAAAACGCCGACACCATTGAAAAAAGGCTATTAACGCTTTAAAACAAAAGTTAATTTGGCTAGGAAACGCCAACAAATCAATGATGAATATCATTGATATTGCAGCCGTCGCAGGTATAACAAAAAAACACCAATTAATATTAGCCGTTGCATTAATACCTTTGCCAGCCCTTATTTTTACAACAACCCTTAAATTTAGGGGCGGATATTGTCATTTGCCCACTCCGCTACGAAATCTTAGGGGGCATGGGCGATGTGGTAGCTGGGCGCCTTGGTGAAGTAAACGATTACTTGATTTAGCAGATTTTAATCTACTTTATTCAGAATCGCAAGCGGCGCAGTTTCGGACCTATGGATAGTTTTTGTACTACGCGGAAATTAAAACATTACATGTACGAATGGCAACGCCACTGTGAAAAACGGATCCATAATAGCCCACTATCTGGCTGAGCATCCCAAAGTTTTGAAAAGTCTTATTGGCCTGAGTGGTTTTGAAACTCATCCAAATTACAGCATGCAAAAAAAAAAAGGGGGGGCCCCAAAATTGGGGGGAAAAAGGGGGGGTTTTTCGAGGAATGATTTCGTTATCCCTAGAAGGAAGTGATTATGCAGATGCCAAAAGAATGTAGAAAATTTAAAATGTTTTCACCTTGGCAGGAGTCTTTAGGAGGGTGTTGAAGCTTATGGGTCATCCTGCTAGTATGACTCATTGCGCAGTATTCCCAAGGAAGAAAACGAGAAAAAAGTAGGGCGTGTTGGACGCACTGATACGATTTAAGTGTTGGTATGAAGATGTTTCCATCTCATGCAGATTTAAAGCAGGCTTTTAAATTAAAAAAAAGTAATGGGATAGCACCATGTTCTAAAAATTATCTTTTCCTGAGCTACTTAAGTAATATAGTCGCCTTTTGAAAAAAAGATATCAGCCAATAAAAAGCAATTTAGACATCAAAAGAGAATAAAGAATAAAAGGAATTTGATTTTTAATAAATAGCCTTGATTTTTAGATGATTTTTCAAAGAAAAACTTGCGGGTAGATTATATTTTTTTTAATATAAGCGTAATTTAATTGTTTTCAAATGAGTATAATTTTGCAGCTTATATTTTATATTTGAACATTAACAACCATTTTAAATAAAAACTAACAGCATTTAACAAGACCAATGGAGGATTAAAATAAAGTTATTTATTTGGACGAGTTAAGGACCAGAAATGTCATGAACCAGAGTTCATTCAAGCAGTACAAGAGTAGCAGGAAACAGTAATCCGTTATATTGCCAAACACAAAAGTATACAACTTGTAAAAACATTTATTGCGCATGGTGAGCCTGAACGGTTTACTTTCCTTTTAAAAGAGTAGCTTGGGTAGACGATTAATGGCGATATTCACGTGAATTAGAGGGTACAGAATACAGATGAATTCTTGCCTATTGGACCCTAATAAAGTTGGTTTGCGCTTTCACCCTCAGTGAATGCTAGTATTCTTTAATTTTTAGCTTGAAACAGTCTTTAAAAAACAGCTTAACAACCATTTGCCTATGGGTGGTGGTAAAGGGGGTTCTGAATTTTGATCCAAAAAAGGGAAATCGATGATGAGTGATGCGTTTTGCCATGCTTTTATGGTATATTGAACCGTCATATTGGCCAAATACCGATGTTCCCTCGGGGATATAGGCGTTGGTGCTCGTGAGAATTGTTCTATTTGGGTATGTTATAAGAAAAATTCAGAAACGGAAATTTACAGGAGTTTTAAACTGGTAAAGGTCGCTCTTGGGGTGGTGCCACTAATACGTCCTGAAGCAACAGGGGGTACGGGCACTGATATTTTGCAGATAGTATGTTGCAAAAACACAGGGAAAAGATTTTAAAGGTAAACGGGTGGGGACTATTTCTGTGTTCAGGAACGTAAAAAGCTCAGTTTGCGCAGAAAAAAAGTTATTACATTTAGGCAGGTAAAGTGTGAAACACTTTAGTCTCAAGGGTATATTTTACGATAAAGAAGAGGCATTTGACGAAGAAAAGCTGGGCCTTTGTGATGGACTTAAAAAACAAAACAAAAACGTGGTTCCGTATTTCTTGAAGTATACAGAGGTGTATACATCGGGTTACTTTCCACAAGGGAAAACAAAAATCCTTGGGAAGTAAAATTGTGGACGTTGCTTTGCCTTGTGCCACGCCCGAAAACGAATTAGACGGAGAAGATGCTAAAGCATTAATCAAACAATGGATGTATTTTGCGTTGCTGAAAGGAGCTAATATGCCTTCTTACACCTTGAAAGCTATTCATGAATTTCATAAGGCAAAAGAAAATATTGTATTGTGCTCCAGGGCCAAAGCAATCAAATTTTTGCCGGTGGAGTAGCAACATCTGGTCTTGAAAAGATTGTCTTCAAAAAACTCACTTGCGTATTTTAAGGGGCTGGTCGAGAGAAGAAGTAGATAAAGCCGTTTTAAAAGATATTATGAGTGACATCCACGACTCTTGTTATTGGGGCCTATTGGTTAAAGAAAAGAAGATGCTAGATTGTAATTACGTTAAAAGGGCTAATATTTGGCTGTTTTTTTTTTTTTTCGCCGGGGGTAGTTGTAAGTGGGGGGTTAAATAGTAAAAAAAAAAAAAAGGATTCCTCTTCTTGGGTGGGTTGGTGGGGT
>Ga0163217_1118885_pt1 | contig 16706 bp, 15 predicted proteins | sample SynspAceP_FD_185933 | JGI IMG/M metagenome (GOLD analysis project Ga0163217, IMG submission 185933) | Saline lake microbial communities from Ace Lake in Antarctica - Synechococcus sp. Ace-P (PacBio error correction) | ecosystem: Environmental > Aquatic > Non-marine Saline and Alkaline > Saline ... | reverse complement strand
GGTAATACGTAGATGGCAGCGTTGTCCGGCCGGACTTTTATTGGGCGTTTAAGCGAGCGCAGGCGGTTCTTTAAGTCTGATGTGAAAGACCCCAGCTCAACTGGGGTAAGGTCTTGGAAAACTTGGAGAACTTGAGTGCAGAAGCAGGAGAGTGGAATTCCATGTGTAGCGGGTGAAATGCGTTAGATATATGGAGGAACACCAGTGGGCGAAGGCGACTCTCTGGTCTGTAACTGACGCTGAGCTCGAAAAGCGTTGGGGAGCAAACAGGATTAGATACCCTTGTAGTCCACGCCGTAAACGATTGAGTGCTTAAGTGTTGGGGGGTTTCCGCCCGCTCAGTGCTGCAAGCTAACGCATTAAGCACTCGCCTGGGCGAGTACGGCCGCCTAAGGCTGAAACTCAAAGGATTGAGGGGACCCGCACAAGCGGGGGGGGTGGACATGGTGGTTTAATTCGAAGCAACGCGAAAGAACCTTTACCAGGTCTTTGACATCTTTGACCACTCTAGAGAATAGAGCTTTCCCTTCGGGACAAATGACAGGTGGTTCATGGTGTCGTCAAGCTCGTGTCGTGAGCATGTTGGGTTAAGTCCCGGCAACGAGCGCAACCCCTATTATTAGTTCCAGCATTCAGTTGGGCACTCTATGAGACTGCCGGGTGATAAACCGGAGGAAGGTGGGATGACGTCAAATCATCATTGCCCCTTATGACCTGGCTACCACACGTGCTACAATGGATGGTACAACCGAGTCGCAAGATCGCGAGGTCAAGCTTAATCTCTTAAAGCCATTCTCCAGTCGGATTTGCAGGCTGCAACTCGCCTGCATGAAGCCGAATCGCTAGTATCCGGCATTTCAGAACGCCGCGGTGAATACGTTCCCGGGCTTGTACACACCGCCCGCTCACACCACGAGAGTTTGTAACACCCGAAGTCTGTGAGGTAACCCTTTTGGGAAGCCAGACCGCCTAAGTGGATAGATAATTGGGGTGAAGTCGTACAAGGTTAGCGTTATTCGGAAGGTGCGCTGGATCACCTCCTTTCTAAGGATATAACGGAACCGTCAACAGTTTGTTTTACATTTGGTCTTCAGTTTTGAGAGTCTAATCTTCTCAAACAGTAAGTTAGTTGTTCTTGAAAACTGGATAGTGTTTAAACAATGTAAGAAAGCAAGAAACCAAGAAAACATCGCGTTTTAATTTTTTAATGTATTTTTCACATAAGGTGAATGAAATAGTTAACATGACCATAGGTTAAGTTAATAAGGGCGCACGTGGATGCCTTGGCACTAGGAGCCGAAAAGGACGGGCACTAACGCCGATATGCTTTGGGGAGCTGTAGTAAGCTTTGATCCAGAGATTTCCGGAATTGGGAAACCCCAGCACTTCTTTATCGGGTGTTACCTATTGACTGGAATAACATAGGTCAATAGAGGTTAGACGCAGAGAACTGAAAACAATCTATAGTACCTGCAGGAAGAGAAAGAAAAAATCATTTCCCTGAGTAGGCGGCGAGCGAAACGGAATAGCCCAAACCCAGAAACGCTTTGCTTTCTGAGGGTTGTAGTGACTGAACACATAGAGTCATAAAATGAACGAAGTAGGAGAAGCGAGGCCTGGAAAGGCTTTCCGCCAAGAGGGTTAAAAGCCCGTAACTGAACTTTCGTTCACTCTGAATCAGTATCCTGGTACGGCGGAACACGAGAAATTCCGTCGGATCCGGTGAGGACCATCTCCCAAGGCTAAATACTTCCTGTGGACGATTAGCCTGAAAACCAGTACCGTGAGGAAAAGTGAAAAGAACCCGAAAGGGGAGTGAAACCAGCACCTGAAACCGTGTGCTTACAAGTAGTTAGAGCCCGTTAATGCGCGGTGATAAGCGTGCCTTTTGTAGAATGAACGGGCGAGTTACGATCCCATGCGAGGTTAAGTTGATGAGACGGAGCCGTAGCGAAAGGCGAGTCTGAATAGGCGCGAATGACGGTATTTGGTCGTAGACCCGAAACCAAGTGATCTACCCATGTCCAGGTTGAAGGTGCGGTAATACGTGCACTGGAGGGGACCGGAACCCACGTATGTGAAAAATGCGGGGATGAGGTGGGGTAGCGGAGAAATTCCAATCGGAAAACTTGGAGATAGCTGGTTCTCTCCGAAATAGCTTTAGGGCTAGCCTCGGAATTAGAATCATGGAGTTTAGAGCAACTGTTTGGACAGGGCCCTTCTCGGGTTACCGAATTCAGATTAAACTCCGAATGCCATTGATTTATATCCGGAGTCAGACTACGAGTGATAAGATCCGTAGTCGAGAGCGGGAAACAGCCCAGGACACCAGCTAAGGTCCCAAAAAGTTTATGTTAAGTGGAAAAGGATGTGGGGTTGCTTAGACAACTAGGGATGTTGGCTCAGGAAGCAGCCATCATTTAAAGAGTGCGTTAATAGCCTCACTATCGAGGACCCTGCGCCGAAAATTTACCGGGGCTAAACATAACACCGAAGCTGTGGATAGAACTTACGGTTCTATGGTTAGGAGAGCGTCTAAGCGGCGTCGAAGCTTGACCGTGAGGACTTGGTGGAGCGCTCTAGAAGTGGAGAATGCCGGTATGAGTAGCGAAAGACGCGTGGGGGGAAGGAAAAAAAAATCCCCCCCCGGTCACCGAATGACTAAGCGTTTCCTGGGGAAGGCTCGTCTCTCCAGGGTTAGTTCGGGACTAAGTCGAGGCCGATAGCAGTAGACGATGGACAACAGGTTGAGCATCCTGTACCGTTTGTTTTTGTATGAACAAGGCAGGACACAGTAGGCTAGGAATACGCACTGATTGGATATGTGGCCGTCCAAGCAAACAAGTCTTGAGGTGAGTCAAATGCTTGCCTTCTAGAAGGACAAGTTGTGATGGGAGGGAAATTAAGTACCGAAGTTCCTGATGGTGCACACTTCAAAGAAAAAAAGCTTCTAGTTAGAAACATCTGCCCGTACCGCAAACCGACACAGGTAGTCGAGGAGAGAATCCTTAAGGTGTGCGAGCGAACTCTCGTTAAGGGAACTCCGGCAAAATGACCCCCGACTTCGGACGAGAAGGGGGTTGCGTGACAATTGGTCAGCCGCAGTGAATAGGCCCCAAGCAACTGTTGATCAAAAACACAGGTTCTCTGCTAAATCGAAAGATGACGGTATAGGGCTGCGCCTTGCCCGGTGCTGGAAGGTTAGAGGATGGTGTTAGCTTTTCGAGCGAAGCTTCAGAATTGAAGCCCCAGTAAACGCGGCCGTAACTATAACGGTCCCTAAGGTAGCGAAATTCCTTGTCGGGTAAGTTCCGACCCGCACGAAAGGCGTAATGATTTGGGCACTGTCTCAGACGAGAGACTCGGTGAAATTATAGTACCTGTGAAGATGCAGGTACCCGCGACCAGGACGGAAAGACCCCATTGGAGCTTTACTCAGTTTGATATTGAGTGTTTTGTACAGCTTGTACAGGATAGGAGGAGCCATTGAAGCCAGGACGCTAGTCTTCGGTGGAGGCAATGGTGGGATACTACCCTTGCTGTATGACCCACTCTAACCCCCAGCCATAATCTGGCTGGGAGACAGTGTCTATGGACGGGCAGTTTGACTGGGGCGGTCGCCTCCTAAAGTGTAACGGAGGCGCCCAAGGTTCCTTTCAGAATGGCGCTTGGAAAATCATTCGTAGAGGTGGTAAAAAGGCAGAAGGGAGCTGACTGCGAGAACCACAAGTCGAGCAGGGAACGAAAGTCGGGCTTAGTTGATCGGTGGTTCCGTATATGGGTAAGGCATCGCTCAACGGATAAAAAGCTAACCCTGGGGACTTAACAGGCTTATCTCCCCCAAGAGTCCACATCGACCGGGGAGGTTTGGCACCTCGATGTCGGCTCATCGCCATCCTGGGCTGTATCGCGTCCAAGGGTTGGGCTGTCGCCCATTAAAGCGGTACGCGAGCTGGCGTTCAGACGTCGTGAGGACAGTTTCGGTCCCTTCCGTTCGCGGGCGCAGGAAATTTGAGAGGGAAGCTGTCCTTAGTACGAGAGGACGGGATGGACACACCGCTGTTACCAGTTGTTCTGCCAAGAGCATCGCTGGGTAGCTATGTGTGGACGGATAAACGCTGAAAGCATCTAAGCGTGAAGCCCCCTCAAGATGAGATTTCCCATCACGTAAGTTGAGTAAGACCCCTGAGAGATGATCAGGTAGATAGGTTGGAAGTGGAAGTACAGCGATTGTATGGAGCGACCAATACTAATCGCGTCGAGGACTTAAACCAATTTTTAAACGATGAAGAAAACGGTTTTAAAGCCCCTTATAGTTTAAACACTATCAGTTTTGAGAGAACAACGTTCTCTTTATATGTAAGATGTGTGGTGGCGATTGGCAAGAAGGTCACACCTGTTCCCCCATGCCGAACACAAGCAGTTAAAGCTTCCTTAGCGCCGATGGTAGTGACAGGGTTTCCCTTTGTGAGAGTAGGACCTGCGCCGCATCTTTAAAAAAAGTATCATCTTCGGATGGTGCTTTTTTTTTGCAACTAAACAAACCAATATACATTACTCTTTAATTGACTTATAATTTAGATGAATTCATCATAAACTAAGAAAGAGGTGGAGAAGCATGAAACTGATAAGAACACTTACAAACAAATATTTCCAAGGAATGATCCGTGCAAGTACTCGTACCCTTCTGACTGTTTTATTTCTTTTAGGCATTAGCCAATATTAAATGGATTGTGTTTTTGTAACGATTAATCAAGGAAAAAAGAAGTGTAGTTACCAAACTATTATTCACTCTTTTTGTAGGTGCACAGTACTTCAGCGGGGTTGCTCAACAACTGTACGAAAAGATTCTTCCATAAGCAAGTCAACGATTTATGCTTATGGCTGCCAGCAAGTTTGATAACGATTGGTATTATTTTATTATTCCGACAGCCTAATTTAATATGACTAGAAGTAGGAATTAAAAACAAGTGTATTCGTTTTTGCGCTAGTCTTGCCTCTATATTCTAATTCCTACCATAAAAACAAGGTTGGCTTTTAATGAAAGTTTATGGCTGCTTTTAAAGCTTTCTTTATTACTTCATTATTTACCAGTGATTATTGCAATGGGTACTTAGTTCCATTTTGTGCAATCGACCCGTTGCTCTTTCCGATTGACGATAAATTAACGTTGCATGTTTTGAATATTTATTTTCTCTTTATTCCGCTCCCTTATACTATTATATCTGTTTACTCCTTTATATGAAAAAGGCGACAGATAAGCGTATTTCTGAGAAGATAAGAATGGTTTATATTAGAAAAGCTTAAAGAAGCAACGAAGTGTTCCTAAAGTTACTAGAACTATTAATCTCTTATGTGATTATTCGTTAACGGTGATATATACGGCCATTCTGTTAGCCCTATATAGTGCAAATATAAAGAAGTAGCTTTTGGACGGATAACTTGTTAGAACCGCCTGCTTGTATCCTTACGCAGTCACCGTTATACTAAGTGTTATATATTATCGGTAGTACAATTGCGAAAATCATGTTTGCAAGTTACTATTTCAGAAAGGTTTTCCGAAAGTACTATTCCAATTGTTTTATTCCAAACGATGCATCGGTATTGAAAAATTGGAGAACTGGGAATTACACAGCCGTCGGTATTATGTGATTCTTTTTGGAGTATATTGCAACAATCGCCAGGATAATTTTTAGCTTTTGCCAGCAAGAAAAAACGCATAGCGATTGCAGTCTTAATTTCTTTTTGTATTCTTCTATTATCCCTCCTATCGATGCGTTTACAGTAGTTAGCAGTAAGCCAAACAAACTTATTAGAAAATATCTTGTAGATAATGAAATGCTTGAAAAGCGATAAGGATGTTATTCCGAATGCTTCTATTTCTAAAAGAAGATAAAATTCGAATCACTTGGAACCATCTGATTATTTAGCTAAACATTGAATTATGCTAGTAATATAGAGTGTGTTACCAAGAATGATTAACAAGTAATAATAAATTTTGAAACGACTTTTGGCATCGCAAAAGAATATGAAAACCAGAATTATTGTTGATATGGTCGATATGTAAGTTTTAAATTATGAGGAAGGGTTAATCAGGTCGATTGAGACTATGATCAAATTGATTCGACTGCGTTTGTATGACTCTGATTAGTTGAGCTTTCAAAGGGATAATGAACTTTCTTTTAAAAAGAAGCATCAGTTTATATATTAGTTCAACAGCCAAAAAGATAATAACACCACTTTAATATGAAAGATGAACAAAATAATTGGAGCAAATTAAAATCGGAGATGCAATCTATTTTTGATAAGCTATTAATCGATGAAATGTGCCAAAAAGAATTCATATCGGTTGATTAAGAGGCTACAATCATTTTGAAGAGAACAACAAGTTAAATGAAATTTATAGTTGAATCTATGAATGTATATGATAATCAATATTAACGCCAGACCTCTTCTTGTTTATAAAATTAAATAAAAGAAAATTGTAAAAATTAAAAAATAAAACCAATTCCAGTATAAAAGAAAAAAGTCATTGAGTGATTATTACTCGAAGGGCTTTTTCTTGTATTTAATTTTTGTCCAAATAGCTTCATTAAATTAAAGTAAAACAGCATTAAAGTGGCTTTGTATACTCTTGAGAATGGATAATAATTGCCTAGCGTCTTAATCCAGAACTTTGATGAATAAAAAAGTGGTAGACTAAATAAAAGGAATCAATTGAGAATAATGAACAAGAAAATTAGAATAGGTCGAGATAACACGTGCGTATATTACATACAGCAGATTGGCATATGGGAAAATTGTAAATTGAAGTATCCCATGTTAGAGGATCAAGAATTTTTTCTGAACCAGTTGATTGAAAAAATTAAAAATTTTAGAATGTGATGTGCTAATTATGGCAGGTGATTATATGATCGGCCTTTCCACCAAAGAAAGCTGTTTCGCTATAGTAAAATCTTAGTTGTTTAACACGTTTGATTCATGAAGTGAAAAATCCCTGTTTGATTTATTGCAGGAAAGTCATGATAGCAATGAACGCGTTGGTTATGTTGCGAGTTTGTTCGAATCGAGTAACCTTTATATTAGAAGGAACAGTAAAGAAGAGACGAGAAAAGTAACTGTTCAAGGGACTAATTTCTATTTTTACTGCCATTTGCATATTCATGTGTTATATTCCGTGAATTATTAAGATGATTCAATAAAAAATTTAGAAGACGCGACTAAAGCTCAGTTAAATAAAGATTAAAACAAACAATGAATAAAGAGAAACGAATATCATCATTGCTCATGGATTTGTGATTAACATCTCTTATTGATAGCTCTTGAAACGACCGATTCAGAACGTCCATTGAAGTATTGGGACAGCAGAATACGTGAAATGTCGAATGGTTTTGAAGATTTGATTATGTGCATTAGGTCACTTACCACAAACCACAAAAAGTTTAAACACGATAGAATTCGTTACAGTGGATCCATTTTAAAATTATTCTAAATCAGAAGCAATCCAAAAGAAACAAGTCTCGTTGGTGACGTTAGAGAGGGTAAAGTAGAAATTGAACCGATTTATTTTAAAACCGTTACATTTGATATGGCGCTTATTAAAGGCTTATTAAGGAGTTAGATGAATCAAAAATCTGTATGATTATGTTTTTTTTGAGTTAAAGGAGTTGAAAATTATGTGATGGATGCAAAAGAACAATTTGCGGCAGAAGATTTCCGAATGCAATGAGGCTTTAGAATATGCTGCAAAAAAAGAAGAGGGTCAAATTTATAAAAAATATGATCCAAAAAAGCTTGAAAAGAGATGCCACTGAAATTTTGTTTTATGATTTTTTATCAACAGTTATAATTTAAACAAAAAGAACTAGCAACTTAATCTAAAGAAATAGTCGAGAGCACGTGTACATAAATAGGGGGACGAGAATAAATGAGAACCACTAAAGTTAATACTAAATGCTTTTGGCCCATAATAAAGGGAAGTTTGAAATTGATTTCACTCAATTTAATCAAAAACCTTTTTTTAGTAAGTGGTTCCAACGGCTGCTGGAAAACGACTATTTTTGATGCGATTGCCTATGCTTGTATATGATTGAGGCAAGATGGGACAAGTCGAGAAAAGATCATTTAAAATCACAGTTCGCCTTTACTGATGATGATCTTTGCTATGTTGAATTAGAATTTGAATAGCGGGGTAAACAGTATTATATTTAAGCGTTCACCGCTCAAATGGCGTCCTGGGAAAACATAGAATTAAGAAATATAGTCCTGAAGTAGAATTTTATTCATGTAAAAATGTAACACAAAAATAAAAATGAAGCCAATCAAGAAATTAAAGAGTTGCTTTCTTTATGGCTTATGAACCAGGTTCAAGCAAATTGTTGATGTTACCTCAAGGCGAATTTTAAAAAATGTTGCGAATCCAATAGTGCAGATAAAGAAAAGATTTTTCGTAATATTTTCCAAACAGGATACGGATTAAGGCTTTTCAAATCAAGTTGAAAGAGAAGCTCGCCGTTTAAGATTAGAAGTTGAGCAAAGACTTTGATAAAAACGATGGGAAAATTTATAGGTATAATTGATCCTCAAGAAAATCATTTGCTAGCTGAAAGCAATTGAGTTGATGGACATTAAGCAATTGTTGATTGAATTAGAAGATTTCGTTGAGTATTTATAGAAAAAACATTCAAAATTATACAAATGAGAGTGTAACGATTCGTAAAAAAAATGCAGCAAAACCAAGAACGAATAAAGGACTTAACTGAATTTAGAGCAATTGGAAACAGGGAAGGCATGAGTTGACAGATCTAAAAGAAGAAATGGATGCAAAACGTAAAAAATAGAGAATGAACGAAAAAGCACAAAAAACTAGTTGTCTACAAAGCAAGAACAAGAGAAAGATTAGCTAGATAAAGAAGCGCTTTCAGCAGAGTTAGAAACAGAAAAAAACTGCCTTATCAAAAACAGCAATTTGCATGGATTAGAAATAAAAATGAGGCAACAAAGCTGAAAAAAAATTTATTTACTTTTTGCCAGAAAAAAGAGAAAAAAATCAATGAATTGAAACAAGAAGAACGTGAATATAAAAGCAGTTGAAGTAAAAGAAAGCAAAACCAACTTTAAAAGTTTAGCCAATCAAGAAATACAAATAGAGATTGCAAGAACAGGACAGCAAAATTAATAGAACAAGAAATCAAAGTTAGATGAAAATAAGCAATTATCAGCAGAAATCTATCAAAGCCAGAATTAAACTAGTTTAAAAACAAACGGTATGCGTATGCAGTTAAAAGAAAAAAATTACGGAATTAACGACTAGGCAAAATAGTCTTTAGGAGACTTGGTTCAAATTTAGAACAAAAAAACAAGCAAGTCATTCATTTAAATAAGTTTAGAAACCGATTACAAACAAGAAAGTGAAAAAAATATCAAACAACAACAACTAGCGTTATAACCGAAAATATTGCTGGGGGTATTAGCTAATGAGTTAAAAAAAAGATACCGCATGTTCCGGTTTGTGGTTCACTAGATCATCCTGTTCCAGCCAATTGTTATCAGAAGATGTTGGCGTCAAAAGAACAATTAGAAGCAGGTAGAAGGTGAAAAAAAACCAGAAGTATAACAACTATACAGTTGCTTCTAGTGAAATGGGTTACTTAAATGAGCATATTAAGAATACGAACGATTGTTTAATGTGCGTTTCTAATGAAAGCCTGCAGGGATTGTTGGAGCAGCTGCTGTTAGAAATAAAAAATGGGGACAACAAGAAAAACAGAACTCAATGATGAATTAAAAACGGTTAGAAACAGGTTGTTAGACGAGAAGAATCCGGTTTTTAAACAACATAGAAAACACGCAAAAGCAAAGAAAAAAAGTAGAATCGGGCTATTCAAGAATTGCGTTCTACTAGTCAAAATAATGACAACGAATAGAAGAGATTAAAAAAAGAAATCAAAGATCCATAAGTCAGGTTACGTTATAATGAAACTGAAAGAAGTACAGAAAACTTGCATTGCTAATAGATGAAACACAGGAAATAGAAATATTTAAAAAAAAACCAAGATAAAAAAGTTTGAACTTTAGAAAAAAATTAGAAGAACAAGTATAAAAACAAGAATTTGGTTCTTTTGAAACAACAACTTTGGAAAATATTACTACGCGCTTATGAAGCGGCTGCTATTGAATTTTGAAACGAAACTAAAAGAAGCAGAATTTTGATGGACGATTTGAGACTATGTGTGTAGAGGAAAAACAAGTACAAGAATTAACACAGAAGTATTTGATTATGATCAAAAAATTATGGTCATCAAGCGAACTATGCAAAGCCCAAAAAGAAAAAAAAGTAGCAGCCATAAAAGACGGACAATCCATAAAGTTGAAGATTACCATTTAGAAATCAACAAAGGAAAATGAACGAATTGTGATAAATTAAAAAATATGAAGAACTAATTGAACAGACTCAAAAGTACGAAACGGCCACATACAGAAATTAAGCACCCAATATGGAAGCTAAAGCAGATACAGATTAGAAAAATATAGGTTGTACAGCGAATTAGCTGAGTTAGCTAACATGGTTCTAAAGAAGACAGATTACATTTCATTTTTTGAACGATTTGTTTTAGCCATTCTACTTTTGAGGAAAATTATTCTTCGCAGCGAATTTCGATTTACACAAATGACAATAATCGCTATTCCCTTATTACGAAGAGAAGAAAAAAGTTAAAGGACCGCGAGCTAAAGGTTTTGGATTTAGATGTATTTGATAATTATACGGGTAAAACCAAGGAAGTGTCTAGAACGCTCTCTGCGCGGGAAGGTTTCAAGGCTTTCTTAGCATTAGCATAGACTAAGCGATTGTGATTCAAAATCATAGGTTGGCGGAGTGAGTGTAGAATACATTTATTTATTGCATGAAGGTTTTTGAACCTTTGGATTCGGATTCTTTAGAATAGTGCCAATCGAACCTTGTATGAAATTAAACCAAAAGAGGTCCGACTTGTGCGAATTTATTTCACATGTGGAAGAATTAAAGATGCGAAACCTGTTCATAATCGAAGTAACAAAAACTACTGAAGGAAGCCAAGTGGAAGTGAAAATGTTTAAAAAAAACAAACATAGTAAACAAAGTGATAATGGGGACAAAAAAGACTACAAAATTCCAAGGAAGGAATTCTGTAGTTCCTTTTTATAATAGAGTAAGTGAAGCAGAAACCCGGAATTAGTAATGAGGCGTTAATTCTGATTCGCTAGTGACATTAATAATATAAGCGCCATTTCAATTGTGCCATCAAGTAAAGCATATTAGATTCAGAAACAGAAATTTACATCCAGCTGTTGCACCATTTCCGTTGACATGACACAAAAAAAACGCGCTGCCCACCATTAACACCATTGTTATAATTTAATGTAAGGCCGTATTTATACTGTGTTTGGTATCGTTCATGTGTTCATCCCAAACGAACTAGAACTAGAACGTTCTTTGCCATGTATTGTATTCGAGAATCATCAGGGTTTGTGATCAATAGAATTCCAGTAATTTGTTTATAAGTTAAAATGGTTCCTGGATTGGACCAGTACCGAATGCAAAACCTAATGAATAAGCACCTTTTGGAAAGTACCGACAGAAACCCTCGCTAAGAACTGCCTACGCCATTATAAACCGACACTGGCCTGGGACAGAAAGGTAATGGTCTGCCATTGGGCACCATTTTTTTTTCAAAATTACATAACGGTTGAACTGAACCATTTGCGACCAACACCTATGATTTGATCGGTATATTGACTACGTTAAAGAGCGTTGCTATGAACCCTTCAATTTCCGTTTGTGAGCAGTGCGACTTGCTTGGATCCGAGGCAATTGATTTAGAACTTGTTTGACTTTGAGATAGTCTCTTTAGAGGACAGAAGTTGAAAACACTAGAATCATTAAAGGCAACTTTATCTTTATCTGTTTCTTTTGTCTTTTCAGCCTCAATCGTCGTGATTCTTTTTCTGCTTCTCACGCTTCTTTTTCTATTTTAGCTTCTTCTCATTTTACTCTCTTTCTTTTTACTGCTCTTTTTTCAATGGCTTTTTGGACAGCAAACTAAAGCTTTCAGTTAAACTTGATTTTAAATGTTTCGCTAGGCAAAGAATCAACTTTTCTTTGCAAGCTGTAAATCAGAGCGAGCGATAGTTTTCTTTTGCTTCCAAGTTTATCGTAATCTTTAAAAAAGCTGACCTAAGTTCTTGTTTTTATAGCAAGCTGCCTCTTACTTTGTTCAATAATCTCACTAATTTTTTAACAAAAAGGGTGTTTTCCTCTTTTTTTAACAACATTAACTTTATCTTCTTTAGAAAATTCAACATCTGACTATTATTTTTTTTTCATCTTTTAAATTTCTTATGTATAGAGATTGGGATAGTAAACATCTGCTGCGGATCATTTACCTGTTGTGAAAGGTTTTTTTAGAAATACTTTTTGTTGTGTTTCGTTTAATGCTTAAAGCCAGATAAATTTTAAGAGAATGTTTCGCCTTCTTTGGATTTTTTCTTGTGTAATTGAGTCCACTCAAGAGCTCTTTTGTCAGTCAACCAATATAAAAGGTTCGTCGTTTTTTTGCCAATGTTTAGTGCGTTTTCTACTTCTTTTTGGTCTTCTTTCGATTGTACATTTATAGTTGTGTTTTGATAGAAACTTATCACCATCCACCCAAATGTAAGTTAAGATAATATTATAAAACAAAGCTTCTTTTTCTTTTTCCTTTCATTTCGTACCCCCTTTTTTTCTTACAATTCAAATGACATGGCTTAAATAACAGCATGGACTACTTATAGCAGATAGAATTCTCTTTTTTATTATTAATATAACAAAAGAACTTTAATTGCTATGCTTAATTTATTCCTGCAAAGTACTGGAGAAAAGGAGGTTAAAAGTAATTAAGTTACTTTAATCTGTTTGTAATAGTTACTCGTGAAATTGTTTAAACTTAATAGTATCGTTATATTTTATACCAATGATGTTATACTTTACAAAGTTGAGAAAAATGAGAAAAATTAATCATATAGATTTATTCGGGGGGGGTACATTTTTTGAAAAAGAAACTAACTACTGGATTAATTGCAGCGATGTTGCTTGCAGGTCCTTTTGTAATTGCCAACAATAGTGTGAATGCTGAGAGTGTTCAAAGCTTAGAAAAACAAAGACAAGAACTTGAAACTAAATCAAAGACTAAATTCCTAAATAAAAACCCAAGAAAATAAAATGGATAGCTTAGAATCAAAAAAAAACTGAAGATAGAAAATGATGTTAAAAAAAAAACTACAATCTATATAGATGAAAGTGGTTTATTCAAAATACACGAACAAGAGAAAAAATGGGAAAAGAATCAAAAGAAAAATCGAAAATGTACCAAAAAGAATTTGAAGCTTTAAAAGAAACTGATTGCACAACGAGAGAAAAATATACAAAACCAGCTCGTGTATCCAAACAGATGTAAAGCATCTAATATGTAGAAAATGGTGATTTTTCTGAGAGTTTATCAGATTTAATTGGGGCATACGTGCGGCATTAACAATCAATTAGTGTTCAGCTTAACAAAGAAATAGTAACTGAACAAGAAGAATGATAAAGCCACAATTAGAAGTAAATGAAAAAAGAAGCCAAAAAATGAAAAGTAGCGATAGGAAAAATTAAAAAGTAATATTGAAGTAACTAAAAATAACTTTAGTCGCTCAAAAAGCTGAAATGGTATGATCACATTGTTCAACTAGCTGTTTCAATTACAATATGACGAAAATGAAAAAACACATTTGTGGATGAACAAAAAGTAGTTGCTACAAAAACTAGTTGTTTTATCTAAAGAACTTCAAACAAGAAAAAACAACGGATGTTTGAAGCAGAAAAAGCCCGTCAAGCACAAGCTAGAGCAGTTGCAGAAAAAAGCCGCTGAAAAAAGCGGCTAAACAAGAAGAACAAAAAATTAGCAGCCTCTTCAAAAAATAATACAAAGCACCACAAGCATCAAAAAGACCACAAGCAGAAACGACGAAACCAAACAGTGCTAGCGAGTAGTTCTAGTAATGGTTCAGGCTTATCCGTCCAAGTAATGGCGTAGTAACCTCTTCCAATTTGCGGTATCGTATTACCAAATACTGAGAGAGTAAATTACATGCGTGGAAACGGACTTGGTGGAAGTGGAGTATCATCGCCTGCTCAAAGTGGAGCTAATTGAAGTGGCCGGTTATGGTTCAGGTTTGGGGAAATCATGTTATAATTAATCATGGCATATCTTAAAAACACTTATGCGCACATGGTTTCAGGTAGTTTAAGCCGTAGCACCAGGACAAAATGTTTCTCAAGGGGCAAAACAATTAGGAATATATGGTACGACGGAGTGCATCAAACAGGTGTCCATCTTCATTTTGAAGTATATGTGAATGGTACTCGAGTCAATCCAGCATCTTATTTAGGATTATAAAAAAACAAAAAAATAGGAAACCTCTCTGTAAAAAGAAGGTTTTTTTAGTTAGAATGAAAGAGCAAGTGGGATTTGTACGAACTTGGAGGATTAAAAAAGATGGAGACAATCTAGTCAGTTCAAAAATGAACGAGGTAAAAAATGTGGAAAAAGTTGCAAACAAAAAAAGGAGATTAAAAAGTAATTAGTTTATTTAATCTGTTTGTAATAGTACGTGAAATTGTTACTTTAATTAGTATCGTTTATTTTATACAGGATGTTATACTTACAAAGTGAGGAAAAATAAGAAAGGATTAATCATATAGATCACTGGGGGTACATTTTTTGAAAAATAAACAAATTACTATGGATTAAGTTGCAGCGATGTTGCTTGCAGGCCTTTTGTAATACCAAAACAATGGCTGATGGCTGAGAGTGTTCAAAGCTTAGAAAAACAAAGACAAGGGAACTTGAAACTTAAATCAAATGACTTAAATTCTAACAATAAAAAAAACCAAGAAAAATAAAATGGATAGCTTTAGAATCAAAAAAACGAGATAGAAATGATTGTAAAAAAAACTACAATCTAATATAGTGAAAAGTTGGTTATCAAATTTACACGAACAAGAGAAAAATTGAAAGAATCCAAAAGAAAAAATCGAGAAATTACAAAAGAAATTGAAACTTTAAAAGAACTGAATTGCACAACGAAGAAGAAAAATTACAAAACCAAGCTCGTGTTATCCAAACAGATGCGTAAAGCATCTAATATGTAGAAATTGGTGATTTCTTCTGGAGAGTTTATCAGATTTAATTGGGCGCCTGGTCGGCATAATCAAATCAATTTGTGTCAGCTAACAAAGAAATAGTAACTGAACAAGGAGAATGATAAAGCCACATTAGAAGTAAATGAAAAAAAAAGAAGCAAAAAATGAAAAAAGTAGCGATAGAAAAATTAAAAAGTAATTATTGAAGTAAACTAAAAAATAAACTTAGTCGCTCAAAAAGCTGAAAAGGATGATCACATTGTTCAACAAGCTTGTTCAATACAATATGACAGAAAATGAAAAAAACACATTGTGGATGAACAAAAAGTAGTCGCCTACAAAAAACTAGTGTTTTATCTAAAGAAACTTCAACTAAGGAAAAACAACGGATTTTTGAAGCAGAAAAGCCCGTCAAGCACAAGCTAGGGAGCAGTTGCCAGGAAAAAGCCGCTGAAAAAAGAACGGCTAAACAAGAAGAACAAAAAATTAGCAGCCTCTTCAAAAAAATAATACAAAGCACCACAAGCATCAAAAGCACCACAAGCATCAAAAAGCACCAACAAGCATTCAAAAGCACCACAAAGCATCAAAAGCACCACAAGCATCAAAAAGCCACCACAAGCATTCAAAAAGCACCCACAAGATAAAAGCACCACAAGCACCACAAGCAGAAACGACGACAACCAACCAGTTTGTAGCCGAGTAGTTCTAGTAATGGTCAGGCCTTTATCCGTCCAGTAATGGCGTAGTAACCTCTCAATTTGGGTATCCGTATTCACCCCAATTACTGGAGAAGAGTAAATTACATGGTGGAACGGACTTTGGTGGAAGTTGGAGCTATCATCGCTGCTTCAAAAAGTGGAGTTATTGAAGTGGCCGGTTATGCGCAGGTTGGGAAAATCATGTTATAATTAATCATGCAATGGCTAAAAAAACAACTTTTATGCGCACAATGGTTTTCAGGTATTTAGCCCGTAGCACCAGGACAAAATGTTTCTCAAGGGCGCAAAACAATTAGGAATAATGGGTTTACGACGGCCGTGCATCAACAGGTGATCCATCTTCATTTGAAGTATATGTGAATGGTACTTCGAAGTTCAATCCAGCATTTCTTATTGGTAGGATTTATAAAAAACAAAAAAATAGGAAACCTCTCTGAAAAAAGAGGTTTTTTTTTTAGTAGAATGGAAAGAGCAAGTGATTTGTTACGAACTGGAGCGATTAAAAAAGATTGGAGACAAGTCGATCAGTCAAAAAAGTGGAACAGTAAAAATGTGGAAAAAGTTGCAAACCAAAAAAAAGGGCGAGAAAAAGTGGGGTACCTATCTGATTTGAAGGCTTTTCCATTCTGATAGATTTGAGGGGCGATTTAAAAATAAAGCACTTCAATCTGGAAGTAATTGCTTAGTTTGAAGGATTTTGCTTAAAAGAAAATGGTTTAGGGCAACCCTCTTTACCTGAAAAAATTTAAAAATTGGTTTTTTTTTTTATCTTCTTCCTCTTGGTG